>Ga0306920_100000414_pt1 | contig 49841 bp, 46 predicted proteins | sample flu12Cox44000170_FD_204666 | JGI IMG/M metagenome (GOLD analysis project Ga0306920, IMG submission 204666) | Lab enrichment of tropical soil microbial communities from Luquillo Experimental Forest, Puerto Rico - flux4day.12C.oxic.44.000.170 (v2)... | ecosystem: Environmental > Terrestrial >... | reverse complement strand
TCAGAACATGTCCATAGAAGCCCATCTTGCCGAATTGGAAAGACGTCACCGGGCTCTCGAAGCGGAAATCGTTGAAGCACGAGCCCACCCATCGGTCGATGATCTTCAGATCGTGGCTTTGAAACGTCGCAAGTTGCTGGTGAAGGACGAGATCGCACGTTTACAGCAGGAGACATCAGTCCACTGAGTTTATTGAACGCTTGAGACGGAGCCGCCGCTCCGCAATCAGCGGAGCGGGCGGCTTGATTTGTGCCGGGTTCCGCCTCGCATCTATCATCCGACATGAGGATCGCGGCGCTTGTCGCGACGGGGGTTTGGTCTGGAGGCGGCGCGGTTGCGCCGCTTTGTATTTGCGGGCAGGCGCGCGCAGAGAATTATCCCAGCCGCACCATTTATCCATCCGGCGGCGCTGTCGACGTGATGGCGCGCGGGAATGCCGAGAAGCTCTCCAGCACGCTTGGCCAGGAGGTCGTGGTCGACAATCTCTATGCGGAACGCTTGTGCGCCGCTCAAGCTGAAAGTCGAGTTCGATAACGAACGCCATTCGACCTGAAATTTACGCGGAAGTTTCGTCACATCGCGCTGCAAATGGCACGCCTTCCCACGCCACAGCCGCAGCGATATATCTCTTCCATCTGCTAAACAAGCAAGCCGCGTCAGCCGCGCGAGGACATTGAGGGAGAGCCCGATGGCACAAGAGAACGGCACACGAAAGCATCCGCGCGGCGCGCTCAGCCGACGCAGATTTCTGGCCAGCGCCGCGATGACCGGCGCGGCGACGACCGTTGTCTCGCCGGCGAGCGCGGTCACGCCGCCATCGTCCTCCTCCGACGTTGCGGTGCCGCGTGCGCCGTCGGCGCTTCCGCCCAGCATGCGGGTCGCGGCTGCCGAGACCGACACCCCGAAGGAGCTGCCGCGCATCGGGGGGGTGCCGGGTTCCGACTTCATGGTCGATGTCATCAAGGGCCTCGACATCAAGTATCTGCCCTCCAATCCCGCTTCGAGCTTCCGCGGCATTCACGAGTCCCTCATCAACTATGGCGGCAACAAGAACCCGGAATTCCTAACCTGCACGCACGAGGAATCTGCAGCCGCCATGGCGCACGGCTATTTCAAGGCGGCGGGCAAGCCGCTGATGACGCTGTGCCACGGCACGGTCGGCCTCCAACACGCCACCATGGCGATCTACAACGCCTGGTGCGACCGCGTGCCCATGATCGTGGTCGGCGGCAACGACCTCGACGCCGCGCACCGGCCACCAGGCGTGCCGACCTTCCACTCCGCCCAGGACATCAACGCCATTGTGCGCGATTATACCAAGTGGGACGACACCCCTGTCTCGCTGCAGCATTTCGCGCAATCGTTCGTGCGCGCGTACAAGATTGCGATGACGCCGCCCTACGGGCCGGTCGCGATCTCGCTCGATGCCGGCTTGCAGCAGGAGCCGATCAGAGAGAACGGCGAGAAGCTCTATATTCCCCGCTACGTGCCGACCGCCCCGCCGCAAGGGGACAGCGGCGCGGTGAAGGAGGCTGCGCGGCTCCTTGCTCAGGCGCAGAACCCGGTGATCGTCGTCGATCGCGCCGCACGCACCGAGAACGGCATGCGGCTGCTGGTGCAACTTGCGGAAACCCTGCAGGCCGTGGTCATCGACCAGGGCGGCCGCATGAATTTCCCCAGCACGCACTATCTACGGCGGCCGCCGACCGCGGTGAACAACGCCGACGTCGTTATCGGCATGGAGCTTTCGGATTATTGGGGCACCGTGAACGCCTATATCGATAACGGCGAGCATGGCATCGGCGTCAACACTTCGAAGATAAAACCCAGCACCAAGCTGATCAGCATCAGCTCGGTCGATCTCAACACCAAGTCGAATTATCAGGACATTCAGCGCTTCCAGGTAGTCGATGTACCCATGGCTGCGGACGCGGAAGCCACCTTGCCGGCGCTGATCGAAGCGGTGAGGGCTGCGCTACCGAACGATCGCAAGGCCGCGATTGAGAAGCGCGGCGAGGCGGCCAAAAAGGCGTTTGCCGAAGGCAAGGAGCGCACCCGGCAGGCAGCGGCGTTGGCGTGGGAGGCCAGCCCGATCAGCACTGCGCGCCTTGCGATGGAGACGTTTGCCCAGATCAAGGAGCTCGACTGGTCGCTGGTGTCGTCTTCCGGCAACGTGAGCGGCTGGCCGAGCCGGCTGTGGCCGATGGAGAAGCATTACCACTGGCTCGGCGCGTCGGGCGGCTATGGCGTCGGTTACGGCGCTCCGGCCTCGGTTGGCGCTGCCCTCGCCAATCGCGACCTCGGCCGCTTCTCTGTGAGCATCCAGTCGGACGGCGACCTCATGTATGCGCCGGGCGTGCTGTGGACGGCCGCGCGGCACGGCATCCCGCTGCTCGCGGTCATGCACAACAACCGCGGCTACCATCAGGAGGTGATGCACGTGCAGCGGCTGTCGAATTTCCGCAACCGCGTGGCGAGCCTCGGTAAGGACATGGGGCCGATCGGCACCAGCATCGAGAATCCCGACATCGAGTATCACAAGCTCGCGGAATCCATGGGCTGGTGGGCGAAAGGCCCGATCAAGGATCCGGCCGAACTCGGCGCCGCGATCAAGCAGGCGGTGGCGGTCGTGAAGTCCGGCCAGCCGGCCTTGGTCAATGTCTGGACGCAGCCGCGCTAGGGCCAGGGCGATGAGGATGTGCTCTGAACATTTTGCACTGGCGGTACTCGCCGCCAGTCTCGTTCTCGGTTCTGTTCCGGCGTTCGCTGCCTCGGCGGAGAAAGGCAAAGCGGCATTTGTGCAGCATGGCTGCTGGCAATGTCACGGTTTCCAGGGCCAGGGTGGGGTCACCGGTCCCAAACTTGCACCCGATCCGCTTCCGATCGAGGCGTTCACGGCCTTCGTGCGCACTACCGACCGCGCCATGCCGCCGTACAAGGAGAGCGTTCTCTCGAACGAGGAGCTCGCCGACATCCATGCCTGGCTGCAATCGATTCCGAAGCCCGCGGACTACAAGAGCATTCCGCTCTTGAACCAGTAGACGGACCGCCGGCACTCGATAACGGACGTATGGGCGAGGCATGCCTCGCCCATACATGCGCGCCAGTTCTCTGCGGTCTGGCCGTTCGTGCGCCTGTCCTTACAAATCCAGCACCAGCCGCTCGCTCTTGCAGCCGGCGCAGCAGATCATGACCTTGGTGTTCGAGGCCTGCTCCTCCTCGGTCAGGATCGCGTCGCGGTGCTCGGGCTCCCCCGCAATCACCCGCTGCTCGCAGGCGCCGCAGATGCCAAGCTCGCAGGAATAGTCGACGTCGACCCCCGCATCGAGGAGGACCTGCAGGATGGTCTTGCCCTCGGGAATGAGGAATTCCTTGCCCGAGCGCGCGAGCTCGACCACGAAGCCGCCGGTTTTGGCCGCCTCCTGCTTGGGCGTGAAATATTCGACATGGACGTGATCGCGCGGCCAGCCCTCGGTTGCCGCCTCGAAAGCCTTGAGCATAGGCGTCGGCCCGCAGCAATAGAGATGGGCATTGCGTGGCGTTGCCGCGACCAGCGCGGCGACATCGAGGAACTTGCCCGCGCACTCGTCATCGAAGTGGAATTGCGGCGAGCTCATGCGTTCGAGCGCGGCCAGAAATGCCATGTCGGCGCGCGAGCGGCAGGCGTAATAGAGCTTCCACGGGCGGCCGAGCTTTTCCAGGCGCTGCACCATGCACCAGATCGGCGTAATACCGATGCCGCCGGCGAACAGCACCACCTGCTCGGCGTCCTCGATCAGGGGAAAATTGTTGCGTGGCGCGCTGATGCGCAGAGCCTTGCCGACGCGCAGCTCGTCATGCACATAACGCGAGCCGCCGCGGCTTGCTGGGTCGCGCTTGACCGCGATCATGTAGCGGGCGGGATCAGAATCGGGTTCGAGCAGCGAGTATTGCCGCACGATTCCGTTCGGCAGGTGCACGTCGATATGGGCGCCCGGCTGGTAGGCAGGCAACGGCTTGCCGTCGAGCGGCGTGAGCTCATAGAGGTTGGTATCGCGCGCCGCATAGCGGATCGCGGCCAGGCGCACCTCGATGAGGCCGTCCGCTGCTTGCGCGGCCGGCGGCGGGCCGGGCGTGCTGGTGGCCGCAACCGTATTCACAAGTGTCTCCTTGGGCAGAAACGTGATTGGCGAGCAGCGCCGGTTTGTCAAATGCTGCGCCTCAGATAGGCTCACTCGATGCACAATCCAACCGGATGCAAGTCTGCGGGCAGGGGCTGTCGCATCGCCGCCTTGGCTCTGCTTTCGCTGCTTGCGGGCAGCACTGCTGCCGGGGCGCAGGATGCGGTCTCCGCCGCCCCTGCGTGGCTCGATCGCTCCCTGCTCGCGGCCGCGAAATCGGAGGGGTCGCTCATTGTCTATTCCTCCACCAACGAGCAGGAAGGCCTTCCGCTGTTCCAGCTGTTTACTGCGGCCACCGGCATCAGTGTCGATTACGTGCGCGCCTCGGATGCAGTGCTGATGTCGCGCATGGCGATCGAGTTTCGCGCTGACCAGAAATCGTGGGACATCGTGCAGACCGCCACCATCAACAAGATGCCGGCGCAAATGCTCGCTGCCTACGAGCCGCCGGAGGCAAGGCACATCTCGCCCGAGGCACGCGACCCAAACGGACGCTGGTGGGGTATCTACGCCAACTATAACACGCCGGCCTACAATACCGGGAAGGTGAACGCATCTGAGCTGCCGAGGAGCTACGCCGGATTCGCCGAGCGCCCGCAATGGGCGGGGAAAGTTGCCATCGACGGTACCGATAACGAATGGCTCAAGGCGATGCTGGACTTTTACGGTGAGCAGGAAGGGACGCGGCTCGTGCGCAGCATCGTGGCTGCTCTTTCTCCGGTTGTCACCGACGGCCACCTCGCCATGGCGCGCGCAACGGGCGCCGGCGAATACTGGATATCGCTGAACAACTACGTGAACCTCTCCATGAACGTGAAGCTGGCCGGGGCGCCGATCGATATCTGGCCGCTCGATCCCGTCACCCTTTTCTTCGGCCAAGTGGGGGTGAATGCCAGGGCGCCGCACCCCAATGCCGCGCGGCTTGCGGCCAGCTTCATGTTGAGCCAGCAGTCCCAGAAGTTCCTCGCGGGCTTCGGGCGTCTGCCCACCCGCGCCGACGTGCCCTTCAATCCGCCCGGCATCATCGAGATGCTCAGGCGCAAGCAGGTGATCACCGTTCTGCTGACGCCCGATGAGGAGCGCAAGTGGCAACGTCGGTTCGATCAGCTGTTCCGCGGCCGCTGAGCGCCGAAACACAAGCGAGAGGTGGACAGCGGCTGCGGCCGCTCGTTGCAACATGCTTCAGCGGCTGCGCTCGACCGTCACCCCGTCACGCCTGATGCTCGGCGCATGCCTCGGTATTGCCGCATGGCTGGTCTTCGTGCCTTTGGCCGCGCTCTTCTATAATGCCTTCACCGAGGACACCGGCTTCGGTCCCGGCGAGCTCTCGCTTGCCAATTTCGTCGAGGCGTATTCCGGCTGGCACATCCTGCGCCTGCTGCGTAATTCGCTGCTGTTTGCAGCGGCGAGCGCAGCGATCACCTTTGTCATGGGCGGCGCCGTGGCCTGGGTGATCGAGCGCACGGATGCGCCGGGCGCCAGTCTGTTTCACACGCTCGCGCTCCTCTCCTTCGCCATTCCCGGCCTGCTGATCGCAATGGCGTGGATCTTCGTGCTGAGCCCCAATATCGGCTGGGGCAATGCCGTGCTGCGGTCGTTGCTTTCCTTCGGCGAAGCGCCGCTGAACATCTATTCCATGCTGGGGATGGCCTGGGCGCTGTCGAGCCACTACTTTCCGCTCGCCTATCTTGCGCTTGCCCCCGCGTTGCGCGTGTTCGACACGCGCATGGAGGAGGCGGCACTAATGGCCGGCGCAAGCCAGGCGCAGGTGCTGCGCCGGATCACGTTGCCGCTGCTGCGGCCCGCGATCCTCTCCGCTCTGTTGCTGCTGCTGGTAATGGGCATGGCATCCTACGAGGTGCCGCGCCTGATCGGGCGGCCGGCGCGCATCGAGGTCTTCACCACCGAGATCCAGGGCGCAATCATTTCCGCCCCACCGCAATTCGGGGTCGCGAGCGCGCTCAGCCTTGCGTTGCTTACAATGTGCGTGGTTGTGGTGTGGTTCTATCGTCAGGCCACGGCAAATGCCGATTCCTTTGCCACCATCACGGGCAAGAGCTACCGCCCGAGCATGATCAGGCTTGGGCATTGGCGCTGGCCGGTCGCGCTTGCAATCGCCATGCTTTTCGTCATCGCGCTTGGATTGCCTTTATTGACCCTGCTTTGGCAATCGTTCTTCCGCAATCTCGCGCAGCCCATGTTGTCATCGCCCGTTGACGCCACACTCGAGAACTATCGTTTTATCCTGAGCTATCCGATCTTCCTTGCGGCGGTGAAAACGAGCGTGTTTCTGGCAGTGATGGCGGCAACCGCCGTGACTGGACTCACATTCGTCATGGCCTGGATTGCGCAACGGCTGCTGCCCCGTTACGCCGTCCTCCTGGACACGCTCGCGTTTGCGCCTATTGCCATTCCGGGCGTGATCGTGGGCGCCGGCATCCTGATCGCCTATCTCATGGTGCCGGCCGGAATCTACAACACGATCTGGATCCTGCTGGTCGCTTATGTGACCTTGTATCTCCCTTACGGCATGCGGTTCGCATCGAGCGGGATTGCACAAATCCACCGCGAGCTCGAGGAGGTGGCGGCGGTCTCCGGTGCGTCTCTGGGGCAGATCTTTGGACGGATCATGCTGCCATTGCTCGCGCCAGTTCTCCTGGGCGGCTGGATCTACGTCTTTGTGCTCGCGGTGCGCGAGCTCGGCGCCTCGATCTTCCTGGTGGGGCCCGGCACGCATGTGCTCGGCACGATCAGCCTGACCATGTGGGAGGAGGGCGGCAGCTACGGCGCGGTCGCCGCCTTGGGCGTCGTCCAGATTATCCCGCTGCTCGTTATCGTCATGCTGCTGCGGCTCATCGAGGTTCGCGTGCAGCGCCGGAGCTGAAGCAATCCGCAATGCGGATGCGGCCAGCGGAGAGCCAGGACCCGCTGTGCTATTGCCTACCGTCGATTAGGCGTGCCTAGATGGCGTATCGGCGCCGGTGGCGTGGACGGGCACGCCGCAAGCTGGAGAGAGAAGAGAGATGAAGGGCAAAATTGGGCTCGAGGAGCACTTCGCAATCGACGAGACCCTGATGGACTCTGCCGGCTTCGTCCCTGACGACCACTGGCCGGAGCTGCGCAGCCGAATTCTTGACATTCATGATCGTCGACTGCGGCTGATGGATGCGCACGGAATGGAAATGATGCTGTTGTCTCTCAACGCGCCGGCCGTCCAAGCGATCTCGGATCCGAGCAAAGCGAGCGAAATTGCAAGGCGCGCGAATGATTTTCTGGCAGAGCAGGTGCGCAAGCGTCCGGATCGATTTCAGGCGCTGGCGGCGCTGCCGATGCAGGATCCCGATCTTGCCAGCAGGGAGCTGGAACGCTGTGTCCGCGAGTTGCGATTCAGAGGAGCTCTCGTCAACGGCTTTTCGCAGATAAACGATGCGAGCTCGTGCGTCTATTACGACCTGCCGCAGTACTGGCCATTCTGGCAGGTGGTGGAGGCGCTCGACGTTCCCTTCTACCTGCATCCGCGTAATCCCCTGCCGGCGCAGGCGCAGATCTATGCGGGCCATCCCTGGCTGCTGGGTCCGGCCTGGGCCTTTGCGCAGGAGACCGCAGTGCATGCGCTGCGGCTGATGGGCTGCGGGCTGTTCGACAAGCATCCGAGGCTGCTCATCATTCTCGGCCATCTCGGCGAAGGGCTCCCCTACAGTATGTGGCGGGTCGACAACCACAATGCGTGGGTGAAGTGGCCGCAACGATATCCCGCCAAGAAAAAGATCGCGGACTATTTTCACGCCAATTTTTATATCACGACGTCGGGTAATTTCCGCACCCAATCGCTCATTGACGCCATCCTCGAGATCGGAGCGGATCGCATTCTGTTTTCCACGGACTGGCCGTTCGAGAACGTCGATCACGCAGCGGAGTGGTTCGATGCAGCGAGCATCAGCGAATCCGACCGACTCAAGATTGGACGGCTCAATGCGATCAAGCTCTTTAAGCTGGATGCAACGGAGAGCCAGGGCAAATCGCACGCGCTGCAACAACCGGCCCCTGCATTGGCCTAAAATCAACAACCCAACAGCAAACGCGGGCGGCACGTCTACCTGGAGCGGTGCAGCAGGCTTGATCCGGGGAGATTCGGCCGATCAGAGGAGGCCCGTATGAAGCCGGTCATCATAGCGGTCGCAATTACCGGATCGGTTCCACGCAAGAAGGACAATCCGGCCGTCCCGGTGACGCCCTCGGAGCAGATCGAATCGACCCACGAAGCATTCGAGGCAGGAGCTTCGCTCGTGCACATCCATGTACGCGATCCGGACGAAAGTCCGTCCTCCGATCCGTCGCTCTTTGCACAAGTGCAGGAGGGCATACGCAAGCATTGCCCCGGGATGATCGTTCAGTTCTCGACCGGCGGCCGCGGCCGCGATCCGGCAGCGCGCGGGAGCTCGCTTCACCTCAAACCCGACATGGCCTCGCTGGCGACGGGATCAGTGAATTTTCCGAGCATCATCTACGAGAACTCGGCGAGCTTCGTCGAGGGTCTCGCTGCACAAATGAAGCAGCATGCGGTGCTGCCTGAGATCGAGGTATTCGACCTCTCGCACATCTATGCCGCGCGCCGACTGGCTGACCTCGGTCTCATCAGTGATCGCCCGCATGTTCAGTTTGTCATGGGAATAAAGAATGCGCTGCCGGCGGAAGCGCGCATTCTCGATTTTCTGCACAGCGAGCTGGCTCGCGTGCTGCCGAATGCGACATGGACGGCCGCTGGCATTGGCCGGCATCAGCAAGAGGTGCTCAATTGGGTGCTCGCAAGAGCCGCCAATGCGGTCCGAACCGGGCTGGAGGACAATATACGGGTCAGCAAGCACCAGCTCGCTCGAAGCAATGCGCAGCTCGTGCAGTTGGCGGCGGAGGCGTGCGACCGGAACGGCTGTCGAGCCGCAACATGCAGCGAAGCCAGGAACATGCTTGCGCTGGCAAGCTGAAACGTGTGCGCCCCGCTCCGGGCGTGCTGAGATAGGATGGGCGGGGGCGGGAGACGGTGACCCCGCTCCCGCCCGTCCCGCGATCAGGCGGCCGCGGCGATATTGCCGAACTTCTTGAGGTTCTCTTTCTGCTTCTCGTTGCGCGGGGGCAGCTTGAACAGGCGTGCCGCAGTGCCGCCCAGGATATTGTGCTTGGCCTTCTCCGACAGGAAGGGCAGGTCGGTGATGGTGGAGGGAAGGTCGAAATCCCAGTGCGGGTAGTCCGAGGAGTACAGGACCTGCGTCTCGGCATTGATCATGCGGAACGTGCACTCCAGCGCCTTGATATCCTGTATCTCCATCGGCTGCGTCGAGTAATACATGTCCCGCATGTAGTCGGACGGCTTCTTCTTGAGCAGCGGCGCCTCGGACGGGCGCAGCATGTATTCGTGGTCGAGCTTCTGCATGAGGAACGGCACCCAGGCGAGCCCGGACTCGATCCAGATCACCGGCAGCTTGGGGAAGCGTTCGCACATTCCGTTGATGACCCAGTTGGTGCAATGCAGGATGTTGTACCAGCTGAAGCCCAGCGCATGCACGGCGAGGAACCGGTTGCAGGTCTTGAAGATCGGCTCCGCCCAGTTCGGGCCGGAGTGGAACGACAGCACAAGGCCGCGCTCCTCGATGGCGCGGTAGACCTTCATGTACTGGTTCTCGTGCACGCCGGCATTGCGCACGGTGGTGACCATGAAGCCGCCGACGTGCTTCCTGTCCCCGAATTTCTCGACCTGGCGCAGCGACTCGTCGGGATCGTTGAACGGCAGGCTCAGCATCGAATAGAAGCGGCCGCCCGACTCCGGCAGAACCTTTTCCGTGAGCCAGCGGTTGTAGGCCCAGCAAAGCTGGACCTCCATCTCCTTCTGCGGATGCAGACCGATGCTCAGCATTCCGGTCGGGAACAGGCAGGAGTAATCGACGCCCATCGCGTCCATCCAGCGATGGCCGAGCTGGACGTCGCGATGGTGGCCGTTCTCCTCGGTCTTCTCGGTCATACGCATGGGATAGCGCGTCACCCGGCCGCCCATGTCCTGATAGCCGATCGTCCCCTGCATGACGCCGCCGCGGCCGCCCTTGTTCAGCGCCGACAGGCTGAGCTGCCGGAATACGTCGTTCTCCATGTAAGGGATGAACTCGCGGAAGTTCTCGTTCTCGTAGTGATGCGCGTCGACGTCGACGATCAGCATATCGTCGAGCTTGCGCCGCACCGCCTGCTTGCGCGCATGCGCCAACAGGCGGCCCGTGTTCAACTCCTCGACCGTGACGCGTCGGCCGCGATCAGCAATGAGATCCATGTTTTCTCTCCTGACGATCCAATCCTGGTTGGCAGACCGCGCTCAGCGCCCGGTCCAGCTTTGCCACATTCCCAATTCGAAGACTGCAAGGTTGGCGGCGCGCAGCAATCCGCTTGCTGTCAGCATGACGCCGGTCGGGCTGACCGCCTGTCCTTGCCGGATCGGGGTGAAGGTCGCTCCACCCTCCACCTGCGCCGAGTAGACGCGGCACAGTGTGCCCATCAGGGTCTGCATGGCCTCAACCGACAGCGCGCTCTCGCTCACCGCAAATTGACGCTCGATCTCGCCTGCAAGGCGGATCGCCTGCTCCGAAAGCTCGTTGCCCGGCGCGGGCTTCGGCTTTTCGGAGGCCCCTTTCGCGGCGACTTTCGGCCTTCCATTCGCGGGGGAGCGACGGGCCGGCTTCGTTGCCGCCTTAGGCCACGACATAGACCTCGTCTCCCTTCTGCAGCACCTGATATTTCCGCAGCTTCATCCGGCGGTCGGAGACACACTCGCCGGTCTTCATGTCGTATTCCATGCCGTGCCATGGGCAGACGAAATGCATCTCGCTCTCCGAGAAGAAGAGGCCCTCGGACGTCTTGTCCGGACGCAGCCGCTCCTCGACCTTGGCGATGGTCAGCCCTTCGCAGGCAGGGCCCCCCTGGTGCAGGCAGAAATTGCTGTACGCGTAGAAGTGGCCCTCATGCCGGAACACGCCGATCTCGTTGTCCCCAGCGAAAATGATACGGCGATCGCCATCCGAAAACTCAGAGATCTTACCGACATACTGCTCGGCCATACGGGCACGCCTCCTTGGGTTTTCCTGCCAGCACGCTTCTGGGGTGCAGCTCCGGACGCGCGGGGAATGCTGCGCCGCCGCAAATGCGTCGATCGCTATTTCTATAATATAACCGCCGGTAGGCAGCCAGCGGTAAGTTTTCAAAGCAGCAATGCCCGCGCCTGCACCTTGGTGGAAAATCCGCATAATCAGGCGATTTTCGTCGTCAGCTCGCCGATCTTCTCGATCCAGATTTTCACCACGTTTCCAGCTTTGAGAAACTCGCCTCGCGCCGAGCCCACGCCTGCCGGCGTGCCGGTGAGGATCAGGTCGCCGGGATGGAGCGTCATTGCGTTCGACAGCTGCTCGATCTGCTCCGTCAGAGTGAAGATCATGTCCTTGGTGTTGGAATCCTGCTTGAGGACACCGTTCACCCACAGCTTGAGGCCGAGATTTTGCGGGTCGCCGATATCGCTTGCCGGCACAATCCAGGGGCCGAGCGGGCAGGACCCTTCAAAGGTCTTGTGCTTGGTCCAGTCGGACTTGAACGGCGAGGTGTCGCTGATGCCCGCGCGCGGGCCGCGATCGCGCGCCGAGAGGTCATTGGCGGCGGTATAGCCGGCAACGTAGGAGAGCGCCTTCTCCTGGGATACGTTCTTCGCCGGTCGGCCGATGACTGCGGCCAGCTCGACCTCCCAGTCGACGTGGTCTGAGACTCCGCTGACCTTCACCGTCGCGCCCGGATTTGCGAGCGTTCGCGACGCCTTGATGAAGTGCCACGCCTTGAGCCCCAGGGTGTGGGGATCGGGCTCCGGCGGGCGGTTCATGCGGCGCGCCATCTCCGCGGCGTGGTCGGCATAGTTGGCGCCTGCGCAATAGATGGCCGACGGCCACTGCACGGGCGCGAGCAGCTTCACGCGCTTGAGCGGCAGTCCCTTGATCCTGCCCTTTCCGGCATTGCCCGCGGCCTTCCTCAGGACGCCCCGTGCCGCGCGCCAGTCCTCCAGGATTGCAAGGACGCTCGCGTAGGCGGCATGGCCTGAAAGCTTTGCGGCGTCGAACAGCTCGTCATCGATGACGAGGCCCGCGCGCGGTCCAGCGGCGGATTGGTAGGTCGCAAGCTTGTAGCTGGCCATATGATGATGCTCCCCTGGCGCCACTCGACGGTTCGGGTTTGTTGCCGAACCGGGCGGACTTGTCGAGTATCCTGCGTTGAGTCTCCTGATCGCGTTCCAGAGCGCCTCGGCTATAATGGACGTCCGAAAGCGGCGCGGTGACACCGAGCGCGGCACAAAAGGAGAGAGCCATGGTCAAGGCGAGGCGAATCGGACATGCCACATTCGAGACGCCCGATCTGGACAAGGCGATTGCCTATTACGAGCGCTTCATGGGCCTGGTTCTGGCCGAGCGCGAGAAGGACCGCGCCTACCTTGCCAGCAAGATCGGCCCGCTTGTGATCGCACTCCACAAATCCGATCGTGCGCACTGCGTGAGGCTCGCATTCGAGGTCGGGCCCAATTCCGACTTCAGTGAGATGGCGGCTGGGCTTGCCAAGGACGGCGTGCGCAGCGAGTTGCGCAACGATCCCGTGCCCGGCATTGGTCAGGTGCTTGCGTTCAAGGATGACAAGGGAACCATGATCGAGCTGTTCAAGGATTGGAGCTATCTCGGCAAGCACGAGCAGGTTGCCGGCATCGGCCCGCTCAAGCTCGGCCATGTCGCATTCTTCACCCCCGACATTCAGCGCACTGTCGGCTTCTATGAGAAGGTGCTTGGTTTTCGCGTCTCCGATTGGGTGGGGGACTTCTTCTGCTTCATGCGCTGTAACCCCGACCATCATACCGTGAACTTCTTCAGCGGACCGGAGGTGAAGCTTCACCACATCGCGTTCGAGCTCAAGGATTTCATCCACCTGCAGAATTCATGCGAGTTGATGGGCCAGCGGAAGGTGCCGATCATCTGGGGACCGTTACGGCACGGCCCCGGTCACAACGTTGCTACCTACCATCGCAATCCCGATGAGCAGGTTGTCGAGTTCTTCTGCGAGCTCGACCAGATGAAGGATGAGGAGCTCGGCTATTTCGAGCCGCGGCCCTGGCATCATGACACGCCGCAGCGGCCGAAGCGCTGGACCCCCGGCCAGACCAGCGTGTGGGGCCCACCCCCAACGCCGGATTTCCACCGCACGCAGGCATGACATTATACGTTGCTCCGGCACCGGGAAAAAGCGTTCGCGCTGGCCGCGCTAGTGGGCACGACAAGGAGCTGCACATGACCCTCATTGAACGTCCCGCTGTCTGCACACTGGACTGCCCGGACACCTGCAGCCTCACGGTCTCAGTTGGTGCCAACCGCATCGTCAAGGTGCGCGGCTCGCAGGCGCTGCCCTATACCGAGGGGGTCATCTGCAACAAGGTCGCGCATCATACCGGTGAGTTCGTGCACGGCAGCGGCCGCCTCGTCGCGCCGCTGATGCGTGTGGGCCCGCGCGGGTCCGACCGCTTCGAGCGCGTGAGTTGGCAACGCGCGCTCGACATCATCCATGCGCGTGTAAGCGCGGTGATGGACAGGTGGGGAACACAGGCGGTGATGCCGCTCAACTATGCCGGCCCGCACGGGATGCTGGCCTACGACAGCATGTCGCTGCGCTTCTTCCACAAGCTCGGTGCGACCCAGCTCTACCGCGGTGCCATGTGCGGGATGGTGCGCAACGAAGCCTGGGCTGGCACCTATGGCTCGGTTCCCGGCATCTCGCCCGAAGCGGCAGGCGCGGCAAAGCTCAACATCGTCTGGGGCAACAATGCCACGGTCACTAACCTGCACCTCGTGCGCCAGATCCGCGTGTCCAAGCGCCGGGGCGGCAAGCTGGTGGTGATCGATCCGCTGCGCACCAAGATCGCCGAGCAGGCGGACCTGCATCTTGCGCTGCGACCCGGCACCGATGTGCTGCTGGGATTCGCGCTGGCGGCGGAGCTCGAGCGCTTGGGCGCTCACGATCGGCGCTTCATTGTCGAGCATGTGAGCGGCTACAACGAGTTCATGCAGGCTGCCCGCGCATGGCCGGTCGAAAAGGCGGCGCAGGCCTGCGGCGTGCCGGCTGCGGACATTCGCCTGCTCGCGGGCTGGATGGCCTCGGCCGCGCCGCTCGTCATGGCGCCGGGGAACGGACTGGAGCGGGGGCGTAACGGCGGCAGCGGTGTGCGGGCGGCGATCGCGCTACCGGCGCTGCTGGGCAGGCTCGGGCGCGACAGCGGCATCGTGCTCTGCGCGCGCTTTGCCTTCCCGAAGACCCCGGCGAAGCTGACGCGTCCCGACCTTCTGCCGACCCCGACCCGCACCCTCAACATCCTCGACATCGGCCGCCATCTTGCGCAGGACGACCTCGATCCGCCGCTGCGCGCCGTATTTATCTACAATCACAACCCCATCGTGGTGCATCCCGACCAGAACCGCATGAAGCGGGGACTTGCGCGCGAGGATATCTTCCTGGTCGGCATCGAGGTCACCATGACGGAGAGCATGCAGTACTGCGATGTCGTACTGCCGGCGGCGACGCATTTCGAATGCGACGATCTCTACCCGGCCTATGGCCATCACTGGCTCCAGCGTGCCGAGCCGGTGATCCCACCAGTTGGCGAAGCGCTGCCAAACACCGAGATTTTTCGTCGCCTGGCGGCGCGCTTCGGCTTCGATGATCCCTGTTTCAGGGCGAGCGATCGCGAGTTGATGGACGACGCCATCGACGGTGCACACCCTAATCTTGGTGGCGTGAAGGCTAGCGAGATTTCGACCAGTGCGGCGCAACGCATGACGCCTGCTCACGGACGCCCGCTGGCGCTGTTCGATAATCTCGTGCCGGCAACACCGTCGGGAAAGATCGAGCTCGCTTCGGATCTGCTTGCGCAGCGCTGGGGACCGCACGCGCGGCTGCCGACGTTCCGGCCGCGCGCAACGAGGTTTCCGCTCGCGCTTGTCTCCCCAGCCTCCGACAAACGCATATCCTCGACCTTCTTCGGACCTGGCGAACGTCGCGATGCCTCGCCGCTCCTCATGCACCCCGCCGATGCGCACGCGCGCAAGCTCGAAAGCGTCGGATCGGTCCGGGTCTGGAACGATCTCGGCTCGGTCATCCTGCCGCTGGTCATCACCGATGCAATATCGCCCGGCGTGGTCGCATCGGAGAAGGGCGCATGGCTGGTCACGAGCCCGACGGGCCAGACCATCAGCGCGCTGGTTTCAGCCGATGAGCGCGCCGATCTGGCGCAGGGCGCCTGCTACAACGACACCGGCGTCGAGGTAGAAGCCGCGTAGTGCGAGTGGCGCTCGGGCGTCACGTGCCGACGGGCGCAACTCCCGGTGCGAAGGTCTCCTGCGGCTTTACTCTCTGCCGAGGCGCGGGGCTGTCGACCACAACCGTATCGAAGTCTATCGGACCGCCGGCAATGACGGGGTCCTTGGGGAGGCGGTCGGCTGGCTCGTACCACGGCTGCTTTTGCACAACGCCATCCTGAAGGGATTGCGCCAGCAAGCGGCCGATCTCCTCGCCCTCCAGCGGCTCCAGTCCATTCTCGCCGTGCCGATAGAGTTGTGGACAGAAATAGAGCACGTGAATTCGTGGGTCGTATTCCTCCAAAACGAGATATCGTTTCTTGCGCAGAAAAATATTGTATTTGTTGACAATCTTCTTCTCTGTGGTTGCTTTCGCAACCCGCAATTTCTCGCTGGACGGTCCGATGATGGTTCCCGCCTCCAGCAGAATGATCCAGTCCTTCTTCCTGACGTTGTCGGTATGAACCGGGATGTAGTGGCTCGGCACTTTTCTGCGGAAGATACCCATATCCTGCACTTCCCCTGAATGTCGTTCTGTCGCGCGTAGCATGGCCGTGAAAATACCAGCCAAGCCGCCGCCGGCCAAAGGCCACTTTGTGGCTTTTTTGCAGCTTTTACGCGGCGAAAGTCAGAGAGCCGACCATCGGCGTCCGCAAATCACTCCTTCGCCGGCACCGTTCGCAAGTAGGCGACGATGGCGGACAGATCGTCATCATTCATGCGCGCATACCAGGCAAAGCCCATCGGCGGCTTGAGCCGGCTGCCGTCGGGACGCACGCCCTGCGTGATGGCGCGCTTGATTTCGGCATCACTCCACGATCCGATGCCCTTCTCTTTGTGCGAGGTGATATTGCGCGAGACCGACTCGCCCCAGGGCCCGCGGAAGGTCTGGCCCCCCTTGCCGAGGCTTTCGGCAAAGTCGTGATGTCCCGCGTGCCCCGGCGTGTGGCACTCCATGCAGTGGCCGATAGTGACGAGATAGAACCCATGCTTGACCGGATCGCGCAGGTCGACTTTCGAGAAAGGCCGTTCGGCACCGGGCAGCGGGTCGGTCGGCAGTGCCGACTTGTAGAGTGGCCGCTGCACGGCGTTGAGCACCGGTGGGACTGAGCGCACGTATTCGACCACGGAGTCGAGGTCGTCGGGCACAAACGCCTTGTAGAAAAGATAAGGCATGACGGGCGCAAGCCGCGTTCCGTCGGGACGCACGCCTTCTCCGACCGCCTTACGGACTTCGGCTGTCGCCCATTTGCCGATGCCAGTCTCGGGATCGGGCGTGATGTTGGAGCCCTTGACCGTGAAGGACGGCTCATCCCAGGTCTGCGGCCCGCCGGAATAAAGCCTTGCGGCATCGATGACCCCGCCAGGTCCGCGCGGCGAATGGCAGTTGCCGCAGGTCAGAATGCCTTCGACCAGATAGCGGCCCCGTTCGATGGAGCCTTGTGCCTGCGCCAGTGAAATGACGGCGATGCTGACAAGAATAGCGATGCCCGGTATGCGCACGAGATCCTCCTGCGTTCCCAGCGGATAGCGCTTCCTGCTTGTGTGACGTGCCCCTGCGCCTGCGCTTATGCCATTGCGCCGGTCGTTTGTCATCGGGCATGGGGTGCGGACGGAAACGACGGCCAATCAGGGCCGCACGGCCGGCGTTTCGATCTTCATGCCGCGCGCACGCCACATCAGATAGAGCTCGAGCTCGACATATTCCGGCGCCCCGTAGGCATAGGTCTCCGCCCGCATGCCGCTGATGCAGTTGCGCAGGCGCCGCTGCAATGATCCGAGCGTCTGCCATTCCAGGCGGTAGAGCGGATAGCCAGTTGGGTGGGCCTGCGGAATCGGCGCGCCCGCGAGCTTTCGTCCCCAGTTGTCGTCGTGGCAGACCGCGCAGGAGAGATTGAGCTGCCCCTGCCGGAGCTTGAACATGTCGGCGCCGGCGCGCAGGAACGGCGCGAGGTGCTCATCGTCCCTGGCTTCGATCGGCATCCCCCGCGACTGCATGGCGATATAGGCCGCAAGCGCGAGCAGCTCCTTGCTCTCGAACGGCAGCGGCGTTGCTTTCTGCTGCTCGGTGCGGCAGATGTTGATGCGCTGCTCGAGATCGACCGGCCGTGCGCGCGCAGCATCAAAGGCCGGATAGCGCGCGGTTACCCCTTTCATGCTGGCCTGCGCGTCAGCGTGACAGTCGGCGCACGACTTGCCGGCCTCCCCCTGCTTGCGGCTCCACAGCGCCTCGCCGTCGAGCACCCACAGCATGGCGGGATTGGCCGTGTCGTCGTCCTGCATGGCACGCGCTTCGCCGCCCATGAACTCGTATCCGGATTTGCGCTCGGAGAGCGGGATCTCGGCTGCCGTGGCAGCGCCGCCAGACCAGATCGCGAGCAGCGCAATGACGGCGCCCCGCTTCATTCGACCACGATGTTCCTTGATGCGGTTGCGGAGAATCCGTTGTCGCCGCTCCATTCGAAGGTCACGGCTCCACTCTCCGTCGCGGTCGTGAAAAAGGAGAAGAACGGGTTGGCAGCCACAGCCGGGAAAAGCTCGGCGCGAAATATTTCCTCGCCGTTATACTTGCACACAAAATCAGTGATGATGTCGCGCGGGAAGACCTTGCCCATGTTATCGACGCGAAAGCCAGTCTCCATCTCGTGCTGGATCAAGGCCTTGATCTCGAATACGTCGCCGTGTTTCGCCTTCGGCGGAACGTTCACGATCGCGCGCGCCATTACAGTGTCTCCACGCAGGCGGGCAGGGTGACGATGACCGAGACGCTGTCGCTCCAGAACGAGCCGTCGCTGAGCTCGGCAATGGCGATCACGGTCTGGCTGTCGGCAAGGCGGATGCGGGTTGTGAGACTGGCGCGCCCGGCGCGGGGGCCCAGCCGCACCCCGATCACGTTCGGCAGCGGATTCTTCTCGTTGAAGAGATGAATCGCCTTCACGTGATCGTTCGCGGTCATGGGGCTATCCACCGACACTGTGACCGACACTACATTGCCGCTCTCGACGAGAGGAGGAAGGTCGAGCTTGACCTTTCCCGTTTGCACGGGTGCCTCGCCGACGACGTTCCGGATCGCAGTCCGCATGGCCTCGGGCGTCGCGGCTGCCGGAGTGATGGTAGCCAGCAGCCCGAGATCGGCCACGGCGAGAGCGGTGCCGACGGCTGCCGCATCGGTCAGGAAACGCCGTCGTGTGGATCCGGGACCATGTGTCATGGTTTTGATTCCTCTCGCATCGTCACGAGATAGGCAACCACGTCTTCGATTTGCTCCGCGGTCAGAATGGGCTTGCCGGCAAACGATGCAGCGACCCGCGCCAGACGGTCCACACGATAATATGGTGGCATGATCGTATCAGGGTAGAGGCGGCTCGCATCGACCATGCGCAGCCGCAGCTGTCCATCCGATGAGCGTCTCCCTGTTCCCGCAAGATCGGGCGCCAGCGTACCTTGGAACTTCTCCTGCGGGTAGGGACCGCTGTGACAGAGCAGGCACATTCCCACTTGGCGGTTGAGCACGATCGCCCGTCCACGCGCCGCATCACCCGGCATGCCAGTAAGCGATTTGGGAATGGCATCTCCCACCACCTGATAGGGGCGAAGGTCATCTGCGTGCGCAGGGTGCATCAGGGCGGCGAGGATCGCGAGCTGCGCGCCTTTGCCGAATATTTTGAGCGTAGCCCGGATTGGGTCAGCAATCCGGGGACGGCTTCTCCGGGTTTCGCTGTGCTCAACCCAGGCTACGGGCCGCGGTGCCATCATCCGTTCCGCAGGTCATGGTTTCGCAGGGGCAGCGACCGGACGCGCTTGCCCGTGGCCGCGAAGACGGCATTGCACAGCGCCGGGGCGACCACCGCAACCGGCGGCTCGCCCACCCCGCTCCATTCACCCCCGCTTGGCATGATGAGCGTGTCGATCTTCGGCATCTCGGCAAGCCGCAGCATCGGATAATCGTCGAAGTTGGACTGCACGACGCGGCCGTTCCGGATCGTGATCTCCCCGTGGATTGCGGCAGTCAGTGCAAATACCGTTGCGCTCTCGACCTGCATTCGGACGGTGAGGGGATTGACGACGGTGCCGCAGTCAATTGCGCTCACCACGCGATGGACGCGCAGCCGCTCGCTTGCCGAGACTTCGACCACGGCGGCGGTGTAGGTATCGTAAATCTGGTGAAGTGCAATGCCGCGATGCGTGCCCGCTGGAGGCGGCGTGCCCCAGTCGGCCCTCTCGGCGACTGCATCCAGCACGGCCACGAGCTTGTCCGCACGTGCATGGTTGCGCAGCAGTTTGCGGCGGTACTGATAGGGGTCGACGCGTGCGGCATGCGCCAGCTCGTCGATGAAGCTCTCCTTGAAGAAGCAATTCTGGGTGTGGTTTACGCAGCGCCAGAAGCCCACCGGCACGGGCGTGCGCCGCATTGCATAGTCCACGAGATAGTTGGGGACATGATACGGCATGTCTTCGAGGAAGCCCTCCTGGAAGTGTTTGTCGACGCGGCCCGTCGGAATCATGGCCAGGAGCGAGGGGCCGCTCAGGCGCACATGCCAGCCGACGGGGTCGCCGGCGGCGTCGAGGCCGGCGGTCATCCTGGCCATGGCCATGGGCCGGTAAAAGTCGTGCCGGATGTCCTCCTCGCGCGTCCACAGCACCTTGACCGGCTGGGGCACCTCTTTGGCGACCTGCACCGCAAGAGCGACGAAATCCTGCATCAGGTCGCGCCGCCCGAAACCGCCGCCGAGCATGGTCTTGTGGAGGACGACATTGGCCGGCGGGACGCCTGCTGCGCGCGCGGCGATCGCCAGAGCCGCTTCGCCGTTCTGCGTGGGGGCCCAGACCTCCACCTCGTCCCCGCGAATGTGCGCCGTGGCATTCTGCGGCTCCATGGTAGCGTGCGCAAGGAACGGCACCTCGTAGTCCGCCTCGACGCGATTGCTGGCCTGAGCGAGCGCTGCGTCGACGTCACCGTCACGGCGCCCAACCCCGGCCTCCTCCGCATCAAGTCCGCCGCGCAAGTGCTGACGCAGAGCGTCGGTTGTGATCCTGGAGCCGTCTCCTTCGGCCCAGTCGATGTCGAGCGCCGTCAGAGCCTTTTTTGCACGCCACCAGTCGTCGGCGATCACCGCAACCGCCGTGTCGAGCCGCACCAGCTTGTGCACGCCAGCCATGCCAGCGACCCTTGTATCGTCCACACCCCGAAGCTTGCCGCCGAGAACGGGGCATTGCAGCACCGCGGCGTAGAGCATTTCCGGCAGCCGCACGTCGATGCCGTAGAGCGGCTCGCCGCAAACCTTAGCCAGCGCATCGAGCCCTCGGCGCGGGGTGCCGATGATGCGCCATTGCACGGGCGTCTTGAGCGCGACGTCACGCGGCGGGGCAACACGCGCGGCCGCCTCGGCCACCTCGCCAAAGCGAAGCGAGCGCCCGCTCGGCAGATGGGTGATGACGCCGTCCTGCGCGCGGCATTGCGGGGCGGGAACATCCCAGCGCGCGGCGGCAGCGGCGATGAGCATCTCGCGCGCGGTCGCGCCCGCGAGCCGCAGCGCCTGCTGCGAGCTGCGCACGGACCGGCTGCCGCTGGTTGACATGTCGCCCCACGGGCGCCCGCGGCGGATGCTCTCCTGTGGGGTGGCGAATTCCGTCCGCACCTTGCTCCAGTCGCATTCGAGCTCCTCCGCGACCAGCATGGGCAGAGCAGTCAGCACCCCCTGTCCCATCTCCGATTTGGCAAGACGAATGGTGACGGAATCGTCGGGCGCAATGACGATCCAGGCATTGATCTCGGTCCCGGCGTCGGGTGGCGCTGCGCAGCTTGGGCTCAAAGGAATCTCGAAGCCGAGCGCAAGCGACCCCGCAGTCGCGGCGGCGCTGGCGAGAAACGACCGGCGATCGACAGGGGGAACTTGAGCCATTGATCAGAGCAGGGCTGCGTTGGTGCAACGAATTGCTGCAAATCCCGGTTCCGGATCGCACTCGTCCTGCGGTGTGGCCGTGGACAAGGGCGGTGAAAGCCTGCACCGTAACCCCCGTGGCTTGCATGAGGCAAGGAGATGACGATGACCAGCAAAAAATACGAGACCGTGCTGATCGAGAAGGAGGACGGCATCACCTGGCTGATCATGAACCGGCCGGAGAAGCGCAACGCCATGAGCCCGCAACTGCATGTTGAAATGGACGATGCGCTAGCTGAGCTCGCCGTCGATCCGCAGACCCAGGTTCTCGTGCTCACCGGCGCCGGTGAGGCGTTCTGCGCCGGGCAGGATATCAAGCTCTATTTCCGCGCCAACGACGACGCGCCGGCCGCGCGCGCAAAAGCGCGCCACGCCTCCAATCAGTGGCGCTGGCAGCGGCTTTCGACCTTCCCGCAGCCGACCATCGCCATGGTCAACGGCTTCTGCTTCGGGGGCGGATTCACGCAGGTGTGCGCCTGCGATCTCGCGATTGCTGCCAACGAGGCGCTGTTCGGGCTGTCCGAGGTCAACTGGGGCATCCTGCCGGGCGGCATCGTCTCGTGGAACGTGGCGCAGACGCTCAATTTCCGTGACGGCATGTATTACGCGCTCACCGGCGATACTTTCGACGGCAAAAAGGCCAAGGAGATCGGCTTCGTGAATTTCTCATATCCAAAGGCAACGCTGCGGCAGGAGACGGTCAGGCTTGCGCACAAGCTGATGGAGAAATCGCCGGCCGTGCTGCGCTACACAAAGGAGGCGCTGCGCGCCGTGCGCTTCATGAACGAGCCGCAGGCGGCGGACTACCTCAATGCCAAGAGCGATGCCCTGCGCTTTGTCGACAGGGAGGACAGCCGCAGCCAGGGCATGCGACAATTCCTCGATGAGAAGTCCTATCGTCCCGGCTTCGGTCCGTTCAAGCGGGCGAAGGCAAAGCGGGCGTGAGCGTCTTCTTCTCCTCGGCCGTCAGCGGCGCGCAGCAGCCCGCATCCTTGCCCGCAGCGCGCGCGTTCCCTCCAGATCGATTGCCCACGACCCCTTCGTTCTCGTCGCCACCACGCCGTACTCGCGCGCCGCTGCCTCGACCGTCACCAGGCCGTCGCGCAGGTCGATAAGCACCAATTCGGGATCGCGGGCGAGTGCATCGCCGTAGCCGCCGCCCCCTGGCGTGTCGAGCTGGAAGTCATCGCCCGCGCGCAACGGATAATCGGCGTAGCGCGTCGGCAGCCGCTTCTCCTGCGCACTGCCGGGATTGATGCGGATATCGCCGGGCCGCCCGCTGCTCCCGCCGGCGCAGCCGTTGGGCGGCAGCACGTGGCGCATGGAGCGAATGGAGAAGCGCGCGTCGGCGAGGTTGAGATAGTCGCGCCGGATGCCAAGCCCGCCGCGAAACTCGCCGGCGCCGCCGGAGTCCGCAATAAGCGAAAAATGAGTGACACGAACGGGAAACTCGCTCTCGATGATCTCGATCGGCGCGATCCGCGCATTGCTCTGATTGACGGTGATTCCCGACATGCCGTCCTTCCTCGCCCGCGCGCCGGCCCCGCCGGCGATGATCTCGTATTGCACATAGCCGGCGCCGGACGTGGTCCTGCGGCCGCCGAGGATAATGGAGCGGCTGCCGCTGCCGTCGGCCCGCACGCGCTCCGGGACGATGTGGCTCATGGCGGCGAATATCGCATCGATCAGCGCGTGAACGGTCGGGTTGTAGGTGTTGACCGGCGCCGGGAAGCGCGGGTTCAGCACGCTCCCCTCGCGCACGGTCATCGTAAAGCTGCGCGCAAGCCCGCTCGATACGTACATGTCGGGGTCGATGAGCGAGATCAGCGCATAGATGCAGGCGGCCTCGACCAGCGGCGGGCGGATATTGGCCGGCCCTCCGGTCTGGTCGGCCGAGGCGCTGAAATCGAACGCCAGCGCATCGCCGCGCTTTTCGACCGCGACATGGATGCGCACCGGCCTTTCCAGATCGATGCCATCGTCGTCAACGAAGCGCTCCGCCTCGAAGCGGCCGTCCGGCCATTGAGCGATCGCTCCCTTCAGCATTTGCTCCGACGTTTCAAGCACGGCATCGCAGCACGCCGCGATCTTCTCCCGGCCGCGCCTGACGATGAGCTCGGCGAGTCGGCGCTCGCCGAGCCGGTCGGCGCCGAGCTGGCCGCGGATGTCGCCCAGCACAAGCTCGGGCGTGCGGCTGTTGGCGGCGATGAGCCGCTCGAGGTCGGTATTCGGCCGCTCGCCGCGCTGATAGCGCACGGCGGGCAGGTGCAGACCCTCGTTGAAGATCTCCCGCGCCTGGCTTGAGCAACTTCCCGGCACCGGGCCGCCAATGTCGCTCTTGTGGGCGATCGAGCCGCAGAAGCCGAACAGTGTCGTGTCGATGAATGCCGGGGTGATGACCGCGATGTCCGGCGCATGCGGGCTGCCACCCTGATAGGGGTGATTGATGAGGAAGGCATCGCCTTGCGCCATGTCGGCGAAGGCGGCGATCACGGCGCGGGTGCAGGCCGCGAACGCACCGATGTGCAGAGGTAGTACGACATGCTGCGCGACAACCTCGCCGCGCGCGTTCATCAGCGCGCAGGAGGCATCCTGGGATTCGCGCACGATGGTGGAGAAGCCGGTCCGGAACAGCGAGTTCTGCATCTCCTGCACGATGCCGGAGAGGCTCGCCTTCACCACTTCGAGGTCGATGGGGTCAACTGGCATTAACCATCGCCCTCCCTCACGATCAGGTTCCTCCATTTGTCCACGCACGCGACCTGGCCGGGGCAGATCAGCGTGGTGCTGTCGAGCTGGTCGATGACCGCTGGTCCCGGGATGGAGAGGTCAACATCGAGCCGCTCGCGCCAATACACCGGGCACTCGACTTCCGCGTCCTCGAAGCGCACGTGTCGGTCTCCACGCCTGGCATCGGCGAGGCTGCGCCCGCCCCGCTTGAATTCCGGCATCCCCACCTGCGGCACGAGCCCGATGCCGCGCACGCGGAAGGAGACAATCTCGACCGCGGCCTGCGGCGCGAAGTGGCCGAACATGGCCTTGTGCTGCGCATCGAAGGCGGCGCGCAGGGCCAGCAGATCGCTGGCCGACAGCGGCCGCGCAGGGCAGGGGACCGTTACCTCATAGCCCTGTCCGGCGTAGCGCATGTCGAGCGCGCGCTCGATACGCACGCGATCAGGGCAAAAACCGTCATCGGCAAGTTGTACGTTTGCCTCGGCCACGAGCCGCTCAAGCATCTCGTTCATTTCCCCCGGCTGCGTATCGGCAAGCGGCATCAGCCTCGAGCGCATGTGATCATGCCGCACGTCAGCCATGAGCAGGCCGATCGCCGAGAACACGCCCGGATGAAGCGGCACCACGACGCCGGCCATGCCGAGGTCGCGCGCAATGCGGCCAGCATGAAGCGGACCCGCGCCGCCGAACGCGAGCAGCATGAATTCGCGCAGGTCGTGGCCACGCATGGTGGAGATGGCCTTGATTGCCTCCTCCATCTTCACATCGATGATGCGGATGACGCCTTCGGCCGCCTGAGCAAGGCCAAGCCCGAGCGGGTGCGCAATCCGGCTCTCTACCGCAACGCGCGCCTTGCCGGCGTCGAGCCGCACGCTCCCGCCGAGGAAATTGTCCTCACCGAGATAGCCCAGCACCAGGTTGCAGTCGGTGACGGTCGGCGCCTCGCCGCCGCGGCCGTAGCAGGCGGGTCCCGGCAGCGCGCCAGCGCTGTGCGGTCCCACATGCAGCGCCCCGAAATGGTCGACCTCGGCAATGGTACCACCGCCCGCGCTCACGGTGTTGATGTCGAGCATCGTCACCGCAAGATCGCGACCTGCGATCTTGCCGCGGCTCGAGAGGAGCGGCTCGCCATGCTTGATCAAGGCGACATCGCAGGAGGTGCCGCCCATGTCGAAGGTGATGATGCTGCCAAGCCCCATGTGCCGCGCGCTGGCGGTGCCGGCGGTCACCCCGCCGGCCGGGCCCGAGAGGACCGTGGTCACAGCGCGGCGCGCGGCGCTCTCGAATGTCGCCGTGCCGCCGTTCGATTGCATGACGTATCGCTGCGGGGTTGCAATCCCGGCGGCCTCCAGGCGCCGGCCAAGCTGCGCGATGTAGCGGGCAAGGATAGGCTGGATGTAGGCGTTGATGACGGTCGTGCTCAGGCGGTAATACTCGCGGATCTGCGGGAGCACTTCGCAGGAAAGCGAGACGCTGCACCCCGGCAGCTCTTCAAGAATAATGTCGCGCACCCGCACCTCGTGCGCGGGGTGCAGGAACGAGAAGATGAGGCACACCGCAATCGCCTCAATGCGCTCTGCGGCAAGCGCCCGCACGGTCTCGCGCAATGCCTCCTCGTCGAGTGGAAGCAGCACATTGCCGCGGAAATCGATCCGCTCCCTGACCTCGCCGGTCCGGCGCGGCGGGACGAGCGGAGAAGGCTTGTCATAGAGGACATCGAAAATGGCGGCGCCGTACGGGCGTGCCTGCTCCCCGACGGGATAGATGCCGCGGAAACCTTCCGTCACCAGAAGGCCGGTCGGCGATCCCTTGCCCTCTAGCAGTGCGTTGGTGCCCACCGTGGTGCCGTGGCAGAAATAGCCGATGTCGCGAGCGCGTACGCCACCTGTCAGCAGCGTCTCGATCCCGGCTGCGATCGCCCGCGAGGGATCGTCCGGGGTCGAGGCAAGCTTTGCGATGGAAAGCTCGCCGGTGTCCTCGTTGAGATAGACGAAGTCCGAGAATGTCCCCCCGGTATCGACGGTGACGCGGTAAGAGGGCATCTGGCGGTCAGCACTCCCGAAAATGCGCAACGCACCGCTATTGCAGGGCGCAGCCAACCGATATGACATGGCCGGACAAGAGAGAAGCGGGGAAGCAATGGCCGAGCCGGGTATCGCACTGAAAGCCACCGAGAGCGCTGCGAACGCACCGCGCATTGGGGCCGACGCGCTTGCCGCCTTCGTGCGGCGCGCCTTCCAGGCTGCCGGGCTCCCGCCCCATGATGCCGGGCAGGTCGCCGACCTCATGGTCCAGGCCGACCTGCGCGGCAGCGATACACACGGCGTAATCCGGCTGCCGCTTTACGTGCGGCGCATCAAGGCGGGCGGCATTAACAGGCGGCCCAACATCCGAGTCGTCTCGGAGAAGCCCGCGGCGGCGCTGATCGACGGCGACAATGGCATGGGCCATCTGGTGATGCGCTTTGCCGCTGAGACGGCAATCGCCAAGGCGAGGCAGTTTGGCGTCGCCTGGGTCGGCGCCCGCATGAGCAATCACGCCGGTCCTGCCGCACTCTATGCCACGATGCCGCTCGCCCATGACATGATCGGCATCTATCTCGCGGTCGGCAGCAACAATCATCTGCCGCCGTGGGGCGCGCGGGAGAACCTGCTGGGCACAAATCCGTTGGCCGTTGCCATCCCTGCGGACGACGAGCCCCCGGTGGTGCTCGACATGGCCCCGACGGTCGCCGCTTTCGGCAAGGTGCGGCTCAAGGCGCAGCGCGGGGAGGAGATGCCAATCGGCTGGATGATCGGGCGCGACGGCAAGCCGCTCACCGACCCCAAACGCGCCGACGAAGGCTTTCTGCTGCCGATCGGCGACTACAAGGGCTACGGCCTGAGCCTGATCGTCGGGCTCCTCGCCGGGGTTCTCAATGCGGCGGCGTTCGGCCGCGAGGTCGTCGATTTCGTCAAGGAGACGGGCAAGCCCACCAATACCGGGCATGCCATGGTGGCGCTTTCGGTTGAAGCGCTCGCCCCGCCGGAACAGTTCAAGCGCCAGGTGGATATCGCCATCCGCACCATGCGGGCGGCCGAGCGGCTGCCGGCCGTGGAGCGCATCTGGCTGCCCGGCGAGCAGAGCCATATCAAGCGGCTCGATCGCAGCAAGAACGGCGTGCCAATGCCCAAGCCGCTGCGCGAGACGCTCGATGCAGTCGCGCAAGATCTCGGCATCGAGCCACTGCCGTGAGAGTGGCCGCCGTCGGTGTGGTCGGTGTCGGTCTTTTGGGCGAGGCGCTGGCGCGCCGGTTGCTGCATGCGGGCTACGAAGTCATCGGATTCGACCTCGATCCTGCCAGGAATGAGAGGCTCGCAGAGCTCGGGGGCCATCCTGCGGCTTCTGTTGCCGCTGTCGCCGAGCGCTGCGAATCGATCGTGCTTGCGGTATTCAGCACCGACCAGGTCGAGATGGTCATCGAGCGCGAGCTGGCGTCGACCCTCGACAACAATCCCGGCCGGATCGTGCTCTGTGCCAGCACGTGCGACCCGGATCGCATCGCGCTCATCGCAGGGCGCGCCGCCGCCCGCGGTCTGCGTTTTCTCGAGACGCCTGTGTCCGGCTCCAGCAGCCAGGTGGGTCGCGGCGAGGGCGTCGGGCTGATCGGCGGCGACGCAGCCGTCCTTGCCGCGGTCGAGCCGGCCGTGCGCGCAATGTTTGCGAGCTATTTCCACATCGGCAAGATCGGCGATGCCGGACGCGCCAAGCTCGCGATCAATCTCATTCTCGGACTCAACCGCCTCGCACTGGCAGAGGGCCTCGTTTTCGCCGAGCGGATCGGCCTTGATCCGAAAGCTTTTCTCGATGTGGCGCGCCGCTCCGCTGCCTATTCGCAGGTCATGGACATCAAAGGCGGCAAGATGCTGCGCCGCGATTTTTCCACCGAGGGCAAGGTGAGCCAGCACCTCAAGGACGTGCGCCTCATGCTCGCGCAGGCCGCGCATGCGAAGCAGGAGCTGCCCATGCTCGCGGTCCATGCGCAGGTGCTTGAGGCCTGCGTGCAGCAAGGGGAAGGAGACCTCGATAACAGCATTGTCGTCGAGGAGATCCGGCGGCGTCGGCGCAACGCGCCCCGATAAAATAAGGGTGGAGGCAGCATGAGCGACGGGGAGGTCCGATACGTCCGGGAGGGCAACATCGCCAGGGTTGTTTTCGATCGGCCGGCAGCGCGCAATGCCATGACGTGGCGCATGTACGAGCAGCTCGCGGAGGCCTGCGCGCGCATCGCCCGCGAGGACGGCCTGCGCGCAGCTGTGTTCCGCGGCACGGGCGGCAAGGCCTTCATCGCGGGGACTGACATTGCACAGTTTCAGGCATTCCGTGGCGGGGATGACGGCTTGGCTTACGAGAAGAAAATGGGCGCCTACCTCGACACCATCGAAGCGCTCCCGGTGCCGACCCTCGCCGTGATCGAGGGCTTTGCCATCGGCGGGGGGCTTGCGATCGCCGCCTGCTGCGACCTGCGCATTGCCACGCCGGGCTCGCGCTTCGGGGTGCCGATCGCACGCACGCTTGGCAACTGTCTCTCCATGGAGAATTACGCGCGGCTTGTTGCAGGCTTTGGCGCCTCGCGCGCCAAGCGCATGTTGTTGCTTGCGGAGAACCTCTCCGCTGAAGAGGCGCTGACGAGCGGTTTTCTGAGCGAGATCGTGCCGGAGAGCGAGCTTGATCGCCGCGTCGCCGAGCTGACAGAGCGTCTTGCGCACCACGCGCCCATGACCATGCGCGTGAGCAAGGAGGCGATCCGGCGACTCCTGCATGCGGGCTTGCCGCCGGGCGACGATCTCGCGCGCGCCTGCTACGCAAGCGAGGATTTTCGGATCGGGATAAAGGCGTTTGTAGATAAGCGCGAGCCGCAATGGACCGGCCGATGATCGATTCGCATCATCATTTCTGGTGGATCGCCCGCCATGCCTATGCATGGCCCGCGGCCGCCGGCGACCGGCTCGCGCGCGACTTTACGCCCGAGGACCTGCGCGCCGAGCTCGCGCGCTGCGGCATCGAAGGCACGGTGCTGGTTCAGGTCCTGCACGAGACCGACGGCGAGACCGCGGAATTCCTCGACATCTCGCGCGAGGTCGATTTCGTGCGCGGCGTGGTCGGCTGGCTGCCGCTCCTTGATCCGGATGCGACGGCGCAGGCGCTCGAACGGCTACGCCGGCGCGGCCGGCTCGTTGGCGTGCGCCACCTGATCAGCAACGAGCCCGATCCGCGCTGGCTGTTGCAGGCGCAGGTTGTGGAGTCGCTCGGGCTGCTCGCTGCTGCGGGGCTGGTCTTCGACGCCATTCCCATCAACGCGGCGCAGTTCGAATCAGTGCTGGAAGTCGCCGAACGATTGCCGGCACTCAAGATCGTGCTCAATCATCTCGGCCGGCCGCCAATCCCCGAACGCGGTTGGGAGCCGTGGGCAACCCAGATTGCGCGCGCCGCCCAGCATCGCAACATGACGATCAAGCTTTCCATCGGTCTCGATGTCGTGATGCGCTGGCACTGGTCGACCGAGGACATTCGCCGCTACAGCGAGCACGCGCTCGACCTGTTCGGTCCTGAGCGCGTCATGGCGGCGAGCAACTGGCCGGTGATTCTTTTGGGTGCGAGCTACGGGGAGACGTGGGCCGGCATTTCTTCCCTCCTCGACCGGCTGTCGGCCGACGGAAAACGCGCCGTGCTCGGGGAAACGGCAAGACGCGTCTACGGTTTGTAGTTTGTAGGTTGGGTCGAGTTCTTCACGAGACCCAACGATGGTGGCGCTCCACCGATGGCGTTGGGTCTCGCAAAAGCGCTCGACCCAGCCTACTGCGCTGTGCATTTGGCCTGCCATTCCCTGCCGGGCGCGGCGCTCGTGGGAAAGATCAATGATTTGATCACCACCGGCACCGCGCCTGAATTGGGCAGCATGGCTCCGATGTCGATGTAGTCGAATTCCTTGAGCTCAAGCCCATCGACCGAGATGATCGGGTTTGTCAGCCGCTCTTCTTCGCGCAAATGAATCCCAAGGAGCCCCCCGACATCCCCGTCGCCGGCAAGCACCAGCGGGTGGCCGCGCGCGAGCACGGCCGAGAGCCCATCAATGATTCCACGGCAAAAGCCCTCGAGTCGGCGGAAAGTGGCGGACCCCCGCCAGGGAACGAATACCGCGACCGGCGCTTCGCCATCCGAAAGGTCGAGCCGGCGCAGAACGCTGCGGATCGTGCTTGCCACCGCCCCCGCGTCGACCGTCTCATCGTTGTCGAGTGCCAAAGCGGGCGCAATCACTGGCACATTGCGGACCGGCAGCACATCGAGCGGCGAGACGAAGATGGTGCTGCCGCTGACCTGCGTCGTGTACTGGGAGGCGCCGATCACGGTGGCGCGGATGCCTTCATTGCTGCGCTCAATCCGCGCCCCCCGTTTCGCGGCGCGAGCGAGGATTTCCTGCGCCAGCAGCTCCCCGAGATCGCCGTAGCTCGCCGTCTCGCGGCCGTAGATGTACTCGGCCACGCCGCCGGAGAAGGTGATGACATCGATGGTTGCGGACGCCGCCAGCGGATCGAGCCGCAACAGCCCGCTGCCACCGATTGCCGGGCTGCGGCCAGCCATGGCCTCGAACAGCCGCTCGGCCATTGCTGCCGCAAGCGCGCGCTGCGCCTCGGGTGCAAGCGGCGCTCCGACCGCAAGATCGAGGCTGAGCTCGGCGCCGAAGCGACGGCCCGCCTCCTCGACCCGCGTCATGCGCCCGTTCGCGTCAAGGCAAACCAGGCGAGCGCCAACGTCGAGCGCGGTGACGTCGGTCACCTTGCCCTCGCAGCAGACCGCGATCTTCGCGGTGCCGCCGCCGACGTCCACGTTCATCACGGTTGCGTTGTCGCGAATGGAGCGCGCCACGGCCCCCGAACCGTGCGCAGCCATCACGGTCTCGAGACTGTCGCCAGCGGAGACCGCGACCATCTTGCCGGCCTGGCGGGCGAACAGCTCGCCGATCCGGCGCGCATTGCGCCGGCGCACGGCCACCCCGGTCAGGATCAGGGCCCCGGTGTCGATCTCGTCGGGATCGACGTTGGCCGCCTTGTATTCCCGCTCGATGAAGGCGCCGAGCGCCTGCGCGTCGATCTCCTCCTCGGCCGCATAGGGTGTGAGCAGGATGTCGGATTGGTAGAACGTCTCGCGCGTTGAGACCACATATCGGCTGTCGAGCCGCTCGAGGACAATGCGCGAGAACACGAGATGCGACGTGGAAGAGCCGATGTCGACCCCGACGCTGAGAACGACGATCTCGTCTTCGTCGACCAGCGAGCGGCCGGTGCTGGAGAAGAAGATCCGCCCACCCTGTTCCTCACTCATGGCGACACACTTGAGGCGTCATGCCCCTGCAAGCGGACGACGTAGGGTGGGCAAAATTGTCTGCGTCCAACAAGCCGCGTTGGCACGGCGCGCGCAGCGTGCGAGGCAAGCTACGCGCCCGCAAATTTCGGGACCACCGTGCCCTGCTTGTAGAACGCGGGCTCCATGCGGCTCGGCACGCCCTCGGCCTTGAGCGTGGTCTCGTATTCCGCGCTGATGAAGGGGTCCTCCATCCAGTAGGGAATTGCGGTGCCGCCTTCGGGGATGTCCATGGCGGTGTAGTCGGTGTGCTTTTCGCCGGGCGGCCCCGGCTCGCGGCCCGGATTGTGTGGCCCGAACCAGGCTGTCAGCCGCAGCGGATCTTTGGAGGCGCCAAAGTGCTGGTGATACCAGCGCGCCCCGCCCGGGGCCGCCGATACCATGCCGACCGGCTCGTAATCGACGCGCTTGATCTTGTCGGCATGGCCGTCCTTCCACGGTGTGACGCCGTAGCGTTCCGGCCAGGTATAGGTATAGCCCTTGCCCTTCAGGCAGATCAGTACCGCAGCCGACGTGTGTGCGTGCGCCTTTGAATAGCGCCCGTTCTCGTGCTGCCCGATCCACAGATAGAACGTGTTCCCGGTCATGAACGGCTCGACCCGGCGCCAGCCGGGCGAGCGCCGGTTATCGAGGGGGAGGTCGCAGTTGACGATGTCCGGGATGAAATTGGTGCGCCGCATGGCAAGCCCGCGCACCGGGTCGGGCTCGATGTCGTCCTTGTATTTGTAGAAATCGTCGGCCCCGCTGAAGCGTTCTCGGAACTCGTACGGGCAATTGAACAGCACGTCGACATTGTTGATGAGATTGAGCAGGTTCGGCGCGGTCGTGCCGGCGAGCAGCAGCGCCGGCGCCGAGCTCGCGTTGACAATGCGGTGCCAGGCGTTCACGGGGATCGAGAACAGGGATCCCTTCTGCCACTCGAAAACGTGCCGCCTGCTGTCCTGATCGAGCCACACCTCGGTGGTCCCGCGGCCCTCGACCACCAGATAGACCTCCTCGTAGAGGTGCTTTTCCGCATTGAGCGCGCCGGCGCCCGGCACCTCGACCACGTAGCAGCCCCACTTGCCCTCGGTACCATGGAGCTGGATGTAGCTGCCTTTGCCGCCCAGCCGCTTCCAGGGTGCGAGCGACAGATTCTGCACCTTGCGCACGCCGATGTCGCGAAAGATCGGGATGCCCTCGGCTTCCATGAACAGGTCGTAGGGTGTTTTCGGGCGCCCAAAGGCGCCGAAGCCCGCGCGGTTGTTGCCGGTCGGCTCGTGCCAGTGCGTCCTGTCGGTCAGCTCATGCATGCGGCCACTCGCGGGGTGCGATCCGCCGCACCACCGGTGAGGGTTGATGAGATCGTTCCAGCTATTAGCCTTCCCTATCCGGCATGGCAACAAGCCGAGAGGCAAAGCGAAAAAGCCGCAACACGGAGGGCTTTTGGCACGGGAAGCGATCTATTAGGATCGATGCAGCTGAGGTAGCTTGGGCCGAGTCCTTCACGAGGCCCGACGAGCGGAGTCCGCGTTCAACGATGCTGGGCTCGAAAGCCCGCCCACGATTGCTCGGAGGATCTGCGAATGAACAAGCTTCTCATGGGAACGGCAGCTGTCCTCGCGCTTGCGGCGCCGGCTGCGGCCCAACAGTCGGTCAAGATCGGCTTCGTCAGCACGTTCACGGGTCCCCCTGCCGCCATCGGCAATGACATGCGCAACTCTTTCGAGCTCGGGCTCGATCATCACGGCCGCAAGATCGGTGGGTTGCCGGTCCAGGTGACCTACGAGGACGATCAGACCACGCCTCGCACAGGGCTGGAAAAGACCCAAAAGCTGATCGAATCGGAGAAGGTCGATTTCGTCGTCGGCTATATCTGGTCGAATGTGCTGCTTGCCTCGCTGAAGCCGTTGGTCGACAGCAAGACCATGACGGTCGTCACCAATGCCGGCGCCTCGCAGCTCGCAGGCGAGCTGTGCTCGCCCTACGTCTTCTCGACCTCCTGGAACAATGACCAGACCCCGCAGGCGGTCGGGCTCTACATGAATCAGAAAGGGGTGAAGACCGCCTTCCTCATCGGGCCGAATTACGCCGCAGGCAAAGATATGCTCGAGGGCGTCTCCGCGACCTTCAGGGGCGGGGTCATCGGCCGCGAGCTCACCCGCTGGCCCGACCAGCTGGACTTCTCGGCCGAGCTGTCGAAGGCGCGCGCCGCCAGACCGGATGCCATCTTCGCGTTCTATCCCGGTGGCGCCGGCGTCCAGTTCATTACCCAGTATGCGCAATCCGGGCTCAAGGGGCAAATCCCGCTCTACACCGCGTTCACCATCGACGAGCTGTCGCTGCCACGGCTCAAGGATCTCGCCGTCGGCATCCCCGCTGCGCAGGAATGGGTGAACGACCTGCCGAACGAGACCAACAAGAAGTTTGTTGCCGACTACATAGCAAAATACAAGTCGCGCCCGTCGTTCTATGGCGCGCAGACCTATGACGCGGTCGCGTTGCTTGACAGCGCGGTGACTGCCGTCAAGGGCGACCTCACCAAGAAGGACGCGATGCGCAGGGAGATGGAAAAGGCGGATTTCAAATCGGTGCGCGGCAACTTCAAGTTTGGCCCCAACCACATTCCGATTCAGAACTTCTATCTGCAGGAGGCGGTGAAGCAGGGCGACGAATACGTGCTCAAGACGGTCGCCACCATCGTCGAGAACGATCAGGACAAGTTCTGGCAGAAGTGCAAGATGCCGAATTGACGCGCTGAGAGGCTGGGCGCGGCAGCGGCGCGTCGCGCATTCCGGCGGGGGCATGCTTTATTTCATCGAACAGTGCCTCAACGGCGTGCAGCTCGGCATGCTGCTATTTCTGCTGGCCGCGGGCCTGACGCTCATCTTCGGGATCATGGATCTGGTCAATCTCGCGCACGGCTCGCTTTACATGATCGGTGCCTATTTCGCCGCGAGCTTCACTGCGGAAACCGGCAGCTTCGTTGTCGGTATTGGACTGGCTCTGCTGGCGACGCTCTTGGTCGGAATCGTCCTGGAGATCATTGCGATACGACCGCTGTACGGGCGCGACCATCTTGACCACGTGCTCGCCACGTTCGGCCTGCTGATCTTCTTCAACGAGCTGGTGCGCCTCTTCTGGGGCCCGGAGGGCCGCACCATCCCGCTGTCCTCGGAAATGCTCACCGCGGTCCAGGTGCTACCGGGCGTGTACTACCCGCTCTATCGGTTGATCATCATCCTGGCGACGCTCACGGTCGCGGCGTTGCTGTATTTTGTCGTGATGCGCACGCGCCTCGGCATGTTAATTCGCGCCGGCGCCTCCAACCGGGAAGTGGTGGGAGCACTCGGGGTCAACATCAAGCTGCTCTATACACTCGTATTCGGGCTCGGCGCCGCGCTTGCGGGTTTTGCCGGCATGATCCAGGCACCGATCTCCTACGTGCAGATCGGCATGGGCGAGAACATCCTCATTCTGGCCTTCGTCGTCATCATCATCGGCGGCATTGGCTCGATCCGCGGCGCCTTCGTCGCCGCGCTCATGGTCGGCCTGATCGACACCATCGGTCGAGCGTTCCTGCCGGACCTGGTGCGTTTGTTTGTCAGTTACAGCGCCGGCTCCAGCGCCGGGCCGGCGCTGTCATCGATGATAATCTACGCGTTGATGGCTGCCGTCCTGATCTTCAGGCCAGAAGGCCTGTTCCCGGCAAAGAAATGACGTCCCGGCTCAACATCCGCAATTGCGTGATTGTCGTGCTCCTGCTGGCGCTCGCGCTGGTGCCGGTTTATGCCGCGCTCAGCGGCAACACCTTCCCAATGTCGTTCTCCGCTGGAGTCATCATCCAGGCGATGGCGGCGGTCAGCCTCAACCTCATCATGGGCTTCGGCGGGATGGTGAGCTTCGGCCACGCCGCTTATCTCGGCATCGGCGGCTACGTGGTCGGCATCCTGGCCAAGGAAGGCGTCGGGTCTGGCCTGGTGCAATGGCCGCTCGCGCTCGTGCTGTCTGGCCTTTTCGCGCTCAGCGTCGGCGCGCTCAGCCTGCGTACGCGCGGCATCTATTTCATCATGATCACGCTCGCCTTCACGCAGATGCTCTACTATGTCGCCAATGCCCTCGACCGCTACGGGGGCGACGACGGTCTGACGATCCAGCGGCGCAGCGAATTCGGATTGGTCGACCTCTCGAGCCGGACCATTTTCTACTATCTCTGCCTCGCTTTGCTGCTGGTGACCGTCTACGTGGTCTGGCGCCTGGTCAATTCACGGTTCGGTCTGGTGATCCAGGGCGCCCGCTCGAACGACCGGCGCATGAACGCGATCGGCTTCCCCACCTTCCATTACAAGCTCGTTTGCTTCGTGATCGCCGGCGTCATCTGTGGCCTCTCCGGCGTGTTGCTGGCGAATCATACGAGCTTCATCAGCCCGGCGCTGATGCATTGGACCCGTTCCGGCGACCTGATCGTCATGACGGTGCTGGGCGGCATGGGATCGGTGTTCGGACCCGTCTTCGGCGCGGTGGCGTTTCTGATGCTCGAGCAGATCCTCCCCCCGTTGATCAGACCGATGGCCAGCCTGTTCACGATCGCTACCGGTATCGACGTCAGCCGCGCCCCTGAATACTGGCAGATCCTGCTTGGTCCGCTGTTTCTGCTGGTCGTGCTGTTTGCGCGCGGCGGTATCGACGGAGTGCTGGCGGGGATGCGCCGTGGCTGATGCGCTGCTGCGGATCGAGGCCCTGAGCAAGCGGTTCGGCGGCGTCGTCGCCTCGGACGAGATCACGCTCGCTGTGCCAAAAGGCGAGCTGCACGCAATCATCGGGCCCAATGGCGCCGGCAAGACCACGCTGATCGGACAGCTTGCTGGCGAGCTCCGGCCGGACAGCGGCCATATCTATTTCGCGAACCTCGATATCACCGCGCTCCCCGCCTGGCGGCGCAGCCAGCTCGGGCTCGCGCGCTCCTTCCAGATTACCTCCCTGTTCCAGGACTTCAGCGTAGCTGACAACGTGGCACTTGCAGTGCAGGCGCATGCCGGCCATTCCTTCCATTTCTGGCGCGATGCACGCAGCGAGCCGAGCTTGCGCGATCCGGCCCGCGCGGTGCTTGCGCGGCTTTCGCTTGCCGACCGCGCTGACGTGCTGGTCTCGCGGCTGAGCCACGGCGAGCACCGGCAGCTCGAGCTCGCGGTTGCGCTGGCGCCGCGGCCGCGCCTGCTGCTGCTCGATGAGCCTATGGCCGGGATCGGGCCGGAGGAGAGCGCGCGCATGGTCGAGACGCTGCGCGAGCTCAAGGGTGAGCTGACCATTCTCTTGATCGAGCACGACATGGAGGCGGTGTTCGCGCTCGCTGACCGCATCACGGTGCTGGTGTACGGGCGCATCATCGCCTCCGGGACGCCCGCGGCGATCCGGGCGGATGAGAAGGTGCGCGAGGCCTATCTCGGCGAGCAGGAGCGCCAGCATGGGTGAGGCGCCGCTGCTCGAAGTCTCGAACATCGAGACCAGTTACAGCCTGAGCCAGGTCCTGTTCGGCCTGTCCTTTGCGATCGCGCCAGGCGAGATGGTGACCCTGATGGGGCGCAACGGCATGGGCAAGACCACGACCGTCCGTTCGGTCATGGGTCTCACCCCCGCGGCAGCCGGCTCGATCCGCTTCGAGGGAAAGGAAATCCGTTGCCTGCCGTCCTACCGTGTCGCGCAACTCGGCATCGGGCTCGTTCCGGAGGGGCGGCAGATCTTTCCCAATCTCAACGCACGTGAGAATCTCGTGGCCACCGCGGCCAATCGCGCGCAGGCGCCCAATCCTTGGACGCTGCAGCGTGTCTGCGCGCTCTTTCCACGGTTGTCAGAGCGCCTGTCCAACATGGGCAACCAGCTTTCCGGCGGCGAGCAGCAGATGCTGGCGATCGGACGGGCGCTGATGACCAATCCGCGGCTTCTCATTCTCGATGAGGCCACCGAGGGGCTCGCTCCGCTTGTCCGTGCCGAGATCTGGGAGTGCCTAACCCGGCTCAAAGCGGACGGGCAGTCTATCCTGGTGATCGACAAGAATGTTGAGGCGTTGATCCGCATCGCCGATCGCCACTATCTCGTCGAGCGCGGCAAGGTGGTGTGGACCGGAACATCGCGTGAGCTTGCTGCGCAGCCCGCCGTCCAACATCGCTATCTTGGGGTGTGATGGTGTGTGATGGTGCGGGGTTGCCGCTGTTCCGACCGCGCAAATCTTTTTGATCGGTCATGAACCCGACCGATCCTCGTCACAGGTACGTGCTATCGCGCTAACAGGGTTGGGGTGCAGAGGAGATGTCCTGTGCCCTGGGCAAGCGACCTGCATCCCGAGTTCGGGTATATCGGCTCCGGACAACGGCGACTTCGCAAGCTCGTTGTCATGCTCGCCTTTGCGCTTGGTTCGGTTGCGGGCGTGAGCGGGTTCGCTGTTTTGATGACGCCTTCCGAGCCCGATCCGCTGCAGGCCATGGCGCTTGCGCCTGGCGATGCTTCGGTCGCGCCACTTTCTATCGCAAGGGCTGATCCGCCGGCGGAGGTGGAAGCGACTGCGGCCCGGGCGACTTCGCCACCGGCCGAAATGCAACGAGGGTGTCGAGAGGATGAGCAGGCCGGCCGGCGATGCATGCTCGGCAAGCCACGCCGGCCACGGCCGGTCCGTGCGCTCAACGAGCGGCCGGCCATCGCCAGAGTTGCGATTGGTCACGCTCCCAGCCCTGATGTTTTTCCCATCCCGCCCGAGCATCCCGTGGCCGAGGAACCTTCCCCCATCCCGCTCGAGCATCCGGTGGCGCAGGAACGTTCCCCCATGCCCGATGAGGCCCTCCCGGCTGCTCCCGTCGAAGCACAGCCGGAGCCACGACCGCACGCCGCACCTGCCAAGGAGCCTGCTGCCAAGCCTGCGCGAGTCCGCGCCAAGCCTGCGCCGCGACATGACCGAAGCGAAAGAAGACTGGCGCGCGGTGAAGAGCATTGGCACGCGCGCGGCAATAGCTACGCGGATTACGTCGCAGGTTATGCTCGCCCCTGGTGAGCCACGAGCTTGCCGTGTCTTCCTTCCCGCACCGCTGAGCGTGCCCGATACACGGCGGCTTGTCTTGAATCCGATATGCCCATGCGCCATGCTTGGATGGGGTTGGGGCAAGTCAGGAGGTTGCTATGGGCTTGCTCGACGAGGTTCTCAAGACAATCCAGGCGGGCGGAGCCACAAGTGACCCGCGCCGGACGCCCGCGCCAGCGCCGTCGCCGGGCGGAACTGCAAGTCATGGCATGTCGCCCATGGCCAAGGTGCTGCTCGCGCTGCTTGCTCTTTATGCCGCGAAGAACGTTCGCATGGCGCCGGCAGGTACAAAGCCGAGTTCACCGCCTGCCCCTTCGCCCGGCACCACGACAGCCGGCACTCAAAGCGGCGGCGGGCTAGACGATCTGCTCAAGGGTCCGCTGGGCGGCCTGCTGCGCGGCGGTACAGCTCCGGGGACAGGCGCCGGTGGTGGTGGACTGGGCGATCTGCTCAAGGGGCCACTCGGGGGCCTTCTCGGCGGTGCCGCTGCCGGCACCATACTCAACGGTGGGCTCGGTGGCCTGCTCAAGGAGTTGCAGGAAAACGGTCAGGGCGACGTGGTCAATTCCTGGGTTGGCAGCGGCCCCAACAAGACGATCTCGCATGGGGATCTCGCAAGCGCTCTCGGTGACGACACGCTCAACCAGCTCGCGAGCTATGGCGGCATGCCGCGCGAGGAGGTGCTTTCAGGACTGAGCAGTCAGCTCCCGCGCCTCGTGGATTCACTTACACCGCACGGGCGGCTGATGAATGACGAGGAAGCCGCGCGCTCGCTCTGACTGCTAACTGAGTCTAATCCATCCGCGCGCCGCTCGCGGCGCGGAAACGCTGGGCGGCGCGTGCTCGCGCCTTCGCGGCCTCGGCTTCCCGGTTGCGCGATGGAGCGTTCGTGACGAGCTCGGCGAGCAGCTCGCGTGCTGCCCGCGTCACCTCTTCGACGGCGCGATCAAACACCGCCTCATTGGCCTTGGACGGGCGTGCAACCCCGCTCAGCTTGCGCACGAACTGCAGCGCCGAGGCACGGATTTCCGCTTCCGTGGCGGGCGGCTCGAAATTGTGCAGAGTCTTGATGTTCCGGCACATGCAGATGTTCTCAGCTGTTGTTCCATGCCGATCGGGCCCGCTCGCGTGATGCCACATTCCCGGGCCGCGAGCTCCGGCGAGGCTTGGCTGGGATTATGGCAATGCGACGGCGCGATTGCGTGCCGGTCTCCTGCGCGCGGGAGCGAAGAAGGTTCCCTCGACTTCCAGAATGTCATCCTGATTGAGGCGGCGCACTTCCACGATGGTGCGCGGCGGATAGGGTCCCATGCCCCACAGTTCCTCTTGCACCTTGTTCGCGAGCGGACGGAAGCGGTCCATGTCGGTCGTGTACACGACAACGCGCACGCAATCACCGAGCGTCGCGCCTTCCGATTCCGCAATCAGCTTCATGTTGAGAAAGGCCTGGCGGATTCGGGCCTCGGCGCCCTGCACGAGGGTGTCGGTTGCGGGATCGATGCCGCGCATGCCGGCGATATAGATGAAATCGCCGGCGCGCGCGGCGAGTCCCCAGGGGCCGGTCGGCTTGATCGTGCTCGGCGGCGCGCGCTTCCCCATACCATGCGGCCGCGACTTCGCCAGACGCCTCTTCGATCGACCGCGGGCATTCGTCATCTGCAACCCCCGCAGCGGGCGCAGGTCTGGGTCTGAATCTGCGCCAGTCGGGTTTTCTCGCCAGCGCACCAGTTGTAGAGCGCCGCCTGGCTCACCGAGCGGGCGCCGGTGCATTTGACGTTGAAAGCATCGACCTGTTGCTGGAATTCCCGCGCCGACTCGCCACAGCTTTTCTGCCCGAGGACTGGCGGGCACGGCTTTCCGGTGTTTATCGGGACGAAGATGTTCTTCGCTGTCTCCGTGCATATCATTTCCATGTTGCTGCGGGGGTCGCACATCCGCTGATTTGCGCGGGTGCATTCCGTCGCCGCTGCTCCGGTCGCGCAGATGGCGAGCCACGAAAAAATCAGAGCCGGGAGCACAATCCTACCGTGTTTCATGTCGTCTTCCATAACTTGCCCACCGATTGACCGCACATAATGACCGCACATGCAGAGGATGCACCTCTGCGATCCCGAAGGCCCAAGCGACTTTCTGGATTCCCGCGCAAAGCAGCGATAGGAACAAGGGGTCCGAGGTCGCGAATGCCCAGTCCGCGAGTGCGAGCGCAAATTTTCGAGGCAAACGACCCTGCGTGGGGATGGCAGGGCTCCCTCCTGCTCGCCATCGTAGTCGGCTGCGTCTATATGCTCGCAGCAAGGATGAGCCTTGCCCTGCTCACGCCCGACGGGGTGGCCGTGTTCTGGCCCGCTGCAGGGGTTGCCGCCGGCACGCTGATCGCTTTTGGTCCCAATGCACGCTGGGGAGTGGCTGCGGGCACCGTGGTCGCGACGATTGTCGCCAATCTGCTCGGCGATCGAAATCTTGCCAGCTCCATCGTGTTTGCGCTGTGCAATGCCGGGGAGGCCTTGCTCGCGGCGACCCTGATCGAGCGCTCCTTCGGCTCGCCGTTTGGTCTCGACCGACTGCGGCACGTGCTCGGGTTTGCCGGCGCGGCGGTCGTCGCGACTGCCGTCTCCGGCATCGGAGGCGCCATCGGCTTTGCCCTCTTCCACGATGCCACGGCGCCCATCTTCGGCTTCTGGCAGAACTGGTTCGCATCCGACGCGCTGGGCATTGTCACCATTGCCCCCATGCTGATCGGGCTTGGCTCGGCCGCCCGCAACCCGCCCGGGCGCGGCGAGACCATCGAAGGGCTCGTTGCATTGGCGTCGCTCATCGTCATGAGCATCATCGTGATCGCGCTGCCGCAGGAATCCTGGACCACGGTGGTGCCGATCGCGCTCTTGTTTCCGGTCCTGCTGTGGATCGCGGCCCGATGCCCACCGGTATTCGCAGCGGCCGCCGCATTCATTGTCACGCTCGCCATCGTCGGCACGATCACCATCGGCGTCGGTCATTTCGGCGCGCCCGGCCTGCCGATGGCGGATCGCGTGCTCGCGGCGCGCGCCGGTATCCTTGCGGTGGCGCTGTGCGCCTATGTTCTCGCCGCACTGTTCGCCGAGCGCAGGCAGCACGAAGCGGCGCTTGCACAGAGCGAGGCGCGCGTGCAGGAGGCGCTCACTGCGGGGGCCGTGACGACGTTCGTGTGGGATGTGGCCAAGCGTGCGTCGCAGCGCAGCGCCAATGCCGCACAAATCCTGGGATTTGAGCCCGGGCAGACCTTCGGCGCGCGTGAATTCCTCGCGCGTGTGCATCCGGACGACCGCACGCGTTTCCAGGGGGTCCTGCGCGGCGTGTCGCCGGAACGCCCTGGCTATACAGCGAGCTTCCGTTTCCGCCATGCCGATGGGCGAGAGGTCTGGCTGGAGGAGACAGCGAAGGGTGAGTTCGACTCCATCGGGCGCCTTCATCGCGTCCAGGGGCTCACGCTGGATATCACCGCGCGCAAGCGCTCCGAGGACGAGCAGAGGCTTCTCGTCGCTGCCCTTGATCAGCGCGTCAAGAGCCTGCTGGCGCGCATCGCTATGGTCGCCAAGGACATGCGGCATGGCAGCAGCTCGGTGGATGCCTACGTCGAGGCACTTGACCGCCGCATTCAATCCCTGGCCGATGCGCACGCGCTGCTGAGCCAGCATCATTGGGAGGGCGTTGACCTCGCCGAGCTCGTCCGGCGGCAGCTCGCGCCCGCGGCGACGGAAGCCAACGCGATCATCAGCGGTCCACCCGTCCGCCTTCCGGCGGCAGCGACCCAGGCGCTCGCAATGGTGCTGCATGAGCTGGTGACGAACGCGGCAAGGTACGGCGCGCTCTCGACCCCGCATGGGCGGGTGGAGGTGGGCTGGAGCGTTGCTGGTGGCGATGGCGCGGCGACCCTGCTGATGCAATGGCGGGAGATCGGCGGGCCGGCCGTCGCTGTCTCTCCCCCGGCTCGATACGGCGTACACGTCATTCGCGACGTCGTGGCACAGGAGCTCGCGGGCTCGGTCGATCTCGTATTTGCTGTCGCGGGCGTAGTCTGCGAGATCAGGATTCCGCTTGCAGCCGAGCGCGGCGTGCGGGCCGGCAAGGTTCTCGAGAGCGCGCAGGCAAGCGTCTAATCTTTATAGCTGTTACCGGTCACTTTGAATCGGTCGTCATTGCCGGGCTCGACCCGCAAGCCCGGTCTACCGGACTTGCGGCACTTAAAGGTGCGGACCTCGGGCAAGCCCGAGGTCCGATGCAATCCATCATTTTACGCAAGAAGATGGATGCGCGGGTCGAGCCCGCGCCTGACGTTGGAGGAGCGGTTCAGTTTGAGCGGGAGCGGCTTTAGTTCGCGGGCGCGTGGTCCGTCGGCGTCAGGCCGGGGAGGCCAGCGGCTTTCCTTTCTCCACCACGTAGGTGATGAGAATTCTCGAGTTGGTATCGCCCGGCTTGCCGCCGGCATGAGGCGTTTCCGGAGGTATTTGGAAGCCATCGCCCGCTTTGATCATTCGCGTCGGTTGACCCTGGACGGGAAGCTCGAAGCCGCCCTCCAGGACATAGGCGGATTCGACGCCGGGATGGGTATGGCGTGCGACAGGCGTTCCTTTCTCTATCGTCGCTTCCACAAGGAGCGTGACGTAGCCCGGCACCGGACCGTCGGTCTGGGACAGGATTTTTCGCGTGACGCCGGGCGTCGGCGCAGGCGGCGTACCTTCGGCCGATGCCGCGGTTGCGACGAACTCGGTGATTCCGCAGAGTGCGCACGACGCAAACCCCGCAAATCCTCGGCGTGTAAGCATGAGAGATCCTCCTTGCTTCCGGGTGGTTGGCCCCCGATTTCCCGCTTCAAATCGTAAGTCCTTCGCGATTTGGCTGGCAAGGCGAAAGAATGCCTCACGCGCGGGAATCTCTCTGATCGAGAAAGGGATGACCCGACGCGGCACGGCCTTTGTCGAAGTGAGCGCGCAATCGGGTGGGCCTATGTACTCTAGGCTTACCCGTTCACTTACCTTGATTATCGGCATTCGCCCAAAACTCTGTGTGGCCGTAGGGAACTTTGTCCCTGTCCCGGGCTTTATTGGGCCATGCGCGACTATCCGATTGATCCGGAGCTGCGCATACGCGCGATCCCGCCGCGCGTACTGCGCTGCATAACGGAGGCTATCGCGTTCGTTCGAGAGATGGCTCTCGGCCGCTCCGGGCATGTGTGGCGAGATGTGCAGCAGAGCTTTGACAAGGCCTGGGACGAATGGAGTGCGATGGAGGCCGTTGTCGAGCTTGAACTGCTGCTTGAGGCCGAAGGCTTGCTGATTAATGACAAGCCGGTGCTCGCTTCTTCTCCTTCCCTGGAAGAACGATCACAGACTCGTAATCCGGTCGTGCGTTGACCATGCCGTTCCATTCAACCCGGATCTGAGCAGAATTCCGGGGTCGCGAGAATCCTGTGCGAATCGCGCAAATAGCCCCATTGACTGAAGCCATACCTCCCAAGCTCTACGGAGGTACTGAGCGGGTCATTTCATGGTTGACCGATGAGCTGGTGGCGTTGGGACATGAAGTGGTCTTGTTTGCAAGCGGGGATTCGCAAACTTCGGCCAAGCTGCAAGCGTGTTGGCCGAGGTCACTGCGCCTAGACAGCTCGGTCCACGACCCCAATGCGCTGCATATCGCTATGCTGGAGCTGGTTCGCCGACAGTGTCACGATTTCGATCTGTTGCACTTCCACCTCGACTATTATCCATTCTCGCTGTTTTCACGGCAGCAGACACCGTTTGTTACCACCCTTCATGGCAGATTGGACCTTCCTGAACATCAGGTGGTCTTCGCCACATTTCCATCCATTCCTGTGATCTCGATTTCCGATGCCCAGCGGGCTCCGGTGCCCGCCGCCGGTTGGATCCGCACCATCCATCACGGGCTGCCGGAGCGCCTTTTGATGCCGCAGCCGGTTGGGCAATCCTACTTTGCTTTTCTTGGACGCATTTCGCCGGAAAAGGGTGTTGATCGCGCTATCTCGATAGCCAGACGTTGCGGGATACCCCTGAAAATTGCTGCCAAGATCGACGCGGTTGACCGTGATTATTTCGAAGAAGAAATCCGCAAATTACTCGTGCCTCCTGACATCGAATATATTGGGGAGATCAACGACGATGCGAAAGCGAGATTTCTCAGTGGTGCGACCGCGCTGTTGGCACCCATTGCCTGGCCCGAGCCATTCGGACTGGTGCTGATCGAAGCAATGGCGTGCGGAACTCCTGTCATCGCGTTCAACAGAGGCTCTGTTTCGGAAGTCGTCGAAGATGGTGTAACTGGGTTTGTCGTGCAGGACGAGCACGAGGCTATTGCAGCCGCCAGCCGAATATCACGGCTCTCTCGCAGCACCATTCGGCGGTGCTTTGAGGAGCGGTTCACCTCGCGGCGCATGGCGCGCGAATATCTGGCCGTGTACCGCAGCCTGATTGAATCGCAAGCGTTGCGCGCGCGACGCCCCGTTGCGCAGAGATCATTGGCTTAACTTCCTGGAGGGGGAGCAGTCTTATAGCGCGCGCACTGCTCAATCGCGAGAAAGCGGCGAGGGAGTGTCCAGCCTTTTACGCCCCTGCGGCGGGCGGCCTTCCGCAGCCGCATGCCATGTGATTGAATGGGCGGGCAAGCTTGCCGACCCGGGAGCAGCCCCATGCATACGGTGATGTGGACCTTCAAGGTGCCCAAGGACACCTCCAAGGCGCAGCTGATCGAGACCATCAATGCGAGCGCCCACACCTATGAGGGTGTCCCCGGGCTGATCCGCAAATATTACGGGATCGCGCCTGACGGCACCTCGCTGGTCGGCATCTATCTCTGGGAGAGCAAGGCAGCGGCCGGCGCGTTCTACACCCCCGAGTGGGTGGCGATGGTGACGAAACGGTGGGCGGCCGCGCCGCAGCGCCAGGATTGGGAGACTCCGATGGTCGTGGAGAGCGCCGAGCGAAGGCTGGTTGCCGCGGCATAGCAGCCCCGCGATCCGCAGCTTCGGCGGGCTCGCGCGTGCAACCAAGCGACGGGAAGCGAAGCAACTCATGTTCAGCGATGCGGGCTTCCTCGAAGGGCGACCCTCGATCACCGTTCCGGAGCTGGCGGCCGAGGCGCTCGGCTCCTTCCTTGCCAGGCACATGGGCAGCCGCTTTGGGTCGACGCATGCGGAGCTGACCGAAGCCATCCCCTCGGCTGCCCGTCTTGCGCTTGAGTGCATCGGCAACAGCGACGCGCTCTATCATAACGTCGAGCATACAATGCTCGTGACGCTCGCCGGCTTCGACATCATGAAGGGGCGGGCGCTGCTGAAGCCCACCGATGCCGATGATTTCGCGCATCTGATCGTCGCCTGCCTGTTTCACGACATCGGCTATGTCCGCGGCATTCTCGCCGGCGACGCCGCTGACGGCTACGCGACCGACGGCAAGGGCGGCAAGATCGTGCTGCCGCGCGGTTCGTCCGATGCCGCTCTGCTGCCCTATCACGTCGACCGGTCCAAGATGTTTGCCATGGATCGGCTGGGCAAGAGCAAGCTCCTCGATGCGGGCAGGATCGTGCGCGCCATCGAGTACACGCGGTTTCCCCTGCCGCCGGAAGCGGACGAGATGGACGATGAGGAAGGGTTGCTCACGCGCGCGGCCGATCTCATCGGGCAGCTCGGCGATCCGCATTATCTGCGCAAGGCCAATGCACTGTACTACGAGTTCGAAGAGGTCGGCATGAACCGGCAGCTCGGCTATACCTCGCCCGCCGATCTCACCGACCTCTACCCGCAGTTCTATTGGAACAGCATTTCCACCCACATCCAGACCGCGATCCGCTACCTCAATGTGACCTCGCGCGGACGGCAATGGATTGCGACCCTTTACAGCAATGTCTTTCGTGCCGAGCGCGAGCTCCATCTCTCCGGGCCCACCCGGTGATCACGCCAGACATGAACGTCGGCAGTGACGGGATAGAGTAGCGGCCGGCCTCGGGAGGTGACGATGAAGAGGCCCGCTGCCGTCGGAATCGCTGCCGTGCTGGCGTCCGCGTGCGCATTGGCTGCACAAGCCGAGGAAAAGATTTCCGATGGTGTTGTGAAAATCGGCATGCTTGAGGACATGTCGAGCATCTACGCCGACATTACCGGCATAGGCGCGGTCACGGCGGCCAGGATGGCGGTGGAGGATTTCGGCGGGAGCGTGCTGGGCAAGCCGATCGAAGTTGTCGCTGCCGACCATCAGAACAAACCGGATATTGCCTCGGCCACCGCGCGCGAATGGTTCAACGTCCAGCATGTCGACGCGCTCATGGATGTCGCCGCCTCGGCTACCGCGCTTGCCGTGATCGAGCTGGCCAAGACCAACGGCAAAATCGTGGTCCTCAACGGCCCGGGTGCAACGCGCATCACCAACGAAGCATGCACACCGGTCTCGATCCATTACACCTATGACAATTACGCGATTTCGCACGGCGCCGGCGCCGCAGTAGTCAAAGCGGGCTATGACACCTGGTTCTTTCTTACCGCCGATTATGCGTTCGGCCACGATCTTGAGCAGGTCACGACCGCCGTGGTCCGCGCCGGCGGCGGCCAGGTGCTCGGCAGCGTGCGGGTGCCGCCCAACACTCTCGATTTCTCCTCGGCGCTGCTGCAGGCGCAAGCCTCCAAAGCCAAGGTGATCGGGTTGGCCAATGCCGGCGCCGATACCACCAACGCGATCAAGCAGGCGGCCGAGTTCGGCATTGTGCGCGGCGGGCAGAAGCTGGCGGGATTGCTGGTCTTCATCAACGACGTCAACACCCTTGGTCTGGAAGCGGCGCAAGGCATGCTGTTGACCACCGCGTTCTACTGGGACCGCAACGAGGCGTCGCGGACCTGGGCCCAGCGCTATTTCCAGCGCATGGGCAAGATGCCGAACATGACACAGGCCGGAATCTATTCGGCAACCACACACTATCTTAAGGCCATAGCAGCCGCCGGCACCGACGAGACGAGAGCGGTGATGCAGAAGATGCGCTCGACATCGGTCAACGACTTCTTCGTCGAGAATGGAAGGATTCGCGAGGATGGCCGCGTGATTCACGAGATGTACTTGTATGAAGTAAAGAAACCGGCGGATTCGAAGAGAGCATGGGATTATTACAATCTTGTCGCCACGATCCCTGCGGATCAGGCATTCCAGCCGTTGTCGGAATCGAGATGCCCGTTGGTCAAGAAGCCGCAGTAGGCGTCAAACGAGTCAACTCCATCACAAAACCCAGCGCACGGGCGACAACGGCCTCAGCCTCGGGCCAAAATCATCACGCTCCGGTTGCGATGTGGGCGTCACACGCCCGCTGTTAACGGCTTCAGATTTGTTGCGTTACTCCGGGGCAAACGAGCACCATTACTGCAGCGGAACAAGGATCAGATTTGCGAGCTGCTCGCTCGTGAGCGGGGCAGAAATGTATTTGAAGGCGATCGCATCGCCCATCGCCAGGTCGAGCCCCTCGATGCGGTCCGGCAAAACATTTTTCTTCGGATAGTATTCGTCCCGTACCAGCTTGCCGAACGCCTCGGGCACATGTGCCCAGTGCGCAAACGCCTTGTAGCCCTGCTCGTCTGCGTACATCCAGTCGATCACCTCGCGATAGGCTTGCAGGTAACGAATGAAAACTGGCTTGTGCGCCTGTAAAGTCATGAGATTGGCCGTCATGAAGCGCACCGTCTGGTTGCGCATTTCGGGCACGTCGCTCGCCCGCGCCACGAGCCGGATCCTGCCTTCATTCAGCAGGTCGAGCGCAAACGGCGGAGAGGTCCACCCCACGTCGACCTGCCCGCTCATCACCTGCGTGAGCGTCGAAGCCGGGCTTCCCGTCGCGACTGGCGTGAACCTCACACCGAACACGCGCTGGAACGCCAGGACTGTCGCATAGGTGGATGAGCCGGTCGTGGAATAGGCAACGGTTCGGCCGGCGAGATCCTTTGTGTCATGGATTGGGGAATCTGCGCGCGCATACCAGGTGAGATCATTCGCCCCGGTGTGCGTTGCTCCAATCACCCGGATGGGCGCGCCTTTGGCAAAGGCTCCGAACGTGTTGAAGGCGCCGATTCCGGTGCCGATATCGGCGCTGCCTGAGATGACTGCCTGCTGCGTCTCCCCCGCCCCCTGCGTATAGAATATGTCGAGGGTCATCCCGTGTTTCTTGAAAAATCCGGCATTCTGGCCGAGCTCGGAAAACGAGTTTTCCCAGGTGCCTGCAAGTCCGGCGGCAATACGCAGGCTGTCCTCGGCGAGCGCTGGTCGGATGGGTACCATCGAGATCAGCAATGCAGCTGCGGCCCAGGCAAGCTTTGCGCGAAACATGTCTCTTGCCTCCAGGAGCTCTCGTCAATGCGAGCATAGCACATGCTGCGCTTTAACCAGCCCTGCTCTGTGTGCTAGCTTGCGCGCAACGGACAAACCCGTTGCGAGGAGCGCCTCATATGGCAGCGAAAAGCAACCTTTCGAGCGCGGCACGTCGCTTTCCCGAGCGCGGGGCCGCTCTCGACGATCTCTATAGCGAAATCTCGTCCAGGCATATGTTCCCGTTCTGGGCGACGTCGACAGACGTCGCCCATGACGAGATCAAACAGCTCATGGGCACGCAACGGGCCATCCCGCATCTGTGGAGCTACAAGCGCGATATCGAGCCCATCCTGTTCCGCGCCGCCGAGCTGGTCACCATGGATGATTCCGAGCGGCGTTCGCTCATTCTGGTCAATCCCGGACTGTCGCCGCGCCGGGCGACGGTGAGCACCATGTACACCGCATATCGGCTGAATGATCCACGGGAAGTGATGCCGCCGCACCGGCATTCGCCCAATGCGATCAGATTCGGCTTGATCGGACACGGCAATTTCACGGGCGTCGGCGGAGAGGACATCACCTTCGGCCCCGGCGATATGGTGCTGACCCCGATCGACACCTGGCACAATCATGGCAATGTCGGGGACGATCCCGCCATCAACCTGTCGATCCTCGATCTGCCGCTCGTCGAGACGCTCAACGCCGTCTATTTCGAGCACGACTACACGGAGATGATCGACGGCAAAGCGATAAAGCAAAAGCAGCAGACTGCAACGGTGCCGTCCGATTACTCCGCGCGCGCTTACGATCATGGCGGCCTGCGACCC
>Ga0306920_100000413_pt1 | contig 49864 bp, 89 predicted proteins | sample flu12Cox44000170_FD_204666 | JGI IMG/M metagenome (GOLD analysis project Ga0306920, IMG submission 204666) | Lab enrichment of tropical soil microbial communities from Luquillo Experimental Forest, Puerto Rico - flux4day.12C.oxic.44.000.170 (v2)... | ecosystem: Environmental > Terrestrial >... | reverse complement strand
GAAATTCGCGCCCCCTCCTCCCTCCTGGGAGGGGGAGCGCCTCCCGGCGCTCACCACCCCCCGGTAGTCCCTTCTCGATCCCTGATCTATTCGATCAGCGATCTCGAACGTCCTACCACCCCCCAAGCTTGACATCGAACAGAAGAGGGTTCTGATGCCAGAATCGATCGAGACGTACAAACTGATCTCCAAGATCAACCTGAGCTTGAACTACGTTCAACTAAACGACTACCCGGGTTACTGCTATTTCGCACTGCTACCTGACGGAGCAGTGAAGATCGGGTACTCCAACACCAGGCAATTGGTGGACGAGCGAATGAAATCGCTCGGACGTCAGTACGGTGCTCCCTTGATACCGTTGGCGATAGTAGGTGGGGGCTGGGTAGCGGAACTGTTCCACCACGAGATGTTCTCTGAGTATCGACTACCTGGGGATGGGGAGAGGTTCACGTACTCACCAGAGATGGCCAAGTATGTGGCAGACCTCCAATCGAAGTAACGAACTTCCCCCTAACTGGGAATCGCTACGAACTCAAGTTCTTCGCGACTCGAACTACGAGTGCCGGATGGGTTGGCAAGGTTGTCTCACCAGAGCGACCGAGGTCGATCATATCCGAAGGGGTAATGACCATTCGATCTCGAACTTGAGAGCGGCATGCTCAGCTTGCCACTCGAAGAAGTCATCCCGAGAAGGTCTCGCCCAAAGGCGAGCCCTCCAAGCCCGGAGGAAAAGACCACCAGAACGCCATCCGGGTACCACGTAGGCCAGGAGCCTACTCGTTGCCCAGGAGGCACAGATGCCGGGTCCAATCCCGAACCGTTCGGACCAAAGGGTCCGACGTAACATCGGAGATCCGATCGAGAAAGTCACCGCGATCGGAGCCGTAGAGATCCCCGAACTCAACTTAGGGGAAGTCCACCCGTTGGTAACGGAGCTTTACGAAGCGATGACCAGGTCAGCGCAGCGGAAGTTCTTCGAACCCAGCGACTGGGCGTACACCAAGGTGACGTTGCACTTCCTGAACGGCCTGCTGAACAGCAGCAGACCGTCCTCCCAGATGCTAGCGTCTGTGAACCAGATGCTGTCAGCTCTGCTCGTGTCCGAAGGCGAACGCCGACGGGTACGGATCGAGGTCGAACGTGGGTCAACCACAGAGACCGGCGATGTACTGCAGATAAGCGACCTGTTTAAACAACGACTAGCGCAGGGTTAAAGACCCGGTCCCCCGGAGAAGGTTTTTGGTGACCTCTCCACCGACGAGCGTAGCCTATCCAACCTCCCCTCACTGAGGGTGGTCCGCGCTCCCTTCTCCGGGGTAGACCGTAACGACTCGAAAGGAAACCAGCATGGCCATGATCGGGGTGTCCGGGGAAGCAGACTCCCTGGTTCTTTGCAGCGGTCGGGAGTTCAAGTGGGCTTTCGAGAACGTGGACGAGAACGGCGGGTCGGTCAACTTCCCCAGCGGCCAGCTCTACTTCGAGTTCCAGACTTCGCCGATCACCAAGTGGTCTTTCACGCTCAGCGGTTCCACGGCTACGCTGACCGCGACGTACGACCAGGTTGCCGCCATCCCGAAAGGAACGAAGTGGCAGTTGGTATGGCGGGATGCGAGCATCTCGGTCCCTTCTACCTCCACCACCTCAGGTGACCTGATAGCCCGGGGAGTTGTGGTGGTGGTCGGATGAGGCTGCTAGGAACTCCGCTCGGAGGCTACCCGGAGCTTATCGGATCAGACGTAGCCGAAGCGGTGGGCACCGTAGGTGTCCCCACCTGGAATCTGGTCCTGAAGCCGTTGATCGGGTCTCACCCGATGGGCAGGGCGGTCGCGGCTGTCCTGACCCCGATGGTTGCCGAGATGTTCAAGGCTCCGGTCGGTGACGTCTCCGCAGGAGAACTTTTGCCGCTCAGCATCCTCTACGGATACCCGGCACCGCTGCACGACGCAGGAGCGGCCGTGCTGTCCCCGACGATAGTCGAATCCATCATCCTAGCGCCCGTAGGGGATGCCCCCGCTGCTGGCCTACTCCCGACATTCACATAACCAAGGAGCTTCCCTGTGGCAACTATCCTCTCGCTCGACTGGTATGGTCCGGCGCTGGTGTCCGCTTTCGAGAAGAAGATCGACCTAAGCGCGGACACGATCAAGCTGATGGCCTGCACGAACGTGTACGTCCCGAACCTGAACACCCACCAATACAAATCTGACATCACCAACGAGGTGTCGGGCACGAACTACACCGCTGGTGGCATCCAGATCACCTCCCCCACCGTCTCCTGGTCGACCTCGGCCCTCCCGTACCACTGGGTGTTCGACGGCAACGACGTGACTTGGCCGGGACCTATCCCGGCGTGCAGATACCTGATCGGTTATGATTCGTCCCCCTCGACCGACGCCACCCGGCCGCTGCTGTTTGTGGCGACGTTCGACTCGGACGCGATCCCATCGGGCGTTCAGTGGAACGCTGGCGGTATCCTGACCATCACTCCTAGCTAGTACTTGACAACGAACCGGAGGACGACATGGCTAGCAGAACCCCTTCTGGCGCTCCCAGCGCAGAAGAAAGACGGGCCTCGGGTGGAGGCCCGGGGTTGAAGGATGGGTCATTCCCCGTCTTCGACCACCGATCCGCTATGGCCGCGCTCGACTTGCGTGGGCACAGCTCGAACCCGAACGCCGTAGCCGACAAGGTCCTGCACTGGGCCGAGGCCCACGGTGACGCTGCGGCTGCCGCCGCGGCCCGGAAAGACGGAGCTAAGTAATGGCTGACCAAGACATGGACCTGGCGATGGACCTGAAGTCCACGACTCCCGACATCGCGGCTGTCGGCCAGCTCGTTCAGCAGCACGCTGCGGAGTGGCACGCTGCCCACGACCGGATGACCGGCTGCTGAGAACATGAGCTTCGTCTCTCGCGACCCGCAGCCTCTCAAGTCCCAGCAGGAGATCGCGCTGGAAGTTTACCAGGTCGCTATCGCTCGAGGCCTGGACGAACTAGCTGCCGTTATCGCTCTGATGACGATCTCGGTGGAGTCCGGCTACTGGTGCCCGTGGAACGCTGCGGACCCCGACAGCCAGAACTACCCGCACGATTCCCAGTCGAACGACGGGATGTCTGTCGGGTATTTCCAGCAGCAGAACTCTGCACCCGGTGCTAACGACTGGTGGGGCTCGATGGAGAGCCGCATGACGCTGGCCCAGGCAGCCGACCAGTTCCTGGCTCGGCTCAGCGACGACTACACGAAATCGGCGAACAGCCCCTCGCTGGCCGGGCAGTACGCCCAGCAGGTTCAGGGATCGGCGTTCCCGGATAGGTACGCCCAGAAGTGGACAGAGGCGTGGAGCCTCCTGAATCGCGCTCTAGCGGAAAATCCCCCCGCTCCGGTACAACCACCCTCGCCAGCCCCACAACCCGCTCCAGAGCCCGTACAGCCCCAACCGGAGGCACCTGTGACTCGGCCCGACTTCAACGAGTATCCGAGGTGGTGTACCAACTTCGAGGGTCGTAGCGGCACGAAGGTGGACCTGTTCCTCCTCCACACCGAGGAAGGCAACGACAACGCCGATGGGCTGGCGTCGTTCCTGATCTCCACAGAAGGTGGACCTAACCCGGTCTCGTACCACTACACGGTGTCCGAAGACCCCAACGACCACGGTGTTACGGTCTGCGACGTAGTCGACACCGACAACGCCTCGTGGTCCGTGATGTCCTCGAACCAGCGTTCGATCAACCTGTGCTTCGCCGGGTCGTCTGTGAACTGGTCGAGGGACCAGTGGATGGCCAACGACAAAGCACTGGACGCTGCTGCGTACATCTGCGCCCGCGACTGCCTGAAGTACGGAATCCAGGTGAAGATGCTGGTGGAACTTGACGCCAACGGAAACCCGAAATACATCGCGGACCCTCCTGGGATCGCAGACCACCGGTACTGCACCGAGTGGCTCAAAGACGGGAACTCGCACGACGACGTCGGGGATAACTTTCCGTGGGACTACTTCGCTTCTCGGGTTGAGTTCTGGCGGCCAGCGCTAGCCCCCGCACCTGCCCCGACGCCGGCACCCGCTCCGGTGCCACCTGCTCCTGCCCCGGCACCGGCACCCGCACCTACCCCGGCTCCATTCACCTACCCGTCGACCGACGACATGGTGAAGCAGGTTTGGGAACAGCTATTCGGCCCCCAAGGAGGTGGGTGGCCCGATTTGTTTGGTGAAAGATCCGATGGGACTCGAGGCCTTACGGTCGTTGAAGCCATCGCCTCGCTGAAAGGCAAGACAGTCTGATGTTGGATTGGTTTTTTCAGAGGCTTTGGGATTTTATCGAACCCAAAGTGGAGCGGATGGTCAAGGCTGCGGTCGAAGAAGCCGTGTCGTCTGTCCGCCAAAACATCGAGGAAGCGACTCAGGCCGTCATCAAAGACCTGAAGGACATTCCAGCACAGTTGGTGTTCCACGTGGACACCCTCGTTAAAGAACTCACCAAAGAGGTCGACTCGCTCCCTAAGAGCGTCCTCGAAGCTGTAAAGAACTGGATGTAACCTATGCACGACGCCAACGGAAACTGGCTGGGCTGGGGCTTAGGTGACAACGACCCCAAGGTCCGCCAGCTCAAAGAGTTCATGAAGCGGAAGTTCGCTTCGTACTGCTCGAACCTGGACGACAGCACGATGTTCGATGCCACGATGCAAGCGGACGTCGTCGAGATGCAGACCCGGTATGGCATCCCGGCTACCGGGATCGTGAACTACCAGACGCAGGTCACGATGGGGTTCGTCCAGCCGACCCCGGCTATCAAGCCGATGTTCTTCACGGTAGAGGGTCACAGCTCGAACATGTTCTCCGGTCCGGTCGCCGACACGGCCACCGCGCTAGAGCACGAGGGCCTCTGCCACCACCAGCCGATCGGCTACAACGACGGAACCATCCCGTTCGATAACGCCAGCGGCGTGAACGAGCTGGCCCGTCTGGTCGGTGCCACCACGATGGACGACGGGATCCCCTTCCCAGCTGGCACCAAGTGGGTGCTGGGGACGTTCAGCCAAGGTTCGATCATCGGGTACGACTTCTACGAGAAGTTCCTGGCCCCCGGCCAGCCGCTGGAATGGCGCGAGGCTGATCGCCTCGGGACTCTGGCTTACGGCAACCCGTGCCGGGCGACCAACTCCATCGCCCCGTGGGCTGCTGGCTGGGTCACCAAGCAAGGGACTCACGGCCTGGATCCGTACAAGCGGTTCGGTGCGCCTAACTGCGCCCCGGTCCCCCGGAGCTTCCAAGACGTCTACCGCGAGGGTGACATCTTCGCCGAGAACGCCAACGACGAGGCCAGCCAACTGAAGGCGTCGATCTACCAGGCTGTGGCCCGAGGTGACGTGCTCTCCAACCCGTATGGGCTCGTGTCTGAGTTTGTTGGACAGATCTACGCTGTGGGCTCGGCTCAGTACCTCGAGCTGATGACGTTCGGCATGTCGGTATTCCGGGCGATCGTCTCGGGGATCGTGTTCCTCGCGGACAACCCCAATCCCCACTACAGCCCCTACGACATCACGGGTGGCGTCAACTGGGTCCGGGGTCTCCTAAAGGCTGCCTGAAACTTGACAACGAACGGAAACCGAAGATGACTGTACCTACGTTCACCCTGACGGGAACCGTGGATTCCCTGAAGGGAAGCACCCTGGCCCCGCTCGAGGGAAGGATTGTGGGACTTCGGTCTAACATCCCAGCTGGGACCCTGATAAACGTGGGCGGCACTGTAACGGCGGTCAGTGCTGTGAGCTTGTCCGTAGGGTCCGACGGGTCTATTCCTTCTGTCTCGCTGCTCGCCAACGACTCATCGCTGAATCTGGGGACCACGCTTCAGTGGCAGATCAAGATCCAAGGCTTCGCGGCGTGGTGGTTCGATGCCCCCGCCGCAGGAGACACGGTGGACCTGTCGGATCTTCTTCCAGACCACTTGACATCGGACGACAACCGATGGACCGTAGAGGGTTTCTGAAGGTCGCTGCCGCAGCTTCCGTTGGGGCTGCGGCGGTTCCCGCTATCACCAGACTCGGAGGATCGATGACAGAGCCAGCTCAGTCGGTATTGTGGCCGTTCAGCGGCCCGGTACTTGACCAAGGCAAGATCGGGAGTTGCACCGGAAACGCGGTCACCCAGTGGTCGAACACCGAATACGCAAGAGCGATCTCTAAGCGCACGGCGTACTTAACCGAGCCAGACGCGGTGCAGGTTTATCACCTCGCCGAGAAACTGGACGGCTTAGGCGCCCCGTTCTACGACGACCGGGGAAGCACCGGGGATGCTGCGTGCAGCGCAGCCGTCGAACTCGGCTGGCTGAAAGGCTACGAGAACGTCAAGCCCACGGTAGATGGCATCATCACCGCTCTTCGCGAGCAACCGCTTATCGTCGGCAGCACCTGGATGTCAGATATGTTCAACCCGGACGCTTCCGGCTTAGTCTCTGCCACCGGCAGCGTAGCCGGTGGTCACGAGTACGTCATCCTCGGTTTCGACATCCCGGCAGGTGTTTTCACCTGCCTGAACTCGTGGTCGGACAGTTGGGGCGTCCACGGGGGGTTCTGTATCAAGTTCGATGACCTGGTGAAGATAATCGCCGACCCCAACCCCCCGTCGGCTGTGACCGCTCCGATAGCAAGAGACTTCTAGGAGGAACCGGCAGTGACAGTAACCCTGACGGCTGTCGTCGTTGACATCAGCGGGAACCCAGAAGGTCTCCGTCCGTGGACGTTCTCTACCCCGACCCGTGGTAACTCCGGGGATATCGTCGCCGGGTCTTCTGTCTCGGTTCGACCCGTCGATGGTGTGCTGACAGTTAAGCTGCTGCCCGGCCCCGCTACGGTAGAGTTCGAGGGCAAGTCTTTCGACATCACAGTCCCGGACACCGACTCGGATTTGTGGCCTCTGATCTCGGCAGCTGTGGGTATGCCACCGGAGACCCCGGCCCAGGTTATCGCCAGCGCCGTAGATGACTACCTGATCGCTAACCCGCCACCTACAGGCCCTACAGGCCCCACAGGCCCCACAGGCCCCACAGGCCCTGCAGGCCCCACAGGTGCTACAGGTGCCACAGGCCCCACAGGCCCTACAGGTGCTACAGGTGCCACAGGCGCTGCCGGGCAGTCTGCTCCTACTCCGACTGTGCTGAACGCTCCGCTTTCGTCCCCCGACTGGATTCCGATTATCTCACGACTGGTACCAGCAAATTCGCTGACCGTCGGTGCTAGCTTCCGGGTCACGGCTTGGGTGTATGAAGCGGACAACAACGCCGAGAACTTTTTCCTGCACTTCGGACCTACCGGAACGACGTCTGACCTCCAGCTGGTAGAGGTGCAGCACTGGGCCTCGCTAAACACCATGGTCAGCGGGGCAGTTACGTGCGTGTCCACCGGAGCATCCGGTTCCATCATGGCGGCATTGTCCTCCACTATCTCTGATGGTTCGAACGTGAGTGTCCCGATCACCCCAGCGACCGTGAACACGACGGTGGACAATTACATAACGCTGTCCGGTCAGCCACAATCCAATCTTATACAGCCGACTATAGCGTTTATCGAAAGCCTTTAGGGAGGTGAGGGTGTTGGCAGAGCTAGCACCCTTACCACCTCACCTGATAGGCCCTACTTGGCAGCGCACCACCGACGGTGGTTGGCTCCTCCCGGAGTTATCTCTGGGCTGGGGCGTCATCGACTGGTGGGCTGCCTACGCCAAGACCCCGGGCGGCGACCACGCTGGCGAGCCGTTTATGCCGACGCTCGAGCAGGCCCGCTTCACCCTTTGGTGGTACGCCGTCGATGAGAACGGCACCTACTGCTACCGAGAAGGTGTCCTGCGCCGCCTGAAAGGCTGGGGCAAAGACCCGTTCGCCGCAGCGCTTGCGCTGGCCGAACTGTGCGGCCCCGTGGCGTTCTCGCACTTCGATCGTGGAGCGCCGATCGGGAAACCGCGCCACGCGGCTTGGGTGCAGGTAGCAGCGGTGTCCCAGGACCAGACGAAGAACACGTTCCGTCTGTTCCCGGTGATGATCAGCAAGGACCTCAAGACCGAATACGGCTTGGAGGTCAACAAGTTTGTGATCTACTCGGCTGCCGGTGGGCAGATCGAAGCCGTGACCAGCTCCCCCGCTTCGATGGAGGGGAACCGTCCGACTTTCGTGATCCGCAACGAGACCCAGTGGTGGGGCGCGGGCCCTTCTGGCGAGGTCAACGACGGCCATTCTATGGCGGCGGTCATCGAGGGTAACGTCACGAAGATCGCCGGCGCCCGGACGCTGTCGATTTGTAACGCACACATACCGGGAAACGAGACCGTAGCCGAAGCGGATTGGGACGCCTACCTAGACGTGCTGTCCGGTAAGGCTGTGGACGTCGGGTATTTGTACGACGCCTTAGAGGCTCCCGCCGACACCCCGGTGTCGGAGATCCCTTCCCTGAAGGAAGACCCCGAAGGGTACCTAGAAGGCGTTCAGAAGCTCCGTGCTGGCATAGAAACCGCCCGTGGTGATTCGTACTGGCTGCCGGTCGATGAGATCTTACAGAGCGTTCTAGACGTCAAGAACCCCATCACGGAGTCACGCCGTAAGTTCCTGAACCAGATCAACGCCCACGAGGACTCGTGGATCTCCCCGCAGGAGTGGAACCGGATCGCTCTGACCGAACCGGAGTTCGCCCTCCAGAAGGGCGAGAAGATCACCCTCGGGTTTGACGGATCTAAGTCCAACGACTGGACCGCCTTGGTGGCCTGCCGGGTCCACGACGGATGTCTGTTCGTGATCAAGGTCTGGAACCCGGAGAAGTCCGGCGGGGAAGTCCCCCGCGAGGACGTGGACGCCACCGTGCGTTCGATGTTCGAGTCGTACGACGTCGTCGGCTTCCGGGCCGACGTCAAGGAGTTCGAGGCGTACGTCGACCAGTGGGGCCGTGATTTCCATCGCAAGCTGAAGGTCAAGGCAACCCCGGGTTCTCCTGTGGCTTTCGACATGCGCGGCCAGACGAAGCGATTCTCGCTTGACTGCGAACGGTTCTACGACGCGGTCTTGGAGCGCGAGATCTTCCACAACGGCAACCCGATCCTACGGTCCCACGTCCTGAACGCCCGTAGGCACCCAACGACATTCGACACGATCAGCATCAGGAAGCAATCCAAAGACAGCAGCAAAAAGATCGACGCTGCCGTATGTGCCGTCCTCGCGTTCGGGTCTAGACAGGATTACTTAATGTCCAAGAAACACAGACCAGGAGGGGTGGCGATAATCCGATGACAGGACCAACACCGTCTCCCGCACCGATCTACGTGCCGCTGGACGCCGACCCGGAGCTGCAGAAGGACTGGATGATCATCAGGTTCGATGAGGCTAACTGGCATCTGTCGGACGACCGTGACTACTACCTGTCCAAGCGCCGCCCGGAGGCTATCGGCATCGCCGTCCCGAAAGAGATGGAGAAGCTGCTGGCCCACGTGGGGTACCCGCGTCTGTACGTGGACGCTATCTCGGAGCGCCTTCAGATCGAGGGCTTCCGTCTGGGATCCCAGACAGACGCCGACGAGGATTTGTGGGATTGGTGGCAGGCGAACAACCTGGATGTCCAAGCTCCTCTCGGGTTTACCGACGCACTAGTCTACGGTCGGTCGTACATCACGGTGTCCGCACCGGATCCAGATGACCCTACGGCTGACCCGAAGGTGCCGGTGATTTGCGTCGAACCGCCCTCGAGGCTTTGGGCCGACATCGACCCTCGGACACGTAAGGTCATCCGCGCTATCCGCGTGGTCCGCGACTACCGCCCCGGCTACCCACACCAGGTCATCGCGGCGACTTTGTATCTGCCGAACGAGACTTACTACTGGACGGTGCAGGCTATAGGTGGGTTGAAGCTCACAGACCACGTCGTTCACGACATCGGCGTGGTGCCGGTCATCCCGATGCTCAACCAGACCTCCCTCGCGGACCTGAACGGCACGTCTCAGATCACCCCGGAGATCCGTGCCGTAACGGACGCCGCTGCTCGCATCCTGATGGACATGCAAGGCGCAGCCGAACTGATGGCGATCCCACAAAGGCTGCTGTTCGGAGTCAACCCGCAAGACATCGGCGTTGACCCGACCACAGGCAATTCCCAGTATGACGCCTACATGGCACGCATCCTGGCGTTCGCGGACCCCGAGGGATCAGCTACCCAGTTCGCTGCTGCCGAGCTACAGAACTTCGTGTCTGCGCTCGACCAGCTCGACAAGAAGGCTGCCGCCTACACCGGTCTGCCCCCGCAGTACCTGTCGGTTCAGTCTGACAACCCGGCCAGCGCCGAAGCCATAAAGGCGTCGGAGTCTCGGCTGGTCATGCACTGCGAACGGAAAGCCACCCTCTACGGAGGCGCGTGGGAAGACGCTATGCGGGTCGCCTACCTGGTGATGAACCCAGGAAAGATCCCACCGGACTATCTCCGGTTGGAGTCGATATGGCAGGACCCTTCGACCCCGACGTACGCGGCCAAAGCCGACGCGGCTACGAAGCTGTACGCCAACGGCATGGGTGTCATCCCGAGGGAGCAGGCCCGGATCGACATGGGCTACACCGTCGAGCAGCGTCTCGAGATGAAAGAGTGGGACAAAGAGGAGAGTCCTGCCATCCAACTGGCTGGCATGATGAACCCTTCGTCTCAGCCCTCGTCCGGTGGCTCCAAGTCGGCTGCGTCTCCTACTGAGACCGTAGACAAGAGTCCGCTGTCATGACGCCCGAGGAGTACGCCGCTGCCCAAGCTGCGCTCTCCGCTGAGACCGCCCGCCAAGTAGCCCACCTCGGTGGGTTGTTCTCCAAGCCGTCCCTGGCGGTTCCTGATTGGTTGGTGTTTCTTAAGTACCTCTTCTCGTTCGTTTCGGACCAGAGGTACAAGTCTGCCCGTCTCGGTCGTACGTTCTACGACGACCAGCGGGCACTCACCTTCCCGGAGCTACCTCCGTTCGAGACGCACTTGGAGACCTACGACTTCGAGAGGTTCGTGCGTGATATGGACCCTGCGCGGGTGAGGATGTCCCTGGCGGACTCCGACTCCAACGCGGTGGGCCAGCTCGGGTTGCAAGCGGTTCGGACGGTAGAGAACGGCGGTCGCCACCAGGTCATCCACTCGGTGGAAGACGACCACGCTCTGGATCCGGTAATTGAGGCCCAGCGTTACCAGCTCCCTGCCGGGAGCATCTCGGGCGGCAAGATCGTCCGTGGTTGGGCGCGGGTCGCTATGGGACACAACCCATGCGCCTTCTGCCTGATGCTGGTGTCTCGTGGTCCGGTCTACTACTCGGCTGAGGCCGCAGGAGCCAAGACCAACACCGACCTAAGCGGGCTCGGGTCCGACCCGAGTGCTGACGCTTCGGACCTGATGAACCAGTGGCACCCCGGCTGCCAGTGCAAGGTAGTTCCGGTCTTCAAGAACGAAGGCTGGTTCGGCCAGGAGCAGTCCCAACGGGCTTTGGAGCTTTGGAACCAAGCCACCAGAACAGCGATCGCGGAGCAGGAAGACGACCCCGATCGCACCCACGACTTCGGGAAGAACAACGGCAGGCAGTTCACCCGTAACCAGCTAGCGCTCAACGCGCTACGCAGGAGCCTCCAACGAGGCGACATAGCACCGCAAGAGTGGTCTGCTCTCGCAGCCGCTTAACACCCAAGCCCCGAGGTGGGGCCGATCTGCCCAGGAGGCAAAACACATGTCCGACACCAAAACTTCAGAAACCCCCGAGGCTCCCAAGCCAGGTCCCCCGGCCCCCGCTCCTAAAAGCGACGAGTTGCCCTCGTGGGCTCGAGATCAGATCTCTGCCGCGAACCTAGAGGCAGCCAACTACCGGGTTCAGCTCCGTGAGGAGAAGGCCGCTCGGAAGGGTCTGGAGGAACAAGTCACTGCGCTGACTGGTGAGAAGGCAGCAGCCGTAGCCGCTCAGGCTTCGGTGCAGAACGAGTTCGACCGTCTGTTCGTGACCGTCCAAGCTGACGTACCGAGGGATCACATAGTGACCTTCGCCAACAGCCTGAAAGGCGGCACGGTAGAGGAGATGTCGGCACATGCCGCCGAACTCAAGTCGATGTTCGGTGGTACCAACGCCCCGCGCCCAGCGGTTGACCGCTCTCAGGGCCAAGGTGGCGGCGGACCCGCCCCAAATGATCCAGCTGCGGTGTTCGCAGAAATGCTGAGCGCCAAGCTATTCCACAAATAAGGAGTTGTAAAACATGGCTCAGATCAATGAGCTTGCTCCCAACACCCTCGGGGTAAACAACCAGGGCCGTTACGGGAACATCCCCTCGGAGCTTCTGCCTCCGATCATCACCGGCCCCATCTTCGACCAGGCTCAAGAGCACTCGCTGGTTATGAAGCTGGGTCGGAACATCCCGGTCCAGTACGGCCAGACCAACATCCCGGTTACGCTGAAGCGTCCCGAGGTCGGTCAGGTCGGTACCGGCACCTCCAACGCCGAGCGTGAAGGTGGCCTCAAGCCGCTGACCGGTGTGGCGTGGGGCTACAAGACTCTCTCCCCGATCAAGCTGGCGACGATCGTCACTGTCTCGGAGGAGTTCGCCACCAAGAACCCGCTGGGTCTCTACACCGAGCTGCAGGCCGACCTGGCCTACGCCATCGGTCGTGGTATCGACCTGGCTGTGTTCCACGGCCTGTCGCCTCTGACGGGTACCGCGCTGCAAGGCATCGACAGCACCAACGTCGTCGCCAACAGCCCGAACCTGGTGGCTCTGGCCCCGTACAACCCGACAACCGGCGCTGGTGGCTACTACCAGGGCCTGCTGGACGGCTACGACTTGGTCAACGAGAGCCCGAAGTTCAACTTCGACGGTTGGGCTGTCGACCCGCGTTTCCGTTCGCAGCTTCTGCGGGAGCAGGTTCCGGTGTCGTCCGGTATCCCCGGCGTCGTCGGCCCCGCGCTGGCTGACACCTCGCTTCGCGGTCAGGGCATCCTGGACCTGTCCACCACGACTGCCACGATCATGGGCCTCCCGGCTCACTTCGGTCGCGCTGTTCGCGGTGACCTGGGTGCGGCTCCCGACAGCGGCTTGGTCGCGGTCGGTGGCGACTTCCAGCAACTGGCCTACGGTTTCGCAGACCAGATCCGCGTGAAGATGACCAACGAGGCTTCGATCACGGACGGCTCCAACACCTACTCTATGTGGCAAACCAACCAGGTTGCGATCCTGGTTGAGGTCACCTTCGGCTGGATCTTGGGCGACGTGAACGGCTTCGTCGGCTTCACCAAGCCGCGTACGACTCACTTGTCGCTGGGCACCGGTACCGGTGGTACCTTCAAGCTGGCTGCTGGTGGTGAGCGGATCGACGGTACCAAGCGTACCACGGCTGCCATCACGAACACCTCGTCCGCTGGCACTTGGTCGCACCCGACCAAGACGGAGCTGCAGACTGCGCTGGTTAACGCGGGTGTTGCTGACGCGGTTGTCACTGGCACCGCGACGGACGGTACGTTCACCATCACCTCCGGTGACGCCTTCTCGGTCGCTGACGACTCCACCACAGGTGGTTCGGCTGGCCACAACGTCAGCCTCAGCTGATTTTCTTGACAACGAACGGAGGGGGGCTTAGGCCCCCCTCCGCTTCCAAGGAGGGTCATGACCTACGCAACAGCCACAGACGTCACCAACAGGTGGGGTCAGTCGGTTACCGACACGGCGATCCTCACTTTGATCACCACCCGGCTCGCTGACGTCGAGCGGTTGATACTCAAGAGAATCCCCGACTTGGCTGACCAGATCACCGCCGGAACCATAGATCAGGCGGACGTCGTCCAGGTCGAGTCCGACGCCGTACTACGGCTCGCCCGTAACCCAGAGGGTTACATGTCCGAGACGGACGGTTCTTACACCTACCAGCTCAGCTCCCAGCTAGCCTCAGGAAACCTGGAGATCCTGCCCAGCGAATGGGCTATCCTCGGTCTTCGCCAGGGGTTCTTCTCGATGGAGCCTAAGATTTGTCTGCCCCACTTCCCACGTGAGGTTGGATGGGGGCTCTGGTGAGCCTCCTGGACGGCGGGGCGCACTACGTCCCGATCACCGTCTACCCGCAGGTCGTCGTCACAGACGAGGACGGGAACACCCAGACCAAAGCATCGGACGTCGGCATCGACACCGTAGGCCGAGTACAGCTCATCACGATGACCGGTACGGCCCGCAGGGACGCGGAGCAGAACGACAAAGGGTTCTATACAGAGCAGGACTACCGGATCAGGTTTCCTCGCTCGTTCGACACGTCCCAGCTAGGGCCCCAGGCGAAGGTGCTGTGGAACGGCCAGTTGTTCTCGATCTACGGATTCCCGCAGGTCTACCAGTCTTCCCGGCGCACCCAGCACCAGGAGTTCTCTATCAAACGAGGAGGCTCTACAAGTGCCGGTGCAACTGATCGGTGACCACGCTATGAACATCGTCGTCTCTCACATAGACGGTGTTCGCGAGACGGTGGCCAAAAAGGCCGAAGAGATCCACGGTGTAGCGGACGGCCTCCTCATGGAGGCTCGATCCACCACCCACTGGGTGAACATCGGAGATCCCGCTTCCACCGGGCACCGGTACGAGATAACCAAGTCCCACGGTGACGTCGACTCGTTCGTCAACCTCGAAGGCCCTAACCCGTTGGCGATGGAGTTCGGACACAGCCCATCCGGGTACTTCGCCCCGGAAAGGTACGGGCATATAACGAAGTCGCCCGAGGGCCTGTACATCCTGACCAGAGCGTCAGGTATCGCGTAAGGAGGAAGAGCTTGCCCGCATTGCCAAGAGTTCAGACGGTGATGTTGCCTATCCTCAACGCTTACCCGGCTATCGCTAACCGGGTGCCTGCTGTCAAGTGCGGTACGTGGATCCCCGAGATCGACTACCGAGATTTCCCGTTGATTCACCTCCGTCGAATCGGGGGTTCGAGAAACAGGAATCACCCCACAAAGCTGGGCCTGACCGTGGTCGAGATGACCGCGTTCGGCGCAGTGAGTCTCCCTGATACGGAGAACCTGTACGAGGATGCTCTGGAAGCCCTCTACGACGCGGTCGAACGCCAGGTTGTTGTTCCTGACGTCGGTCACCTGAGTTCCATCAAAGAGACTATGGGGGCCACACAGTTCGGCTCCCCGTTCCAAGACTCCTGGCGGGTCCAGGGTCTCATCCAACTAGGGGTAAGACCACCCCGACCCACCTCATAACCAAGGAGATAGAGCAATATGGCTCTAGATGACAACGCAGTTGTTGTAGCTGCAAAGGGGTATGTGTTCACGGCTGACGTGGGCACCGCTGCTCCTTCCCCCGACGACGTCGACACGCTCGACCCCGAGCTGTTCGGCTGCCAGACAGTCACCTTCGCGGTGACGGGTACCCCGACGGGTGGATCGTTCACCGTCAAGTTCGCTTCCGGCGACACCCCGGCCACCATCCCGTGGAACGCTACCCCGGACCAGGTTCAGACTCTTGTGGAGGCTCTGGCTTCGGTTGGCGCTGACAACACCTCGGTCGCCGGTGCGGCGCTCCCCGCTGGCACCATCACCGTCACGTTCTGCGAGGCGCTGGAAGGCGAGACCCTTACGGCTACGGTTGTGGACGCCGGTCTGACCGGTGGCTCCACGCCGCACGCTACGGTGACGACTACCACAGCGGCCCTTACCTGGAAGATGGTCGGCCACACCTCCCGCGAGAAGATGCCCGAGTTCGGGTTCTCCGGTGGCAAGCCGAAGCTGCGCGGTACGTGGCAGCGTAAGGCTCTCCGTGAGGTCATGCCGAACGAGCCTGAAGAAGACTACATCATGCTTCGGCTCGAGCAGTTCGACGTGGACGCGCTGAACCTATACTACGGCGACCTTGACACCTCCGTCAACGGCGTCGTGGGCGTGCCCGGTGAGAACCCCCCGATCGAGAAGGCCGTTCTGGTCTGGATCGTGGACGGCGACACCGCGCTGGCGTTCTACGCCCCGAAGGCTGCCGTCGAGCGTGACTCTTCGATCGAGCTTCCCATCGATGACTTCGCCGGGTTCCCGATCAAGGCTACGTTCCTGGACCTTCCTCGCAAGAAGCGGTTCTACTGGATCTCGAAGGATCTGTTGGGCACCGCTGTTTAGTGTTTGACGCGTAAAGGCGTCTGTATGACCGGTAGGGCGGGTTTCCTTGGCGGGCCTGCCCGCCCTACCACCTACCCCCTGAAAGTCGCTCTCCGTGGCTCTCAGGGCTTCTTTTCTTCACTTCGCCCGCCGCTAGCATCAGAAAGGCCCGTCATGACTAACGTATTCACCCTCGACGCACTGCGCGAGGAGACCCGCAAGCAGTTCGCCCCGTTCGAGATCGGGTTGAGCGACGGCACCACCGCTACCCTATCGTCCACCCTCCGACTTACCTCGAAGGACCGAAAAGCGGTTCAGGAAGCTTTAGAGTCTATCGGTGGCCTCAAAGAAGACGACGACGACAACGACACGCTGGAGAAAGCGGTCGAGGCTATGTCGAAGGTCTACAACGTGATCGCCGACAAGCCGGCTAAGCTGCTGGCCGACCTGAACGACACCGACCTGCAGATCAAGGTCGCTCTGATGACCAAGGTCCTCTCCGCGTGGATGGGACACACCGAAGTGGGGGAAGCATAGAACTCGCTCGCCTTATCGACAAAGCGGGCGAGGATCTTATCCCAGACTTGAAGCACTACTACGGGATCGACCTCCGGGACTTGTTCTCGGAGGACAACCCGTTGTCTCCCCGGTGGGTGCTGATGCACGTTATGAACCTGCCCATCGAGTCTGCGTTCATGGCCGAGATCAGAGGTGGCAAAGAGTTCCGTGGTTGGGACGAAGGCCGGTACATGCTGGCGTCGATCTACAACGTGATCAACATCCTCAAGTACATAACGATCCTGGCCAACTCGGACCCGAAGAAGACTACGCCCGAACCGCCAGAGCCGTTCCCGACACCGGACAACCTGGTGGCTAAGAGGAAGACCGGTGGTCACAAGCCGGGTTCCTTCGGTGCTATCGCGTTGGACCTGCTCGGGAAGGCCAAGAAACGAAAGGCGGCTGGTGGCTGATGGCCGGTGGCGCAGGCGGTAAAGAGGTTGGGCGCGTATCCATCCGGGTCGTGCCCAACACCGAAGGGTTCCGCGAGAAGCTTAAAGCTGACCTGGAAGCGATAGAGCGCGGCGAAGAAGTCAAGGTCAGAGTAGGGACCGACTTCGACAAAGACGGCCTCAAGGCTAAAGCCAAGGCTGCCGCCGAAGAGGCGGAAACTAGCGTCAAGATCCGGGCAGACGGGGACCTGTTCCAGCGCCGGATGGTCGCCGAATTGGATAAGATCCACAAAGCCACCGAAGCTAAGATCGCCCTGACCCCGGACGGTGAGCAGTTCCGGCGCGCTATAGAGTCCGAGGTCGGTGCTCTAAAGAAAGACGCTACGTCTCGTATTCCACTTGACGTAGAGCTGGCTGCAGGACAGCGGGCCAAGGTGGCGGCGGATATCGAGGCGCTCAAGAAGGTTGCCGAGGGTTCGGCTATCAAGCTGAAGCTCGACCCGGAGTTCGACTATAGACTACGGCAGTCCCTCAAGAAGTTCGAGAAAGATATCCCAGTCCCGGAGTCGTTCTTCCAGCGTCTCAGTGGGAGACTGGGGCTGCCCGAGGCCGGGGGCGCAGCGGGAGGCGGACACGGCTTAGGCGGGGGCGCGGTCAACGAGCTGTTCAACTTCGGTTCGCTGCCGAACTTGATCGCTCTGACTTCGCTGCTCCCTCCGATCTTGGCTATCGCCGCTCCGCTGATCGCATCCATCCCTGCGATGGCGTCGGCTATAGCCGCGCCTGCTGGTGTTCTGGCCCTCGGTAAGGGCGGCATCCTCAAGGCCCTGATGGACGCTGATCTAACCGATCAGAAGATGACCAAAGGCGGCAAGAAGACAGGCCCCCAGCCGATAGATGGGAAGTACACCCTCGGCGGCGCTCTGAAGGACTTGAAGGACCAGGTCGAGAAAGCGTTCGAGACCGGCCTGACTCCGGTGTTCAAGCAGCTCGGATCCATCATTCCGTACGTGACCCCGATGCTGACCGTGATGGCCGACTCCCTGGTGACGGTGGCTAAAGCGTTCGGCAACTTCGTGACGAGTCCGCAGACGATCAGCATGATCGGCGCGTTGTTCTCCAACATCTCTTCGCTGATCGCTGAGTCGGCTCCGGGTGTCGTTGCGTTCGCAAACGGCATCGGCAGGCTGGCTGCCCAGGTGTCTACGCACTTCCCTGGGTTGGCGACTTGGTTCAACGAGCTGGGGGACAAGTTCTCCGGTTGGGTCGAGAAGATCAGCAAGGACGGAACTCTAGACTCAGCTATCTCGGGCCTTAAGCCGATCCTGAACTCGATCATAGATTTCGTCGGCCAGTTAATGGCTATCGGAATCAAGTTCGCTTCCGACCCGAAGATGATGGAAAGCATCACCTCGCTGCTGACGTCGTTGACGAACCTGTTGGTCTCGAACCTTCCCGGCTTGGCTGACTTGTTCAATAACATCGTCCAGTTGGTGGGGATGATTCCGGGTGCCAAGAAGGGGCAGGACTTCATTCCCCCGGGCACCAAGACCTGGTGGGCCGATCAGAGTCAGGACCAAACCGGTGGCCCCGGCGGCAAGCAACCGTTCGGCGGCACACGTCCGGGCTGGTGGCAAGGTGCTGAGAACTGGGAATCGCAACATATCGACGTTCTGCCCGGTAAAGTCCTGGACGACATGAAGGGCCGATTCCAGCTCATCATTAGCGAGGCGCAGAAGGTCCCGGGTGCGGTGGCCGAGGCGCTGTCAGGAATCGGAAGCAAAGCCGCAGCGATACTTTCGAGTGATGCCGGGATGATCGGCGGTGCTGCCGCTTCCGCGTTCCACACGATCGTCACCGCTGCCCAAAGCATAGTCGGCGAGGTCGTCGGAGCTGTCGTGTCTATCGGGTCGCAGATCGTTGCGACCGTCCGGGGCTGGGGTTCCCAGTTGGCTTCTGCTGCTGCTGCTGCTTTCGGCCAGTTCAAAGCGGGCATTATCGCCCAGGCCGAAGCGATCAAAGGCGCTGTCAGCGGTGTGCTAGGTGGAATCCTGAGCCTGATCCCGCACTCACCTGCGAAGGAAGGTCCGTTGGCCGGTGCTGGCTGGACCTCCCTCTTCGCTGGTGGTGAGGCTATCGGTAACCAGTTCAAGAACGGGCTGGAACAAGGCTTCCAAGGTGTCGTGGATTCCACGACCACCCTTCTGGAGCAGGTCAAGGGGGCTATCGCTAACGGGTCGTTTACCGGCGCTATGCGGGACAACGTCAAGGATGAGATCAAAGCCATCGGCACCGAGATGAAAGCGTTGGAGGAGCAGAACAGAGCTATCCCGAAGGGTAAAGACCACAAGGGAGAACACGAGGCTATCGAGGCTCAGATCAAGGAACTGGCCTACCTGCGTTCGAAGTTGGAGGAAGTCAAGAAGGAAGAGCCGAAGCTCAAAGGGCCGTCGGCTAAGGATCAGATGGATCCGATGCAGTTGTTCGGGCAAGAGATTCAGAAGCTGCCCGGCATCGGCGCTAACTTCGCTACAGCCAACCTCAACCAGTTCGAGACGGACCTCGGCTGGTCGGGCCAAGGGGCTATCCCTTCGCTTATCAACCAGGGCATCTCGTGGGGAACTTCTACTATGTCCCACGCTCTCGGCAGTGTTTTCGGAAACCAAGGCAAATCCGGTGGAGAAGACCAAGGCGGGGTTCATATCCACGTCAACTCCGTTGACGAGGCGATGCAGGCTCGGCAGAACTCACTCAACAAACAGGCGATGTCCTACACCGGAAGCGGGAGGTAATCCATGAACGACGACACCGTCATCGAGCTAGAAGGTGTCAACGGGGAGTGGTTTACCTTATCGGGACCGGATGCTGGCGCTCAAGGTTTTTACCTCGGAGTGGGCCCCAAAGGTCTGTTCGAACCCGCGGTCAAGACGACGTACGAAGAGCCTGGGAACTTCCCAGGCTCTCGTTTTCTGAACTACCGTGTCCTGCGCCGTGACATCGTCCTGCCGATCCTCATCGAGGGTACGGGGGATTACTGGGCGGGTAGGGACGGTGGTCTCAGGAAGGCTCTGGCCTACGACAAAGACGCCTACATCCATATCACCACACCGGAGTCCGGGCACCGGAAGCTGAAGGTGCGTCTGGGTGGCCAGGACGCCTCGGGGCCTGCGATCGACATCGAGTTCGACATCGACCCGCACATGCCGGGGGTGAACCTGGCGAAGGTGTCTTTGATCGCCGGCGACCCGTTTTGGTATCAAGACGACGTCGTGTACTCGGTTGTGACACAAGCCGACACCACGTTCCAGCCGACGATCTTCGAGGGCCTCTTCAACTTCTGGTGGCAGCCGCAGGAGTATCTGGCCATCACCGTAGACCCCGTCGATGGGAAGGGCGGACTAAACCCGACAGACATGTACGTCGCTCCGAAGTGGATTGTCCCAGGATCCCAGGAGGCTATCCCAGGCATCACGATCCCGATCGTGGACATCACGGTGAACGTCCCGTGGGACAGGGCTCCGTTCTCTCAGTTCTCGATCCCGGACTATTCGTTCGAGGATCCGAGTATGGCTAACCGGAATGTCGTCACCCCCGGTCTGCTCATCGGGGAAGACTGCGTCATCGACACCGACCCTCGGGTAGAGCAGTTCAGTGCGGCCAACGGAGGCCAGGTGTGGGCTCGGACTAACGGTGTCCGGTTTCTGAACCAGATCCCGCCGTACACGAAGAGCAAGACGTTCTACCTTATCGCCTCGGGCTGCCGTCCAGGGCAGATGATCACTCTACGCATTCCCCGTCCGTGGTCTCGGCCTTGGGGGCTTGAGTGACCCGTGATTGACATCGAACGGAGCTGATATGAGATTCCGATGGCCACAGATCCGGTTCACCCTCCTGGAGTTCGTTTTCGTCCCTCAGGAGCCCGCTGGCGGCCTAACAGACGTTGTCTGGGGTCACCATGCCGGGGGGCAGTACGAGATCGCTCAGGAGAGCCCTGAGCCCGAGGAGGAAGGATTTGGGTTTCAGTGACTGGGATCTCAACCCTGGCTGAGTCGGAATATCTGTACGACGCCGTCATCGGTGCTAGAGGGGACATAGGCGCTCCGGGTGGATTGCCGATTCCACCGGCCAACGGCCAGCCTCTCACGGCCCCGATCGGTGGCTACAACATGCAGTCCGAAGCGGGCCACCAGGCTTTGTGGGACGGCGTGCAGGCCCGGAGGAAGGCCACGGAAACGGCGCGTACAGCGCCCCCGCTGGTCCGCTTGTGGGACGGGGACTTCAACTTCCGTGGAGTGGTAGCCGGATGGCGTGAGTGCGAGTTCGAGTTCGTCGAGAACGACACGGGCATAGCGACGATCAAGCTGTCGCTGAACCACTACCTCGCCAAGTGGGTGATGAACTACCGGGGCCGCAAGAAGCGGAACGTGATCGTCACGATCGACAAGCAGGGAGCCCGGTGGTCCGGGCTGATGGACAACTACAAAGTTGTCATGACCAAAGGCAACGACGCCTACCTCGAGATCACGTTCAAGCACGACTACGAGCAGGCTAAGCATATCCTCTGCTGGGCTAACCCGTTCCTGTTGGCTGAAGTGCAGTTCCCCAAGATCTGGCTGATATTCGGACCGGCCAAGTGGTGCCTCCTCGTCACCTTGTTCGTCAACATCTTCAGATTAGAAACGGCCATCTGGACGATACCCGACAACCCTCTGGATATCACGGAGTGGTTCCCGTTCTCGCTGAACATGGGCGAGTGGAGGAACGTCATCAAGCCGTTCAACATCTTCTCGGACAACTCGAACTTGTCGATCGTTTTCTCTAGGTTCAAGTCGTGGCACGACGTCGCTAAGCCGATCCTCGCGGACGCTCAGCTCACGGTCACCTGCCGGCGGTACATCGCTACCGACGACCCGCACCCGTACGTGAACTACGCCGACGAACTAGGCCTAAGGTTCAAGAGGCTCGACAAGATACTGCAGTTCCTCCACCTGAACTTCCCGGTCCGAAACGGGTGCGTCATCTGGGACATCGTGGACAACTCCGGGTGGGGTAGCGAGACCGTTTTCGGTGGTTCGTTTCTCGTCGGGTTCCTGCGGGCTGTCGTGTCTATCGCGGACGACGGCTACACCGAGGGCATCGACGTCTACACCGGAGCCCCGACCTTCCCGTCCGAGTACTACAACCCGTGGTTCCTGGGCACTAATCCGCGAGCCCCGTGGGTGGTCTTCGACTGCAACCTACAGTACAGCGGAGTGACGTCTGCTGAGTTCACATACTACGAGGCTACCGACGTCAGATTTGTCCAGGGCGGGCATTCCATGCCCGGTGTCAACGAGGTTATCTCGGCCGGCATCAACATGGCCGGGGACTTTTTGACCTCGATAATCAACACCATCATCGACAGCGCCCTGAACGTGGGACCGTTCGGAGCGGGATTCATCCAGATCCCGCCGCTGGGCGGAGTCATCGACGCTTTGGCGAAGATCCTCTACGAGGATACGTTCCTGGCGTTCATCGAGGTTCCCACCTTGCGTGCTGCGGACCTCGGAGCGGTCAACCGGCTGCTACAGTCGCTCCCTATCTCCGGGCTGGAAGTGCACCCGACTTCGTTGGGAGACTTCCACTACGAAGAGGGATGGTGCGAAGGCGCTGAACGCGCCTTCACCCTGGCAGGGATGATGGCCATCCGGTCCAAGATTTGGGCCACCAGGACCCACTTCGCACACAAGATCCAGGTGGTCGATGAGGCTCCTTACCTGATCGGCGAGCAGGGCTTCGGGCACTTCTGGCTAGGAAACCGGGTCGGTACAACCGTCCCCGAGTTCCCTATCCCGTTCACGGTATTCGTGGAGCGGGTCAACAGCCTCAAGTACAAATGGGACCAGAACGGCCCCAAAGGCTGGGAGATAAAGATCGGCTACGCCGAGCCCCAGGACCCGGCACTTAAGGCGCTCAACTGGATCAAGAACATCAGCCAAGCCGGGAACATGGCCGGTATTTTGTAACGAAAGGCACGCCAACGATGATCACGAAGCCGATGCTCTCACAGGAAGAGGTCGACTACAACAAGCCCGAAGAGCATTTCATCTGGGCTCTCCGCAACCTGCCGATGATGTCGGGGTCGGGGATGATGGTGTTCTCTGGATTCGTCCGTGGATGGTCCAAGCATCTATGGGAGTGCGGCTTCGCTCATCGTGACTACCTGGCCGGGCTTGCGGACGAGGACGGAAACATCCACGTCTCCAAGCTCCCCAAGCAGCAGATCTTCTTCCGAGAAGCATTCCGTGGCCCGCACCACACGTACAACAACGCCTGCCGGTGGGTGCGGGACGGAGAGCAGGACCCGGAGCCGGTCCGGATACCGAACATCAACCAACTGACAACCCAAGAGCAACACGCCCTGCTGTACCAGTTCAAGGAAGCAGGGATGATCCCAGACCACAAGCCGAAGCCGTCTCAGGCTGCGGTTCATTACGAGACGGAGAAACCATGAGCGTCGACCTTACCTGGTTCAAAGTGACGGGCCTTGCTGCGGCACAAGCCGCTGCCCACACTGTCCTAGCGCTGGTGGGTGCGGACGCGGTGAACGTGCTGCACCTCGACTACGCGCAGGTTGCCGGTGTCGGGGCAGGCGCTGCTCTGGTGTCGTTCCTGACCGCTGTTGTGGCGTACAAGACGCCGGTCCAGACCGTCGTTCTGTCTACCGCTGCTGCGCTTGTGGAGGAGTCGCAAGTCATGACGAAACCCCGCCACGAAGCACCATGAGCGCGAACATGGTTGCTCTGATAGGGGCGATAGCCGCTCCGATGTTGGCGTTTATGGGGGTCTTGGTCGGGGCCTGGAAAGGCCGTGTAGACGGTCGCCGACAGTCTGAGCACGCAACTAGGGAGTTGGAGATCCGGGCTAAGATAGCGACGGAAGACGCCGCTAACGACGCCAGAAGAGAAGTAACCGAAGCGTGGGGGGCGTACGCGGAGTCGATGCAGAAAGACCGGAAGCTGCTCGCTGACAGGATCGAGACTCTAGAGAAGAGATCCTCCGCCGCAGAGCACAGGCTGGATTCAGCGGAGACCAGAGCCGTCATCGCCGAAGAGCGGGCTACCAGGTGGGAGTCGCTGTACCGCATAGCGGTAGCTCACCTCCGGGAAATGATCCAGTGGGCTACCATCCGCACCGGAGAAATGCCAGTAACCCCCGCCGAACTGCAGCGGGAGCTGTAAGCTAGGAGAGTAAGTTGACTACGCCGAATCAGTCCCAGGGACTAGCGTGGGGTACCGACCCCACGATTCAGAATATCCTCGGACCTGGTGCGTTCGTGATCGGGTCTACCACCCAGAACTGGGGCCAGAACTTCACGGAAGACATCATCAAGGTCTTGATCGCGGGACCGGCTGGGGCGATCGGAAAAGGTATCACCGGCGTCGAGTCGATGATCGAAGCATTCGCTTACTACCTCATCCAGTTGCCGCTAGAGGTTCTGCAGCAGCTTGAGCAGTTCCTACCTCCGTGGATGGTGAGAGACTTCACTACCCTGGAGGCAGCGGTCGAGTCGATCATGCGTGCCCTGAACCTGGGCAAGATGGGCGTTGACCTGCAGGAGTTCACCAGGTGGCTGGACCAGTCGTACAAGGTGTTGGAGACGGAACTCCACCAGATCTTCGACATCATCAACGGGGTGGTCATCACCCCGATCACGTCTAGGCTTCACGACTTCCAAACGTGGTGGGCCGCTACCGGCATCCACCTTCCCGGCTCGATCTCGGACGCGTCCAGCGCGGTCTCCCAACTCTCCTCTCTCATCGCGGGGATCGCGGGCGCCACGTCGATCGCCGACGTCGCTACCGCTATCGAGGGTTCGGTTTCCAAGTTCAGTTCACTGATCAGTGGCATCGGTGGGGCGACGATCACAGACGTCGTGAACTTGCTGCTCAAGATCCAGCAGTTGATCGACACGCTCCACAACCTGGTGATAGGCGGATCCAGCACCGGCAACTCTATCTCGCAGCTTCTGTCCGGGCTGCAGTCTTCACTACAAGGTCTGTTACCGGCGTTCCTGGACAACGGCGACGGCACGTTGTTCGGTGTCTCGGCGATGGCCGATAACGGCGACGGTACGATCACCACGAACGCCGCCGACCCTTACTCCATCATAGAGACCGGCGACGGCACTTTGTTGTCTGCTGTGGATGCTTTGAGGAACATCGCGGGCCAGACCGGCTCTAATACTTTCTCGGTCGGCAACTGGCAGTCGCTGTTGTCGCAGACCGGAACGCAGAACGCCGAGAACCTGGCGTCGTCGTTGTCGGGGCTACTCCCGGCTGTGATCCACAACGGAGACGGCACACTGACCGGCCTCGGTTCCCAGGTCATCGACAACCTAGACGGCACCGTCTCGTACGTGACGCAGGAAGTGGGATCGGGCACCATCCCGGTCAGCACGATGATCGACAATTTAGATGGGACAATTATGCCAATATCAGAGACGGTGCAGAACGCCGTTTCTGGTGCGGAGCAGATCGGCTCCAACTTTATCCAGGGTGTCTCGGGTATCTTCGGGCACCTGTTCGGCGGACTGAGTGGCCACAGTTCAGCGCCCGCGGCATCACCCGCGCAGTCCTACGCGGCGCTTCAGGGGCTTGCAGCGACGACGCAGACCAACACTATTCAGTTGGGCGGTGTCTCCGGTCTGAATGTGTTGAGCGTGAACCAGGCGCTGCAACGATCCGGTGTGAGTGTCACCGGCGGCAGCAGCGGCGTGAATACAGCTACCAACTTCACCGGCCTTTCGAACGCGAACACGGTGACGGGTTTCACGGTTGGGGCCTTTCCTTCGCAGAGCGCCTACTACGAGCAGGACATGGGCATCCAGTCCGGGCAGGTTGCGTGGACCTACGGCTCGGCCGGGAACACGGTAGCCCCTGCGAGTCCTTATGCGACAGTAACCATAAATCCCGATACGGCCTACACGTATCTAACATCCGAGGGCGCGTATATCGCCACTCCCACCACAACCGATTACCAAGTCGTATCAATGGTGATGAACACGGCCAACCAGATAAACGGCGCCAACACTAGCTACATCGAGGCGGGCTCTGGATTCAATTATCTAGTAGCCCGCGTCAACTCCGCGGCCGATACATGTGTTTACGCCAAAATCGGATTTGGCCACGCCGTACTGGCGTGTGTCGTCAGCGGCTCCCAGACGGTATTCACCACGGTTAACCACACCGCGGTAATGAACGCCACTTATGAGCTGCAGGTCGGAAATCCGCTCGATACGGACCCGTACTTTATCGCACTGTACTGCAACGGCACAACTATCGCATCCTACGACGACAGCGGCCACGTCAGCCAATACGGAAGTAGCTACCGCTTGGCGGGCTTCGGTATGGCGTCGGAATACGTTACCGTATACGGCAACGGTATCCTGATGTCTCCCACATATTCTTATTACCCCGCCACCGTCTCCTACTGGGCTTATCAGGACAACCTGACCCCGTCCGCGGTCGGCTCCGGGTTTAGGGCGTACAGGGCAAGCACTACGAACGCCACCCTGAGTAGCGGTAAAAACCTGCTACCAAACAGCTTCTTTGACACCACACAATATATCACCGGGGATATGACGTATGCGTCTGGAACAAATAACACGCTAACCGTCACCGTAGCGGGCTGGTACATCGTCAAGATTTGCATTAACCTCAATACCAGTTCGGCTACCGGGTCTTTCATAGGCGCGTCCCTGTACCGAAATGGCTCAGTCGCGCAGCAGGGCTCGTCGTTTTATATTCCGGCAGCTCCATGGACGGGGCCCACCGGGGATACGTTTGTTTTATATTGCGCGTCCGGAGACACGCTTCAGCCGGGAGCTTGGGCTAGCGCTCTCTCTGTCAACGGAGAAGCCACCGGCACGCAATGTTATTGGGAAGTCACCCTAGCGAACTGCGGAACCTTAAGTTAGGAGCAAACCGAAAATGACCACGCCCGTACCAGGGTTCACCGCCGCCTCACCCGCCGTATCGCCCACCTATTGGTCGATGCAAGTCACCGGCACGGCGCAAGGCGTCGAGATCTCTCAAGCGCTCGAAGACGCCGTGAATGCCGGGGTCATAGCCAATGGAACCTCGATTGTCAATAAGCCGAACGGCCAGCTCGCGTGGACGATCTCGATCACGGACAACGACGGCAAGACGACGTTCTGCACCACGGGGGATTGGATCGTCCTCGGCATGAACGGCGACACCGTCACGAGCATCGCGCTCTACGCCGGACCGGACAGCACCTACAACAATCCGCCTTACTCGACAGCCTTCACGGCGCCCGGAAGTTAGGGAAGTTACCAAAAAATGGCAGGCATCGCCGCGCTTCGTGGCGCTACAACTATCACCACAACGACCGCACCGAGCCTCGGTTCGATCAACTCCTACAACGCTTCAGCGGGAGCTATATCCGTCACACTCCCGGCCCTGGCTGGCTCCAACGCGGGAGCCTTCTGCATCGTGGAGAAGAACGTAGCCGACACCACGGTCAACGCGGTGACGTTCACGGCGAACTCGGGGGACACCTTCGATGACGCTACAACGTCGGTGGCGCTCACCCACTCAGGCGAGAAGCGTACCCTGCAGATCATCTCCATCGGCGGCACGAAGTACTGGAAGATCACCAGCGTTTCGAGGGGCACGGCCAACCTGCAGAGCGGTACCGCAGGATTCAACTCCTCTGCCCAATCCCAGGTCACCGTAGCGGGTACAGCGTACTACGTCACGAGCTCTAACCTAGCTGTCCCGACCACCGTAGCTGTCGGCACCACGTTTATGTGGAACGTCGCTATGACGAAAACCGCAGCAGGTACAGGTGCGTTCGACATCATCATTTACCGAGGCACGCATGGGTCCACCTCGGACACCGCGGATGTCACCCAGTCTATCGGCACCCAAACCGCTGCTGTGGACAACATGCTGGTGACGGTTCAGGTCACCGTCACGGCCATCGGGTCAAGCGGGTCCTACTACTGGTCGATCGTCCCCGACAACAAAGCCGTCACCGCTACCGGCTTCGGCGTGGCGACAGGTACCGGTGCCTACCTCAGCGGCACCGTGTCATCTGTGAACTTCACCACCGCGTCCCAGATCTTCGGACTCGGATTCGAGTCCGTGACCGGAACTCCAACGATTGTGGTTCCGATGGTGCAGGCGCAGTCGTACAACATCGGCTAAAAGGGAGAGAACTATGTCCGATACATTCAACGTCACCGCAGCTTGGAACGCTCAATCCTACACGGCGGGCCAGACCATCGTCGGCACAATTTCCGGTAGCGCCGTACTGACCACCACAACCACAACCGTGACCACCGCCGGACCAGTCAGCATCCCGATTGTGGCAGCCGACGGCGCGACATCGACCGTAACTATTCCCGCCGTGCAAATCACCACGGCAACCACAACCACCACACCAGAGTCGGTGGTCATCGACACTAGCCGGCCGATCGTGGACAGCAGCCCAACCCCCCGCACCTGGGTCGTGGCAGCTAACGGCCTCTCGATCTCCGCGATAGCATGACGGTCACCATCCCGCTCATCGCCGCGGACGGCTCGAGGTCGACCGTCACCCTCCCCGCGCCCGTGATGTCACAGCCCACTCCGCTGGGTGTGTCTGGTTCGTGGACGATTGCCCTAAACGAAGACTTTAACGGCTCTTCGCTGAACACGAACATCTGGCAATACACGCCGTGGCCCGGCGGCACAGGCATGAACAACGTATCAATACCGTCAAGCAACGTCAGCGTCTCGAACAGCAACCTCGTTCTGACGCTATCCAACAGCACAACCGGATCACTGGTGAGTAGCCTACCCGGCAACCCCTCCAACGCTGGCTTCGCCATCGGCGGCGAATGCGTGTGGGAAGCACGGATTAACTTCCCAGGTGACGGCACCCACCTCTACAACTGGCCTGCCTTCTGGATACTCAGAGGCAAGCCACTACCGGATGTCACTGTGGAAGTGGACATCGCCGAGGTGTGGAGCGGCGCTATGTCAACCAACTATCATGTTGGCTACGGCGCACCTAACCCGCTAGCCGAAGGCTTCAACTACTCGGGTGCCTATCTGGGTGATGCTTTCCACGTTTGGACGCTGCACCGCACAGCCACAACCAACTACGTCTACATCGACGGCGTGCTATTCAAATCCTGGGCCGTGGGTTCGGGTGACGGTGGCGCTCAGCAGGACACCGGCCTACCTATGTACGTGATGTTCAACAGCGGCATACAAGGACCCTATCAGCACACTCCGACTAAGGTTCTAGTCGATTACGTGCGTGCTTGGTATCCGAGCGGGACGACACCTAATTTGACGTACTAAATCAACATCGGCTAAGCAAGAATCCCCCCTCTTTCGAGGGGGGCTTTTTTGCGTTCACCGGGTAGCACATTAGCACCCGTCCGGGTATCGGTGTTTCCAGATCTCCTCTTGCAGCTCGGCCAACTCGGTCAGGCCGTAGCCTTTGGTCTCCTCTACTTCTTTCACGAACGAATCCATCTTCCTACTCCATCTCCTAGAACGGTACGTCTGCCACAGCTCGGACACGACGCAGAACAACCAAAACAACGGCCACAGAAACGTGTCTAACACCGGTCCTGGTCCATCTCCATAATCCGGAGGCACGCCTCCGCGTACTTCGCTTCCTGCTCGTCCCGCTCCCTGTCTAAGCGGTCAGCTTCATCTAAGGCACTATGAAGCCTACGGGTTAAGTCGGCGTAGCAGCCGTGGATGGCTGTGATGAACGCGGCGTCGGCCTCGGTCAGACCGGCTGCGATGAAGGTGGTGGTCTCATCTTGGGCCACCGCTTTGATCGCCCAGTTCCCAGCTACCTTCTCCTCGGGCATCCAGTACATGTCCTCGGCCCCCGTCGTCTTAGACCATCCTTGGTACATCGTGTCGAAAAAATCTCTATCGTCCATCTGTGATCTCCTTCAATAGTACTAGTCGGTCTTGGAACTCGTCCCAAAACTCATCGGCTACTCGGGTTGTGATTCGCACGGCTCGGGTGTTGGTAATGAACGACAAAGCGTCGTCGTCCATCACCTCCACTCGGTACTTCGGGTAGAGAGGTATCCCGTCCATCATAACATGTCTCCTAAGAAGTCGCTCAGAGCTTCGCGCTCGTGCGTCAGCTCGTCGTAGTAGAACTGGTCGAACTCCACGGACTTCATGTTGACCGAAATCCGTTTGTCGATCTCCTCCAATTCGTTGTCTAGTTCCAGGATTCTCTTTTGGGCTTGGAGCCGCAGGAAGTCCGCCGCTCTATCGTTACCGACTACCATCAGTAGTTCCCCCTCACGAAGTTGGCCTGCTCGAGCAGCAGGCCGATAGCGATGAGAGCGTGTGCTTGCGCCCTCTGGAAGTGGTCTTGCGAGGTTAAAGGCGTGGCCCTGGTGTGCATGTCGGCCTCCCGTAGGTGTCGCAAGTACTCCTCGTCGTTGTGCTGGTAGTCGTAGTCGTCCATCAGTCCTCCGCTCCGTAAAGCGATCCCCAGGATCGCAATCCAACTTCGGAGTCCGTCCCGATCAGGACAGGCCCCATCTGTTCGGCCATGATTCGGCCTATCTCTGCAGCGCCCCATCGCGCGTGCGCTTCCGGTAACGACGCCAGGATCTCGTCGTGAATTGGAAGCCGAAGGTTTGGCGTGAACCCAGCGGCGTGCAGCCGCAGGAGTGCCCTACCGGTGATGTCCCTCGACGTAGACTGGATGAGGTAGTTCAGCCCCGCGTAGGCTTTGTCCTCGTCCACCGGCAGACGACGGCCAACGGGTGTCGTGATGTACCCGTTCTGCGCCGCTTCCTTCTGCAGCTTGAGGCTCAGCTTCTGCACCTCCGGGTACGCCCGGTCGAACCCGGCCACTACCCGAGCAGCCTCCGGGACCGTCAGCCCTGTCTGGGCTGCCACCGTTTTGGCTCCTCCGCCGTAGACCCTTCCGAAGTTCACCGTTTTGGCGTACTTCCGTTCCGGGTCATCCTTCTGGATATGATCCCCGTATGCGGCTCTAGCCGTTTTCAGGTGCAGATCCTCGTCGTTGAGGAATGCCTGGATCATCGTCGGGTCTTTGGATAGGGCAGCCAGCACACGGAGTTCCTGTGCTTGATAGTCGATCGAAGCAATCCGCTCCCCGGTGTCCGCGAGAAAGCATCGCCGGATCATGGAATCCCCAGCAGGTAACGTCTGCGCGGGGATACCCGTTATAGACATTCGAGCCGTACGCGCTCGTAGCGGGTTTATAGACGCGTGGCATCGGTTCCCCGAGTCCCGCTTCATCAGGAACGTGTCTACCCATGTTCGCCTCCACTTCTTGGCCTTTTTGGCGTTGATCACCGCTTGGGACAACTGATCTCCCTGCTCGGCCAGAGACTGCAGCAGCGCGTCGTTGACCTGACGCTTACCCGACGGTGTCCTGCCCAGGATCTTGAACCCACGAGCCTCCAAAGCGTCGGCCAGCTTCTCCGTCGAGTTGACCGAGAAGTCTTCGTCGCCGCAGAGTTTGTTGGCTTCCTCCTCCCAGCTACTCTGCTCGTACTTCAGCCTCTCCGAGAGTTTCTCCGAGTACTCCACGTCCAACAGGAACCCAGTACGCTCCATCATCGAGCAGACCTTTGCCAGGTCGTGCTCGTAGGACACGAGATCCGACGACGCACTCGGAACCAGCGGAATCAGCTTCCGCAATAACCGCGCGGCCAATATAGGATCCATCCCCGAGTAGAGCTGGTAGTGCGGGTCGGTCAGTTCTACTTTCTTCCATACGTTCGCCTTAGTTGTTTTGTGGGCTTTGGCCAGGTCGTTCATCAGCGTCTTGACGTTGTTCGCTACGTCCTCATCGACGTAGTGACGCACGAGCTGTTCCAGACCGTGGCCTATCCCGCCTTCCTCCTGGCCCCGAGGGTCCACCAGGTGGGCCAGAATCCGGGTGTCCGTGACCTTCGGCCACAGTTCCTCCATCTTGACCCCGAAGCACCGGTCGAAGACCTGTAGGTCGTACGAGGCGTTTTGGAGAACGAATCCCTCGACGCCCCGCAGTGCCTGGACTACGGTGGACACAAACGGCCCACCGTACTCTACCGGTACCACCCAAGCTTCGTGCGGAGTACCGAACTGGACCAGCCGACACCGGAAGGTGTCTGAGTAGATGTCCAGCCCGGTCGTCTCCGAGTCAAGACCGAGGTACCGGAGGTTGGCCCTGATGAAGTTGCGGAAGCCCTCTAGATCCTCCTCACGCTCCACCACGTAGATAACGACGTCTTCGCCGGCTACCTTGCTTCGGTGCTCGATCATCTGTCTCCTAAATGCCTTGGCGCTCCATGTACCGACCCCACGTCTCGAACTCGACGTGGAATTCAGAGTTTGTTCTCTTCCACTTCTCGACCTGGGCGTAGAAAGTTGAGTGGGGTTCTCCGTTTCCATCGGCCACTTTGAGGACTAGCCACGCCCCGGTAGGGGACGAGGCAGCATCCCGGATTGCTTTGGCCAGAGGGTGCTCTGGCGGCATAGAAATTTCCATTCTGCTCCTATTCGTTGGGAAGATCACGATTCTATGTTCAGTTTGTGGTACTGCCAGCGGACGATCCGGGAGATCGTTGCGGGGTTGACGTCGAACATCTGGGCGAGGTCAGCTTGGCTTACTCCGCTCCGCTTCATGTCACGGATCTCCTGCACCTCACTCTGAGTGAGTTTAGGTCGGTTGTCCCGTCCCCGCAAGTTCGGGGTGCTCTGTAGATACTCGACGGTTGCTAGCAGGTCTTCCTTCTCCATAGTCAGCAGATCGAGTTCTGCCTTTAGTCCGTCGATGGCGTTGTGTAGTAACCGGTTGGCCTGTAAAACAGCAGCCAGCTCGATCTTCAGTTGTTTCTTGCGAATCATGTTGTTCCTCTCAAGAATCGGAAGGGGCTGGCCGAATTACCAGCCCCCGCCCAGGTGTCAGCGCAGGAACTGCGCCTTGCACTCATCGTTGCGGTCCCCTGAGGTGCAGAAGAACGCCTGGTAGGGTTTTCCGGCTTTGGAGATTCCGGACTTGAACCGCATCTCGCCGTGGCGGCAAGCGCGGGTCTCACCGCCCGGTGCCCCCTGCGCCTCAGCAGGCGCGGGCTGGCGTTCCTGGCGGGTCGGTGGGCCGCCGTTGAACACCCCGAGACCGGCGAAGTGGCTCGCGGCCTTCTGGGTCTTCTCCATCAGCTTGGCCAGGTTGGCGTCTAGCTGAGCCTCGGCGTCCTCGACGGATGCTGCGCGGATGACGATCCACGGAGCGTCGAATCCGCTGCCGCCTTTGAGGGTGACGACGACCTCACCTGCGGGCACGATGTTCGGCTTCACGTCGACGGTGACGGGGGCCTTTTTGGGGGCAGCCTTCTTGGCTGGCTCCGGAGTTGTCGGGGCCTGGGCCTCGTCGGCGGGTGCGTTAGCGAATGGATCTTGCATGTTGTTTCCTCTCGGTTGCTATCTGATAGGGCAAGCGCCGTTGGCGCATGCTTCGTCAACGCCGTCGGCGACGTCTTTGGCTGTAGCGGCTTCGTACTCCTCCTTGGTTATGCGTTCGTACGGGGCCTGCGGCATCGAGGACTCCGGGAACAAAGTCGCTCCCTTGAGGAGTCCGCCGAACCGGACGAGCTGCTCGGCCACCGCTGTGGCCTCGCCGCCCTGCGGGACGTTCGCTGTGAACGACACCGCGTTGTCCGCCCAGAGCATCTGATACATCGCCTGAAACGCGAGCAGCTCGTTCAGTGTCAAGTCGTCAGCAGCCTCGACCACGTGAGATGCCCGCTTTGACCCCCAGATGCCCTCTACAGCCTCTAATAGGCTGTCCTTGGTAGGGATGGACACGACGGTCGTGTTCGGGGCGTACAGGTCATCTGAGGCCTCGTAACCGGCATCTAGGGCTTGATTCAGTGAATCTACGTCGCTTACGTTGTTGAACCGGATACGCCTGATGAAGTACTTCGAGAAGATCGGGTGAATCCCCTCGGAGACTCCCGGCATCTTGGCGATGGTTCCCGTAGGTGCTACGGTTCTCCGCTTCACCGGCACCGGGATACGGAGCTCGTGAGAGAAAGCGGTTGCGGCGTCATCGACGTTCCCGGCCATCTCCCGGAGGAGATCCCTGAACCAGGCGTTCAGCGGGGCTTTCGAGTACTGGTGCCCCACCATAGCCAGGAACGAAGCAACACCTAAGTGCCCCACTCCGATCCGGCGATTCCGGTCCAGGACTTCTCTGGACTTCGGATCTGCCACGTCCGAGAACGTGGCCCGGATCAGGAACCTGGTCATCAGCCGGTGGGCTTTCATCAGCCCGAGGTAATCCGGCTTCCCGTTGTCCTTCACGAACGCCGCGAGATTGACGTGACCGAGGTTGCACGGCTCCCACGGTTGGAGTGTGATCTCCCCGCAAGGATTAGTGCAGACGACCTCGTTCGGCTCCCCGACGTTTGACAACGAACTGTCCCAGAACCCAGGCTCACCGTTGGCTACCATGCCCTCTGTGATCCACTTCAGGACACGACCAGCCTTGGTGGCTGGGTCGTGGGCGTCCCGCCAGAACTTATCGTCAACCTCGACGCTGATGTTCGTTGTCCAGTGAGACCCCGTAGCCTTCTTGATCCTCACGAACTCCTGTATCTGGGGATCCTTCCAGTTCATCATCGACATCCGGGCAGACCGGCGAACACCACCGGCTACCACACACTGGGCTATAGCGTGGTCCATGTCCATCGCATCAATCCCCGTCATCATCCGGCCCCGGAAGGCCAGATCCGCTAAGACGTCGTTTACGTCACGCAGCATCTTCGCCAGGGGGAGTGGTCCACTGGCCCTACCACCGAACGTGCGTAGCCTGGCTCCAGAGGGTCGCACACGGGACACGTCGTACACCCGGTGGAAGTGTTTGACCTCGTCCCGGTAGTGGGTGTCGATGAGGTCTGCGAGTGCTGCTGCCCATCCTTCACGGGAATCCTCTATCTGGTAGGAGCCAACCCAGTCCGGGTGGTACTCGTTTGATAACACTCCTGACTGAAGTAGAACTTCATAGTCCGGGTGGTCTGGGTCGCAGACGATGTCCACGAGAAGGTCTTGCTGTACCACAGGGTAATCACCCAAGTACGAGTTCGAGTAGTTCGCACCTACTCCACCTCCTTCCATCAATCGTAGAAACGTGAACCCGAAGTGGTCCGACGGCTTGTCGGTCCACCCGGCTACCCAGCAGTTGAAAAGGTGCTGGGCGCCTTTAACGCCCGACGCCCACAGGTGCCGTCCGGCTGGGAGGATCTTGAACTCCTCCATCATCTGGATCAGGTCGTCTCGTTCCCCAGCCAGGTGGTAACGGCCATCGACAAGTCCGAGATTCCCGTCAACGACTCGTTCCACGGTTCCCGGCCAGGTCTCTTTGGTTCCGTCTGGCTTGGTACGTGAATAGGTTCGCTCAAAAACGAGCTTTCCGGTGGGTCCCCAGGCTGCTTCATCGGTCATGCTGCTCCTCTCACTAGTGTCAATTTAGGGCGGCGCGGGGTGAACTCCCCGCCGCAGTACGCTTCCCGGTCCTCGGCTGACCAGTTCTCGATCAGCATAGGCTTCTCGTGCGGGAACAGGTCCGGGGTTAGGAGCGATCGGTAGAACTCCGATCGCCCCATCCCGTTGAACACCGAGTCGAAGATGTTGAGGCTCACGGCATCGACTCTTCGGAGTAGTCGTCCTCTAAGGCGTTTGCGTAGAACTTCTCCTGCTTCTTGATGGATCGCATGTTGTCGTCCCAGATCGGCACAGCAGACCGGGGCCCTCTATCGATCCATCCACTCCCGAAGTTCTCTCTCATCGCCAACCCCCTAAGTGGTTGTACTCAGAGCCTTCCCAGCCTTCGTAGTCGTTGTCTGTGATAGCTCGGGCTTGAGCGTTGGAGATTACCTTTCGGGTTCCTAAGCCCTCGTCCCGCTCGGCGTACTTGCGCCTGGCGTTGGAGTTCATCGCGTCTGTGAGAGACTCGATCGCCCTAGTGAGTTCCATAGCCGGAGCTCCCTGAGCGGGAACCTCCCCATCTACGTACCGCTTGGCTATGGCCTCCCGGTACTCGGTCTTCAACGTTACGATGGACTCTCGGATGTCCGACACCGCTTCGTTCCAGTGGAACTCGTCGGATGTCAGGATCTTCTCAACCAGGATCTTCTTCACGTCGGCCAGCGAGTACTTGTAGTTACCGGAGTAGTACGAGTAATCGTTTCGTTCTTTAGACGCGATCTGGTGCCCGATGCCGACTATCGCCCGGTACTTGGCAGAGTCGTCCATCTTGTCCAGGATCTTGGTTACGGTTCCTGGTCGTTCCAGCAGATGGACCCAGATCTCCTGCTCGACGTCGTCGGCTTCGATGACGCCGGGCCATTGGAAGGCAACGGATTTAGCTGCCTTCTTGACCGTCTCTAACAGTTCTTCCATATTCCTCTCCTTGTTGTGTTCGTTGTCAAGTTTCAGACCTCCCAAACCCGGCCGTCGACCGTGAACCGGCCTCGGTGGATAGGGATGATCTCGGGCTTGACGTGTTGTCCGTCGATCGTCAGCAGCCCAAACCCCTGCTGCCAGTTCCCTGTGCCGCCTTTCAGATACTCAGCACGACGCTGGTCCATCAAGTGCCCGACCTCTACGCCGGTCACCGTCTGATGAACCATACCGCCATACCCCATCGTTTGGGACGCGATGCCCTGGCGATGGGTGTGGCCCATCACCACGGAGGTGCTGAATTTCTTGGCTGCGTTCAGCGCGGTGTCCCCGGCGATGCGAGAAACGCTGACCTGACCCCGATGCCCGTGGGTGGTGACCCAACCCGGTGCGATCTTGTTGAACTCAGGGAGCAGCTTGACACCGAACCCGTCGAAGTCCAGCAGGTTCTCGATATGGAACTGTTCCGAGAACTGAGCCAGCGCAGGAGCGTACTTCGTCAGGTACTCACGAGGGCGTAGGTCGTGGTTCCCTTCGTGAACACCTACAGGACCGTCGTAAACGGCCCTGAGAGGCCCCAGGAGACGGCTTTTCGCTTGTTCGTTGTCCTGTACCATCCGCTGGGTGAACTCCTTAGCAGAGCCTTTAGACCACCGAGCGGGTGTCGGGTAGTCCATCAGGTCTCCGATATGGATGACCTCGTCGGGCTGGTAATCCCCGATGAACCCGATCAACGCCTTCAGCGCCTTCCGGTTGTCGAAAGGCATTTGTGTATCGGAGATTACTACGATGCGCTTAATCACTGCGTTCCTTCCTTCAGGCGGCGGGCCAGAAGTTCTTCGACGGCGGCGGCGTAAGCCACAGCCAGGTTGACCAGGGCTTGGTCGATGTCGGTGTAGAACACCGCCATATCGACCCCTGGTATATCGGCGAACCTGCGGAGCTTGACGAGGCTATTCATCTGCATCCAGCACCTCTACAAACGGCCCAGGATAGAACGAGACAGGGTGGTTGGCTCGATTACCAGAGAAGGTCCACTCACCGTCGTGGGTGTTGAACCACCATACATCCCCTTGTGGATCTACGACCTGGGTGTCGATCGGAACGTCGTCCAGCGAGTCCCACACGCGAGGTTCGTCCGCGAAGACCTCCCACAGCATCTTCTCGGAGGGCTGCATCTTCTCCAGAACCCCGGCGTACCCGGCGATGTCTCGGACGGTGTCCTCGTGGTACCCGTTCGCCATGAACCGGGCGACCTTCAATAAGATCATCATCACGGCCACGTCCTCCGGGGAGAACTTTGCGCCAAAGTAGACGCTCCACAGGTCGGCGATGTTTTGGTGATTCTCCCGCGCGTCCCCGTAGTCGATGGCCCGCTGGCCGTTGATCAGCTCTTCGGCCTCGGTCAAGATGCTCATTCTTCGTCCTCCCAGATGTAATCGTGGATAAGTTCGGGGTCGATAAGATCGCCCCATTCGCCGGCCTCCTCAAAGAAGGCCCAAGTGCCGTCTATCATGTGATCCTTTGCAGTAGTGCGTCTTTGCCTCGTGTGTTCACGAGGCTGTTCACGTCCTCACCGGGCGGGAAGGGGATGACCTTCGCATTAGGTAAGGTTTTGGCGATGCCGTTAGCGAACGACATCCCCGCTTCGTCCCCGTCCGCTAAGACGAAGACGTCCCGATACCCCAGGAACGGCTCCCGGAAGTGCGGTTTCCACGACTGAGCCCCCGGGACTCCCACGGTGGGAACCCCGCAGGTGTGCGCTGTGATCGCGTCCAGCTCCCCTTCTGTGATAGCGATCGACGGAGACGCCCGCATCAGCGCAGCGGTGTTGTACAGCCTCGGTCTATCCCCAGCCGTGGTCAGGTACTTACCGCCGGCGTCTCGGTCGTTTATTCGCCTAAACCGCAGGGATACAACAGAGATCTCCGAGTCCTGCGACCAGCGCAGGTACGGGATGGCCAGCTTCCCTCGGTAGAGTTCATGACCAGGGAGTGGCTCTTCCACGTATCCCAGTTGGAACCACCTCACTATCTTCGGATCCCCCAGGCCCCTGCTCTCCAAATACTCTTCGGCTAGGCTTCCGGGCAGGCTCCGGTTGTACCGCTGAGTCGATTCCCGGAGAAACCTCCTTCGCGAGTCGCTTAGCCTCTGCATAGCTAACTTCCTCTCTTTCTTTCAAGATCCAAACAGCACTTCCTCCTACTCCGCAGCCTAGGCACCGGAACGCGTTGTACCGATACGAGATACCCGCGCTGGCGATACCGTCTCCGTGGAACGGGCACCGAGTACTGATCCACTCCTGGCCGGTGTCCTCTGGCGGTTCCCACTCCGGGTGGTACCGCTGGATAACCCTGGCTATCAGGGACTCCATCAGTAGTACTCCCTCCGGTATGCGGTGACCCCGATTACCTTTCCTCCCGCTTCTCGTACTGCTTTAGCGACTGCTTCTTCGATGGTGTCTAGGAAATCGTCGGGTATCGGTGGCTGCCCTATAAACGTGAACTTCTCGAACCACGCTTCTACCTTGAATTTAAGCAAAGTAAGTCACCTCGTACACGCTCAAGTCTTTGGTCTTGAAGTGCCACTTGGAACCCTCGAGTAGGCCCTCGATGAACATCGCGAGTTGCTCTTCTTCCCTGTCCGACTCGACCAGAGCCTCTATTCTGTAGTGCATCTATCCTCCGTTCGTTGTCAAGTTTTCCGGCACGACGACGTTGACCCCGGCCATACGGGCCGGGTGCATGGCCAGGTATTCGATAGCGCGCTGCAACGCGTATTTGTCGTCTCTCAGATGCCCCAAGACGTTTCGGTTGCACGGGGTGCATAGAAGTCCTCGGACGATCCTGGTCTCGTGGTCGTGATCGACCGAGAGCCGTTTACGGGCACCTGTGGCCCTTTGGCAGATGAAGCACCGCTGCCCTTGGTAGTTGTATATCTGCCAATACTCCTCGGCGGTAAGGCCGTAGACGGCCATCAGCCGCTGCTCCCACGTCGCGGATCGACGCTTGTTACGTTGCAGCCTGTGGTGTGTGGCACACCGAGGACCGGGGTGGGGTGCTTTTCGTTTAGACGTGATGCCCTCGGCCACGCAGTCCTTACACGGCTTAGGTCTGCGTCCTCGATCCTGAGGATGCCTACGCGATGCCGAAGTCATAGTCAAGCCCTATCGCGTCCCGGATCTTTTCCACAGCCAGCTTCGGGTCGGATATCATCCACGAATGAAACCGACCGCCTAGCAGGTACAAGCGGGCACCGGCTACCATCGCCGCGTCCAACGCGGCTACCGGCGAAACGATCCGATCCTCGGAGCCGTGGATCAACGTGGTACGTACTCGGTTAAGCTTGAGAGCCTGCATAGCAGCCTCGCTGTCGTGCTTTACCAAAGCCAACCCCGCTCGAGCCATTCCTACACCGGACACCGACCCTTGCAGGCGCGAAGCCAGGCTGAGACGCTCTCCAAGCCTTCTGATAGACCCGGCCTGACGGACATCACCCCACACGTCCCTCACCGCTCCGGAGAAAAACTTAGCACCTCTGCTGGCGCTGATAGACCGGTGGTGTGTCTCGCCTACGGCTGCGTCCAAGAGAACGACATCTATAACCGAGTCGGGTCGTTTGGCTGATAACTCAGCGACGATAGCCCCGCCCATCGAGTGCCCCACCATAACCGACGGCGGGACCCCGACCTGGTCCATAGCATCCGCTAAGACATCGGCCATATCTTCAACCGAGTGCCCGTACGGAAGGTTGTCGCTGCCTCCGTGGTCGGGGGCGTCGAACGCCCACACCTCGAATCCGTTACCGGCCAGCAGGTCCAGCATTTCCCCGTAAGCCGCAGCAGACACCGAGAACCCGTGCATGAAGACGAGCGGAATCCCCTCGCCTCCGTGCAGGTAGCAGACTTTGAAGCCTTCCGGAAGAACTACAGACTTCGGGATCACTTAGACCACCTCTTCGCGGACCGGTTGACGTTGAGTTCAGAGACGTTATTCGCCAACGTCCCCCGGCGGTTGTCTAGCAGGCTCGAGAGGATCTGCTGGTGGGTGAGGTTGGCCTTGCCTTGGGGTTTGGGCATGGTGTTCCTTTCGTTAGTTGACAAGTCCTAGGCCCGAGAAGCCATGACCACGCGCTCGGTGTGCATCACGGGGGTTTTCTTCCCGCCCCCACGCCTGTCCGGGGCGGTCTTGCCGTTCTTCCCGTATTCCCGTCTGCGAAGAAGAGACTCCGACATGGCAGGGGGTAGCAGGTGATACATGCCGGACGCTATACCGTCCCGGTCTCCCCGGTCGAACGGGTCAATTACGTTGGTGTAGATGCTGTTCCCGGTCTTGAATCGAACTATTGGTCCGTGACCGAAGTCTACCCACGCGTAGTTACGGAAGAAGTAGACGTTCTCCGCACCCATGCGCTTACTAGCCTGCGACATGACACAACTAGAACCGTCACCATGGGCAGCCAGCTCGCAGGCAGTTTCTATGTCCGAGTCTTTGACCCACATAGAGATAGGCTCTAGGGCGTCTGCGTACCCTCGGGTCGCCGCCACCTCCTTGACCCACTTCGGTAGGCCGTTTCTGGGGGTCTGCCGGATGATGGTGCTTACTTTTAGTCCGTTGACTTTCCTGGTCATTTTGTAACCTCTCCTGTTCCTCCGCATGTTGGACAACACACGGTTGTTTTTGGTGTTTCCTGTTGTGGCTCTTCCACGACCTCCGCATCAAGCGGAGGGAGTTCCTTCGGTTCGGGATTGCGGTACGTCTTCCCGTCCAGCCCGGTGACCGGCGCGGGATCATCAGGTGGTGCATTTGCACCAGCAGCCAAATCCCGGACCACGGTGGCGTGGTCCGACCCCGTCGCCGAACCGATAGCCCGCGTCGACATGCCCTGCCCGCGCAGCAGCGCCACCACCGCCCGGCGCTCGTCGCGCGGCAGGTGCAAAGGCGCGTACTCGAACTCACCCTTGACGTAGGAGTCCCAGGACTCATACCCCAAAGGCAGCCACACCCTGCCGAGCCACGCCTTGACGACCAGCGTCATCAGGTCGCCCATGGATTTTCGGATCTTGTCCGTAAGCGCAACCGCTTGAACCTCAGTTAGGTCACGGTGGACCTGTAAGGCTACTCCCAGCGACATACTTCTCTCCTCTCGTTAGTTGTCAAGCCTTAGGGAAATCTCGTATCTGCATGGTGTCGCCGACGAACTCTAAAGAAGTGTAGTCGATCCCGGACGGGTCTGCTTTGCCTCCCCGGTTCTTTACTGTCGATACCCTCAAAGAGTCCGACGCGAACGTCTCCTGAACCCGGTGCAAGGTCAAGACCAACTCCGGTACTCGGGTGATCTGACCCTTAACCCCGGACAGCGGTATCGGTTTGGATGCGTCGTTGTACCCTCCGGTGACGTGGTGCAGCCCGACGACGCACGCGGCGGTCGACCGGGCCATGTCGTGGAGGTAGTCCATCAGCGACTCCAATCCCGAGAACGGGTCGTCCTCCTCGCCGCCCGAGCGGACGTTGGTGACGTTGTCGATCACCACCAGAGACGGAAAGTCTCCGTAGACCTCGTCGTAAGACATCATCGTCTGCTCTATCTGGTCGAGCGTCGGGGACGCGTGGTAAGTGAACCGGATAGGGATGTCGGCCAAAGCTTGTTTAGCTTCGTCGTCAAGCCTCTCCTCCCGGACCTCTCTCGATGACCGGTCCATCGGCCTCCCGGTCAGGATCGACACCGACCGGCTCAGTTGGGTAAACGCATCTGAGTCCGCCGATATAAACAGGGTCGGAACACGGGCCTTCAGGGCATACGTCAGGACAAAGGCAGACTTGCCCGTCCCAGGACCAGCGCACACGAGGCATAGTTGTCCTCTCAGGAACCTGGTTCCCTTTTGTTCCAGAGAATCCCATACCTTTGGTAAGGGATCCCCCGCGTGACCTTTGACGTAGAGACTCTGTAAAGGGCTGTACACCTATCTCCCTTCCGGGTACTGGAAGCCATCTTGGAGGAGGGCGAAGTACACCGGTATCTGCAGTTGGAGGCTCATGTTCAGCTCTTCTTTACCCCGGTTGTACTGCGACCTGAGTTTCTCCACCGGAGTCCCCAGGAACTGCGAAGCCTCGTGGACCGACCACCCGGCCTGAACCATACGGACCACAGCTCTAGGCTCGTGGATATCCACCTCCCGTAGGCATGGGTCGTTCGGGTCTATGTGTGGCATGTATCCTCCGTTCCGTGTCAAGCGCAGCAGCCAAAAAAAGCGCAGGCGCCAGTTGTGCGTTACCCGTCTTAGACGGTCCATCCGGTCTCCTCAGCAGTTGAGTACGCACACGCCGTTCTCACCTCGACCGGGGCGGTTTGGCGCGCCTGGGTAGTTGGGCACACCAGACCCCAAGCCTCCTACGAGGCCGCACCCAGAAAGAGTACAGGAGAGCAGCAGGGCGATAGCGATCAGTTTCTTCATGGTTACCTTTCCTGTTTGACGATGGCCTCTACCGCGAGGCCAACAACTATTGCGATGACGAACAAGGCTGCTCCGATGACTGCTATGTGCGGCATCAGACCACCGGCCCGTAAAAGTCCAGATACATCCCGATCAAACCTTCGTACTGCGGGCACTGCTCGTGGATGGCCCCGGTAACCGTGTCCCAAGAGTCCTGCGCCCCCAACAGTCTCGCGTCAGTAACGAGAAGCCAGCGCAGCGTGATCAGGCCGGGGGTGTTGTCCATCGTCGGGCACACGTGGCTATAGAAGAAGTCACTCACCGGTCCGGCAGCTTGGGCGGAGGGTGCGAACACCGCTGCCCCCAAACCTAGTATAGCCATGAACTGGGCTACTAATATTTTCATACCTTTACCTTTCAAACCTTGTATTCGCAGGTGTAAGCGACGTCGCAGAACCGGCACTTGTCTGGGTCTGGATCCGGATCAAACCTCTCTGCCCGGATGTTGGCTTCCAGCTCTTTGAACTTCGCCGAGACGGTATCTCGAGTCCAGTCGGATAGATCGAACGGGTAGGTCGGTTTTCCGCTCCGACCCATCCAGTAGTCACCACGCGTAGCCATGCTGCCGAATTGCTCGGCCAGAGCCACGGAGTAGACTCCGAGCTGGAAGTCATCGCCGGGGTTGTTCCCAGTTTTGTGGTCACGGACCACCAGCGCGCGGGTACCATCCTCGAGGTAGCTCACTACGACCGCGTCTATGAAGCCTCTGATCAGGACTCCGTCCAGGTCTATATCAAACCCAAGCTCTATACCTGGCTTTCCATCAGCGTCCACCCAAATCATCTCATGGTTCGCGCGCGAGGCGTACTCTACGTACTTCCGGACTTGGTCCAGCCCGATCTCCCTTCGCCGTGTCAAATCCTCCATACCTTTGTAAGGACCTGACGCGAACCACCATTGAAAGTTCGGGGTGACCCCGGCGTACCGGTTGACTTCTTTCCGGTACTCCTCGGCGAAAACGGCCTGAGCTTCCTCTAGAGACATCTTCCGGCCCGACCGCTCCCAAGCCTCTATAGCGGCGTGTACCGCCGTTCCCTGAGGCAACCAGGCGGCAGGACGCTGCCATACCTTTTTGATCCGAGACAGGTAGTACGCGTAAGGGCATCGCTCGTACTGTTTGAGCTGCGACACCGAACGGTGCTCACGAATATCGAATGGATCTTTCATTCCGCTCATACCTTCCGTTTGCGGATGACACCGGCAGCGAGCAGCCCTTTAGCGACATGGGTCGCTTGCGCCGGTCTCCGGGTATCGCACGTTATGGGATTTCGGTCGTCAGCGGGAAGATAGTCGTTTGACACCCTTTGAATCAGTACCACTAGTTCGTGAAGTTCCATGTCTCCTCCTCCTCCTCCTCCTCCCATCTAAGCTCGTCCTCGCAGCAAGGGCACATTTTGCCCTCGAGCGTGCTGTACCGGTAACACATGACTTTGCAACCGATGCACTCGACCGGTTGTTTGTGAGATTTCATCATGCCTCCTGTTCCGCGCGGCGTATCGCCACGGCTCGGTCAAGCCTCTCCCGAAAAAAGACCTCTCTCTTGTCAGGGAACCGGACCATCGTGGCGTTGATACGCCGAACGCCGTCCAGCCACAGGTGGTAAGTCCCTACAAGGATCTCGTTCTCAGACGAAGCCTTACGGTTTTTAGGGTTGTTCTTGCTGCTCACGATGCCTCTAGAATCTCGGCGACTAGCCGGTCGAGACGATCGATTGCGGCTACAGCTTCTGTCAAGTCGTACTCTTCGTAGTTCATGCGGCCAAACCTTTCAGGTCTCGAATGTGTTGGATGTACTGGCGCACTACGAAGGTCACCGGCCACGCGATGCCTTTAGCCGCAATGCAGGTGGTAGCAATGAAAACCTTCGTGATCACGTTTAGAGAGGTCACCATGCCTTTCTTCTTCGTCACCATGCCTTTGTTCGTGCGGGAACCAGCGCGGGTCGTCGTGCTCGTGGGCGCGGTCATCGGTATCGTCAGGCTTGTCCAAGTTGCACGTAGGGAGATCCCCGTGCAACTCGTGCCAACGCGAGTCACCCTCCCGTGTCTCGTGATGCTGGGCCGCGTGTTCCGCTCCTCTGTGAGCGCACGCGGGTTCCGCCGAGGCCTGCCCGGCACTGGCACACCAGGCCGATACCGTTAGGGCCGCAGCGGCCAGCACAGAGGCTATTTTCATGGGTCTACTTCCGCTCAACCTCGGCTTCGACCACGTCTCTGATCGGAACATGCGTCGACAGCGGCTTGGACGTGCGGCGGCGGCCTGGGCCGGCCGCGACGCGATGGTCTGGGTCGGAGTAGTACTCGTACATTGCTTCGTCGTCGTCGGGCATTGTGGGTCTACTTCCGTTTGTTGTCGAGGGTAGTCCAGTCGTCCGGCAGGAAACCACCGAGGCTAAGCCAACCGTCCAGAGCATCCACCTGCTCGGCTAGCTCATCCGGGTCGAAGTCCGGCGCCTCTTCGTTCCAGCGCATCAGTTGGTAACGGATGATTTCCAGCGCAGCGTTAGGGTCCATTGTTAGGCCTCTCTCTTCCAGTTGGATCTATTCCCTTTACCGGGGTTAGTTTGTTCCCGCTTGCGGTTACGGTGCTTACGCGCCGCGGCCGCCTGCGCTGCACGCCGTTCGGCATGCTCTTGTCCGTGTGTCATGTCGCCGCTCCTCTCTTCGTTAGATGTCAAGCTATCAGCATCCCGTAACCGTTGTCAAATAGCTGATCCGACTCTCCTAATGCATGGGCGACGCTGGTCAAGTAATCGCCCAACTCACCTAGTCCACGGTCCCAAAAGCCTACGCCGTGGTGGTCGCGGGTTAGGTAAAGGTCGTGTCCGAATTGACCGTTACCGTCGTCGTCCCCTTGCGCCGTAAGATACATCAGCACCGCTTTAGGGTGCGCGGAGACTACCGCAGATATCTCCGTCCGGACTCTGTCCACGTACCCGGCGGAGATACTGCTCCGGTCATAGTTTTCGTCTAGGTTCGTGTCTTCGCGGGACATATCAACTCCTGCCCATAGCTGGCAGTCGAGGTATCCGCTAACCATCCTGTCGAGATCTACGATTTCTCGGTTCGTTGTCATGGTTCTCTCTTTCCTCTCAGGTGAAGTTATTAGTCCGCTTGGCAGACTACGACGTCGTCGGAGCATGGAGCTATATCGCTGGCTATTCCGTTAAGCTGCCATGCAAGCGCGGCTCCGAACAGAGCCAGAGCCGCTATCCAGCGCTTGGCTACCGGGTTCATATAGCGTCTAACCCCTCTTCTAGTATTTCGGAGACGATCTCGGCAGGGGTAACCCCACCGTCGAACGCGTCACGCCATAACCGGTCAGCTATGTCTAGGTGAGTCACACCTAGACGGCGCAGCAGGAGGGCATCTACCCGCTTCAACCAGTGGCCGAACCCGCCGCCGTACGTGCCCTCTATCTGCCGTGCAACGTTAGGAATCATCACCGTGCGGTCCTCTCCAACTCGGGATGACGCGCCGCAAGCGCGGCGCGGTGCTCGCGGTAGTGGTCGTTGGAATAGCGCGCCATGCGCCGTTCTGCGGCCTCGGCTAGGCGCCATTGTTCCTCTGACATGTTGAACCACCTCTCTTGGTTCGATGTTTTACTAGCCGAGCGGTCGCCGGGCTAGCCCTGCCGCGCCCCTCAGTCTGTTGTTAGGGCACGGGTCGTCCCTTGCTCCTCATAATTCGGCAATGGGACAATAACAGGATGAAACGCCGCTGAGATACGTTGATCAATATAGGCCTGCGCCTCTGCCCGTGAGCGAAAATTATGCGCGTACAAACCGCGCGGATAGCCACTGCCCGGAAGAGTATGGATGATTCCAAACATTATTTTCCCCAACCACTTTTATGGACTAAGCCTCAGACGACCGTTAGGGGCAAGGACGTGAAGTTCTTAGCGGTAGCGCCGTGAGCGATGATGGTGATGTCCCGAGGTTGGCTAGAGCCCGTCCCCGAGCACATGAGGCAGTCGGCACACTGTAGTTTCTTACCGGCCTCTGCTGAAGCCGGGCAGGTTACGGCACCTTTAGGCTTCTCGCTACCCGCTGGCCTCACGATGAAGTTCCGATAGCCGAGCTTCCGAGCTTCGCGGCCCTCCTCAGCGGAATCCGCGCTAGCCATCAGGTACCGCGAGAAACGCTGGTCCGCTGTTCGCCATTGGTGGGTGTAACCTGTCCAGCCCGACGCTACAGAAGCGATGGACTCCCACACGTGGAACGGGACGGCGGCCGGATCACCGTAGGAACCGAAGCGGACCTTTTGGCCACGGAAGCGTTCGACGTCGAACGGAACAGACCCTTTGGCCACGTGAGATTTCCACGTGGAGTTAGGACCTTTCCATACGCCGACGTAGCAAGCACCCGAACCACCCGAAGCTTTGGAGCGGTGGGGACACGTGCCACAGATAGCCGTGTCGGTACCGCGTGACAAGACCTCTACGGGGTTCACGTCCCTAATCAGAATGGCAATCTGAATCATGTCGCCAGTCTTGGAGTTGGCAGACGACCGACCCTTACCACCTTTCGGGACTCCCGTAGCCAGAACGACTATCGGAGTGGTCCCGTCAAGTAGGGAGATTCCCTCCCACACGAGCATGCGCTCGGTAGCCATTTAGACCTCTTCCGTTTCGACCACAAGAGTCAGCTTGCGGGTAGGAATGGTGGACTCATAGTGACACTCATGGTGTGTCCATACCACCGTGGCAGAAGGCTCGCCGAACCGGTTCGGCGTCAAGGCCTTTATCCAGCCAAGCGAACCGGGCTCGCTCAACATGGTGACTTCGTCAAAAAGGTTCATAATGACTCCTCGTTTCCTCTCTAACGGGCGAACGTGCTTGGTTAGGTGTCAAGCCAACGGACGACGGTTAAGGCTGGCGTAGCCCAAACCGTGGTTAACGGCTAGCACGTAGTCCAGCCCACCGACCGACACTTTGTAGGTCCGGTCGGACGAACCCCACGACGGTTCGTCCGTCGTGTGGGCCGCGTCGGTCTCGTCGCCGTAGTCCCATTGCGACAGATACTCGGCCATTTCATCTATGCCCAGATCGGCTATCTCGTCGTAGTCGTCTCCCTGTAGGAATGCTGCGTCTACCCATTGGTTACTCATGTTCAATTTCCTCTCTAGTGAGTTTCGTACCAACGCGCACTGCCATCTTCATAAGCTATGTACACGCAGCCGTTTTCTACTGCCAGAACCTTCCCCTCCCCGTGGTGGGGAGAACGTACTAGGTCGCCTTGCTTCAATTGCTCGCTCATCGTTCGGTCCTCTCATGTGTTGGTGACTTCGAGGATGAGCATACTCTCTTGCTGGGGTCGACGTCAAGGTCACTTGACGCGGACAACGTTGTTCCCGCGGATTACGTACCAAGCGCCGAGCTCGGCTATGTACACGCGGTCTGGTTGTGCGCTCATCGTTCTGTCCTCTCTCAGATGATCCCGTAGGCCATCAGCGCTAGTTTGACCGGCACCCGAACCAGCTTAAAAGCGAAACGGGCTATTTTGGCCATGTCCTTGACGGACATGAGCTGGCCGTGAACGTTCCTGTCGGTCTTAACGAATGACAGGATCAGGTAAGCGACATAGAGTTGCATCGCTGGATCTCTCTTCGTGCGTTCGTTGTCATGCTCGTTGTACGCCCCTAGGGCAGGAGTCGAACCTGCCTACGACCGTTCTAGGGAGCCGTGCTTGGTTAGGTGCTGACGAGTTCCACCGCGCCGTATCCTTGCCACCGCTGGCCCGGGTATTCGTGGTCAAACCAGTCTATTCGCAGACCTGCGTAGCGCATATACGTGACAGTGCCAAGGTTGGACGTGCCGCGTTCGCGGACGGTGTCGCCTAGCTCTATCCGCGTGGTTCCTTTGATAGTGTTCATCGCATTCTCCTTGCTGCTAACAGTGCTGGCTATTTGGTGAAGCGTGCGTCTGCCGGAATCGAACCGGGTGGAGTCGCTTAACGGATCTGGAACAGATCCCGCATATCCTGGCTGCCTAGCCAGACGCTACCCATCGCCCTCACGGGCGGTTATTTAGTCTTCCTTCCGAAGACCTCCCGATTGCCATCCTACGGGGCAGGCTTTGGGACCGAGGTCCCGCACAGACATCAGTTTGCACCCTGCGCCCGCTCGGTGTCAAGCCCAAACCGAGATTCTTTGTACCAATTTTTCTTGGTACAAACCGTTCGATGTAAAGCTGCAGGAGGGGCAAAAGAAAACCCCCCGACTCGGCATCGGGGGGTTGGGCCTGCGATTCGGGCTACTTCACCTTCACCCGAAACACGTTCGCCCACGTGAACTTGCCACGCTCGGAGGCGAAGATCCTAGCCTCCCGCAGGGTGGCGAAGGTGTGAAACTGGCCTAGGCCATCGCGGACTTCGAACATGACCCCTCCTCGGGGTAAGGGCCCCGGTTGGAGCCGACTGAGACCTACCTAAGCACACCGTCCGCTCGTCTGTCAAGGGGTACGCGGCAGACGCGTCCGTGAGAGAGATCGGAGGCCCTATACGGCCTCGATACGCCGAAGCTGCCAAGCGATGCCAAGCGATACGCGGCGAATCGGGTCTCAGGGCCGCTATGCGCCGCCATACATCGGCCCTGGCACCCGAGCACCGCACCATGCCGCTACGCGGCTACACGCGGCCCACAGCGGCCAGCAAGGCACACCGTGTGCGGAACACACCGCACCGTCGGGACTCGACTGCCGTGGAGGCAGGCGGTCGGCAGGCCGGACGGTCGGCAGGCCGGACGGTCGGCAGGGCAGGCGGCGGCCCCGCTCGGAGGGGCGCCGCGGCGCGGCACGCCCGGGAGGGCCCGGGAGGGCCCCCAGGGGGAGGGCCCCCCGGCGGCACTTCGACCGAACGGTAATGCGCCCGCCCGATC
>Ga0306920_100000411_pt1 | contig 49962 bp, 39 predicted proteins | sample flu12Cox44000170_FD_204666 | JGI IMG/M metagenome (GOLD analysis project Ga0306920, IMG submission 204666) | Lab enrichment of tropical soil microbial communities from Luquillo Experimental Forest, Puerto Rico - flux4day.12C.oxic.44.000.170 (v2)... | ecosystem: Environmental > Terrestrial >... | reverse complement strand
CAGTCCGCGAGTTCGGCTGCGGTGGTCTGGTAGCCCAGTTCAGCGAGCCGGGCCCGCAGCGCATTGCGGCCAGAATGCTTTCCGAGAACGAGCCTGCGGCTGGGCACTCCGACTTTTTCGGGCAAAATGATTTCGTATGTGAGCGGATTTTTCAGGATACCGTCCTGATGAATACCCGCTTCGTGAGCGAAGGCATTCGCGCCGACCACGGCTTTGTTCGGAGGCACGGACACTCCGGTGATTGCGGTGAGCAGGCGGCTGGTGGAATAGATTTTCTCAAGGCGTACGTTCGTTGTGGCGCAGAAACGGCTTTGACGTACCTGGAGCGCGACAACGATTTCTTCCAGGGAAGCGTTGCCGGCGCGTTCGCCGATTCCGTTGATCGTGCATTCCACCTGGCGGGCGCCCGCCGCGATGGCGGCGAGTGAGTTCGCGACGGCGAGGCCGAGGTCGTTGTGGCAGTGCGCGCTGTAGATGATTTTTGGATAGTCACTGAGCCGCGCGCGAACAGTGCGAAACATTTCGCCGTATTCATCGGGCGTTGAATAGCCAACGGTGTCGGGAAGGTTGATGATTTTCGCGCCGGCTTCGGCGGCGGCTTCCGCAACTTCGCCAAGATATTCGATATCGCTGCGGCTTGCGTCTTCGGCGGAGAATTCCACTTCTTCCGTGTGCTCGCAACCAAAGCGCACCATGTCGCTTACCTGAGCGAGGGCTTCGTGCCGTTCGATGCGCAACTTGTGCTTCAAGTGGAGATCGGAAGTAGCGAGAAAAATATGAAGCCGGGGATGAACGGCCGGCTCGATGGCGCGCAAGGCGGCGTCCACATCTTCCTGTCGGGCTCGCGCCAGCGCGGCGACTTTGCAGCTGCGGATTTCGCCAGCCACCGCGCGTACAGCTTCCAAATCTCCGGGCGAAGCGATGGGGAATCCCGCTTCGATGATGTCAACGCCGAGCTGTTCGAGCTGGCGCGCCAGGCGAAGCTTTTCGTCCCGGTGCATCGAGAAGCCGGGGGACTGCTCGCCGTCACGCAGCGTGGTGTCAAAGATGTGGATCGTGTTCATGGGCGCTCCCATAAGCAGGCATCAGTGGAACGCGGCGTGACCAAGTGTGTCCAATTTATAATTGTTGCGTATGAGATAAGATTCGCTTATACAGGGACGGGGTCTTCTTGGAGGTCGTTTGGACTTAGCGGCTTTGCAGGTGTTTCAAACCGTGGCGCGGGAACAGAGTTATTCGCGCGCCGCGGAAAAACTTTACCGGACGCAGCCGGCCATCAGCATCGCAATGCGGAAGCTCGAAGAGTGGGTGGGGCAGCCGCTATTCGTGCGCGGGACGGGCGCGCGCACGTTGACGGACGCCGGTACGCTGCTGCTGGAGTACGCGGACCGCATGCTGAACCTGCGGGAAGAAATTCACAAGGGGATGCAACAACTGAATGGTCTGGAACGCGGGCAAGTGGCGATTGGCGTGAATGAAAGTTCGATTCACGCACTGCTTCCGGCGCTCGAGCAGTATCGAAAGCTGTATCCGGGGATTCAAATCCGGGTGCACCGGGTGTTCTCGCGAGACGTGCCTCGCGAATTGCTGAACCATCAGCTGGATATCGGCGTGATTTCTTATTTGCCAGAAGAGCGGGAACTGACGACGGTGGAATTCTATCGCGATACGCTGGCGCTGGTGGTGTGGCCCGGGCACCGGCTGGCGAAGCGACGGGAGGTGGATATTTCGTCGCTGGACGGAGAAACATTCGTGGCCCACATCGTTGAATCGCCCTACCGGCGGCGCGTGATTCAGATGTTTGCGAAGCACAGAGTGACGCTGCGGATGGACATCGAGCTGCCGACGATTGAGAGCATTAAGCGCTTTGTGGAGATGAAGCGGGGCGTGGCGATCGTGCCGCGGATGTGCGTGGAACGGGAAATCGCGCGAGGTGATTTGCGCGAGCTCAAGCTGCGGCAGATGCACATTGCGCGGCGTGTTTATCTCGTTTACCGGCAGGATCGGCCGCTTTCGGCGGCGGCGCAGGCGCTCATCGAACTTCTTCAGCCAAAGACGTCGAAGAGCAAGCGGGCACGGACGTAGTGTTTCGCTGCCAATCGGATGCTGTTGCTCCAGATTCGAATTAGGTCGCGCTTGTGCGCTTTGCGGAGAACTCGTCGAGCGCGGCGCCGATACGGGAAAGGCCTTCGCGCACATTTTCCGTCTTGCTGCCCACTCCAATACGTACGTGTTCGGGGGCCTCGAAAAAACGGCCTGGCACCACGCTGGTTTCGTATTTTTCGTGTAGCAATTGGCAGAATGCTTCGACGTGGCCACCGGTAAGTTGCGGGAACACGATTGTGCCGGCTTCCGGCCAGATTGCGAGGAGATCCTTTCGCGAGTCGAGGAATTTTTTCAGCAGGGCGCGATTCGTATCGAGGTGTGCCTTTGCGCGTGCCGTTATTTGCGGCAGGTTGTCGAGCGCTACTACGCTGAGCAATTCCGCCGGGTGTGCGGGCATCACTCCAAAGAGATCATTCAGCCGCCACATTCTTTCGGCTAGCGCCGGCACGGCGAGAATCCAGCCGCAGCGGAGGCCGGAAAGGCCGTAGGCTTTCGTCAAGCTGCTTGTAATAATGAAATTCGAACCGAGATGAAATGCGGATCGGCCGGGCGAATCGAAACAAGTTTCGAGATAAACCTCATCGACGAGAACATGCGCGCCGAGGCTGCGAGCGATATCGCCTACAAGCTTCAATGTGGAATCGGGCGTGCGCACGCCGGTGGGGTTGTGCAGGTTGGTGACGACGATCAGGCGAGTGCGCGGCGAGATGGCGCGCTCCACTTCGCGGGGATCGAGTTTAAAACCATTTTCGAAACGGCGCGGGAAGCGGTGAATTTTCGCGCCCAGATAACTGGCTACAGCGAGCAGCGCTTCGTAGGTGGGCTCCTCGATGAGAACCTCGTCGTCCGGCTCTAGGAGCGCCGCCATGGCCAGATGATTCGCCATCGAGGTGCCTTGCGCTTGAACCACGCAATCGGCAGGAACTCCGGCCTTTTTCGCGAGGCGTTCGACGAGCGGAGAATAGCCATAACTGTCACTGGGATTTGCGATTTCGAGTTCTTCGATGCGGACGGGCAAATCTTTCAGAGGATAGGCGAGCATGTCGCTGCCGGCGAGTTTATAGCGAGCCGCAGAGCGCAGTTTCGCCCATTCAATATAGGCCGAGCGAATTTCACGCCGTTGGGGGCTCATGAGTCTCGTTTTGAGCCGATCGAGCGCCACGCGCGTCCGCGAAAGAAGTAAAAGACAGGGATTCCGGCGAAGAGGATACACAGGGCGACGCCGGCATTGCGAGGATATTTGTAGATTGTGTTGAGAGTTATGAACCATGCGATGGCGACGAACAAGCCTGTAGTCCAGGGATGGCCAGCCACGCGAAAGCCTCTTGTCTCCGCGCTGCGATCGACGGGCGCTTCGCGCTTCTCTCGCGCCCGAAATATGAAGATGCAGGTTGCCGTCAGCCCAAAGAAGAGCCAGTCCATCACCACGACGTAGCTGAGAATCTGCTCGTAAGTGCCGAGAAGCACGACCGCGATCGTGACCGCGCCTTGCAAGATGATTGTGCCGCTGGGCACCAGCGTTCGCGGGTGGATTCGAGCGAACCAGGCGGGAAGAAGCCCATCGCCAGCCATAGCAAAATAAAGCCGGGGATAGGAAAGCAGCGCTTGGCTGAGAAACCCAACAGTCGAGATCGCAATCAAGGTGGCGACGAGGGAAGAGCCTGTCCGGCCGAATGCCAGGCGCATCACTTGCGACGCCGGCGTCGAAGAAGCTGCGAGTCCCGCGGGAGAGAGCGCCTGGACATAGACAAGATTCACGGTGAGATACAGCGCGATGATTCCGAGGACTCCAAGCACCAATGCTCGAGGCAGATTCTTGCGCGGATCACGAATTTCAGCTGCCATGTAATTCGATGTCTGCCAGCCTCCATAACCGAATAGAACCGGCACCATGGCAGCACCGAATGCGGAGAGCAATCCGAAGGATGGCGGCCGGTCGCTAAGCGGCTGCCATGCTACAAGCGGAGCCGCCGGAGAGCCCCAGATGAACCACGCGCCGCACAAGACAACCGTTGAAATCGCAAGGATACGGAAAATCATGAAGACGCTCTGCACAGTGCCGCCCGAGCGCACCCCCAGGCAATTGATGACCGTCAGCGCCACGATGACGGTGACAGCCGTGATTTTCTCGGAGCCTCCGGTCAGTATCAGTTGAAAATATTTCGCGAACGTAACGACCACAGCGGCCGTGCCGCCCGCGTGAATCACCAGCAGTGCCACCCAACCGTAGAGAAATCCCACCACCGGATGATAGGCCTCGCGCAGGTACGCGTATTGACCTCCTACCCGAGGCATACGGTCCGCTAGTTCGGCGTAGATAAACGCTCCGACGAGCGCGATTGCGCCGCCCACGATCCACGCGGAAAGAATCAGCAGCGGCGTGTGGACAATTTGGGCGACGACGTAAGGATTGATAAAAATCCCCGAGCCAACGATCCCGCCCATCACGATCATTGTGGCGTCAAACAGATTGAGTCTTGCGGCAAGCCTGGGAGTCGAACCGGATGAACTAGTGGGAGCTTTCACAACTTGAGTGAATTCTGGCAACGAAGGTGACGGTCGACAGATCCTAGTGTCGGGAATCTACCATCGAAGCGCAGCGGAGCCAAGCTTCATCCAGCCCTTGCGATGAAAAAACAAGGGAGTAACCTTATCGAAGAGGGCGGGGACACACAGGTATTGTGGGCCCTCGGATGGAGGACACTTTTTCCAGTTGAGACTCACCATGTCCGGACTGGCATCACTCTTGCGCCGTTGGCTGGGACCGAAGGGCGAATCGAAAGATTCGCGCACCCTGCGTCTCGAGCAGCGCCGCGGCAGGCGGGTCCGGACGGGCATGCCTGTTCTTCTTTACGGCCGCTTGGCGAATGAGCCGTTTCAAGAGCACACGAGAACCATCGACGTCAGTTCGCACGGGGGTTTATTTCCGATTGCTGCTGCGGTTGTCCCTTCGCAGAAGCTAATCATCACCAATCTCGAAACCAATGATGATCTGGCATGCCGGGTCGCTCGTCTGATTCGAACAGATCGGGGCACAACGCTCGCTGCAGTGGAATTTCTACAACCCTCGCTGCGTTTCTGGGGCTCGGCCGTCTCATCATTTGGCCACGAAAATTCCACGGCCGAACGAATCTCGTAGTCTTTCGCTATGTCTTGCAGCTCGCCGGTTCTTATTGCAAACCAAGCGATGAGAGTGTAATCAGACAAGCGATCAAATCAGAGGATAGGAGCCGGCTTCTTGAAGAAACTCACGGTAGGCACTGGGCAGTCGCGCTCGACGACGAATCGAGGACCTGCAATAAGAGGCACAGCATTCGCGGGGTGTCTCACGCTCCTGGCAATCCTGACGGCCTCCATTTCGCCAACGCGGATTGCCGCCGGGCAGAAAGCAGACTCCACATCCCCTTCGGCGCCGTCGCAGGATTACCTCGTCTACGTGGTGTGCGAATCGGCTGACAAAGTTGTACTGCTGCGCTTCGGACCTAAGGGTTTCAAGATCGAGCGCCAAACTCGAATTGGCCTGCTCCCGATGGGCGATATCAATGGCCCGCATGGAATCGCAGTTTCACCGAGCAAAGAATATGTGTACGTATCTCTTGGCCACGGACAGCCGAACGGTTCTGCCTGGAAACTGAAAGCCGGAACGGACGACGTGATTCGTTACACGCCGCTCGGGCTTTTTCCTGCCACCATGGATATTTCTCGCGACGGCGAATTCATTTGGGTGGCGAACGCGAACTTCCACGGCGACATGGTGCCTTCGTCAATCTCGGTGGTAGCCACCGGAGAAATGGTGGAAGTAAAACGCATCACGACATGCACGATGCCTCATGGGTCGCGCTTGAATCCGCAGGGAACGAAGCACTACTCGGCCTGCATGATGGACGATATGCTCGCGGAGATAGACACGCACAAATTCGACGTGTCGCGCCATTTCGTACTGACAAAGGACAAGGAAATGGGCATGAACGGAGCGCCGCACGGCCAGATGAAGATGGGCGAACTCACGTGCGTGCCCACATGGGCGCAGCCTTCCAACGATGGCGAAGAGGTCTATGTAGCCTGCAACAAGTCGAACGAGATCGCTGTCGTCGAAGTGGCTTCATGGAAGCTGTCAAGAAGATTTCCGGCAGGTAATGGCGTTTACAATCTGGCGATGACGAAAGACGGCCGGCTTATTGCAACCAACAAGCGCGGCCAATCCGTCTCGGTCTTTGATCCCAAGACGGGCAAAGAACTGGCGAACCTCCCCACAAAACGAAAAGTTGTACATGGCGCCGTCGTCACGCCGGACAATCGCTACGCGTTTATCTCGGTGGAGGGCGTCGGCACCGATCCCGGAACTGTCGAAATAATCGATCTTCAATCTCTCAAAACGGTGGCCACAATCGACGTGCCAGAGCAAGCCGCCGGGATCGACTTCTGGAAGACTGAAGCAACCCATCCCTAGTTCTGCCAACCGGGGGAGATACCGTTTTCGCGGTATTGCCCGCTTGCCACCGTATCGCGCAGAGTTAAGGCTCTTGCAGTCGCGCTGGCAGGGTAAAAAGGTCGGCCAAACCGGCTAGTACCAAGGAAAACGGTTTCCGATTCGCTAATCCCATTGGGTTATAAGTCATTTGTTTTCAGTCTTTAGTTTTGGTCTCCCAGATGCTCCGATATAACTCGCTTGGGCTCTAAACTCGGGTTCGTATTGAGGACAGAAATGCGAAAACTACTAACGATTCTGGCACTTTTGGGGGTTTCAACCGGCGTTGCTGCGCTTACTGCTAGGGCGGACACTACGATTGCCTACGGGGTAGAGGGTACGTTCAGTGCGATCCCTGGCTTCCCGTCAACTTCGCAGTCAAATGACGGAGACTCTTTTACTCTTACCTTTTCGGTAGACTCCGGCGTGTTAGGTACCAGCGCCATTGGTAACAGCATGAGCCCCGGCGTCCCTGTAACTTTCACTTACACCGACATCACGACCCCAGGTCTCAGCCTTCCGAACCAAAGTGGTATCGTGAACTTTTTTACGACCGACGGAGGGGGACTCTTTAGCGTCACTTTTACGGGTCCCAATGGAAATATCTTCATGTTCGAGCTGATGGGTCTGGGATGCTTCGACATGCCAATTCCTGCAAGCTGCGTGGGAGGTTTTACCGATGGCACGCCTCCCGTTTTGACAACCGGCGGACCTTTTGCCCTGGACGACACCGGGTTCGCTTTCCTCGGCGAGTTTGACCCGAGCACCGACAACGCGCTTGGAGGAGACAACATCTCAGGTACCGTTACCGCGACTCCATCAACGACGACCGTGCCGGAACCATCCTCGTTGATGTTGCTTGGAAGCGGTTTCCTGGCGCTTGGCGGTATAGCTCGCAAGCGTCTGATCGCGCGCTTCAATTAGTTATTTCCTCCGTTTTGCGGGCAGCTTGCCCTCCTGAGGAGAGAGTTGCCCGCTTTTTATTTCTGCTACAATCCACACAAAAACCCTTGAGCAAAGCGCGAGAAGAATGAGCTCACCGTACGAGACCGTTTGATCCGGCTGGAAATCTCTCCGTATGCAGCAGGTGCTGCCCGACGCATTGCGGGCCCGAATCCCTGAATTCGGCGTGAAGTCCATTGGTAGCGCTGCGGTCTGCGAGCGATTCTGAGTTCCCGGCGCTGGCGAAGAAGTTCTCAGTGAAAACTTGAATGACCGCAAACCGCGGAATGCTCGGAAGTGGATTCCTGGCACTGGGCGGATTCGCTCGCAGACGTCTGATTGCGCGCTTCAAGTAATTAGTTAGTCCACTCAAGTTTCGCGGGCGGCTCGCCCTTGTTATTGGCAGCTGCCCGTTTTTCATTTCTGCTAAACTTCTCGCGCTGAATCCAATCCTCGCCTTTCGGAGTGCGCGTTCATGACTCAGAATTTTGAGAACCATGCCAAGTTCGTGCCGGCGTTTCACATTGGTGTTCTGGGAATCTTCACGATCAACCTCGGCTGGTCCCTCTATCGCGTGGCTCACGCATTCTCGGTTGAGTCAGTTCTTTCGCTGCTGCTCGCGATCGTCTTCATTCTACTCGCCCTTTATTCCAGGATCTTCGCGCTCACAGTGCAGGATCGAGTGATCCGCCTCGAGATGCGTCTTCGCATGCTGCAACTCTTGCCCGCCGATATGCGCCCTCGGATCCCCGAGTTCAGCGTGAACCAATTAGTAGCGCTGCGTTTCGCGAGCGATGCGGAATTGCCCTCCCTTGCGAAGAAGGTCCTCGACGAGAAATTGAACGACCGTAAGGTGATCAAGAAAATGATCCGGGAGTGGCAGCCGGATTTCCTTCGCGCGTAGTCGCGATCAGGAGTTTCTGGCTTCGCGGGAACGAATCATTGGCAGCCCGGATGCGATGAGTCAACCTTCTTCTGGGCTCAAATTCGGACGGTCCGCTCGAAGGCGAGCTGTGTTGACCACGCTCGAGCCTCCAAGTAGACTGACCAAGTCCTGGCAAGCGCGCGGCACACGGGACCCCAAGTCTTAGAGCTGCAACGCTCATGGAGCGCGCATGTTTGCTAAGACGGTAGCGTACATTCGTTCTTCGACCTTGGTGCGGCTCGCCTGCCTTTCGTGCCTGCTCCTCGCGACCTTGCCCGCGCCCGGTGCGAGCCTTTGCGCGCAATCCCCGCAGAGCAATTCCTCTCAAAGTCCCGAACCAAGTTCCGACGCTTCCGCGCCGACTGCGCCCTCTAATTCCTTGGATTCTGCGCAGGAGGTAAGCACCCGAGATTCACCTTCACCTTTCTCCGTGCGCGTAAATCTGGTACCGATCCGGGTAATTGTTCGCGACGCGCACGGTCTTGCGGTGCCCGATCTGCACCAAGGCGACTTTCGAGTTTTCGAAGATGGCAAGCTGCAGCTCATCTCGCACTTCTCGGTGGAAACACCGGCACCAACTGCACAGCCGGCGGCGGAGACGAACTCATCTCATCCGGCCGAATCGGAAAAAGCGCCGGCAACACTGGTGCAGCCTTCGCGATTCGTCGCCCTCCTCTTCGATGACGTGCATCTTCCCTTCGGAGATCTGGCGCGAATCAGAAACATAGCCGATGATTACGTCAAGAACTCGTTTCAACCGTCCGATCGCTTCGCGATCTTAACAATATCCGGGCAATCACAGACTGATTTCACCGACGATCGCGCGAAGCTGCATGAGGCGCTGGAAGGCATCCAGCCGCGATCGGTTACCGCGGGCAGCGCGACGGGCATCGGCGAATGTCCCAGCATCAATTACCTGCAGGCCGATCTGATCATCAATCAGCACGACCTGCAGGCGACGACCGTGGCGACGAATGATGCGCTTGCGTGCCAATTCAACAATAATCAGCAATTTCTTGGCCCAGCGCAGGGAATAGCGCAGGCAATGGCGCTACGGATCCTTTCCACGGCCGATATGCAAACCCAGTATTCGTTTCAGCGGCTTAAGGAAATCGTTCGCAGAATGACCGCCGTCAACGGCCAGCGACTCATCGTTTTGATGTCACCAGGATTTCTGATACCGACTCGCGAGTACGATCTTTCCGAAGTGATCGACGGTGCGGCACGTTCGAACGTAACGATCAGCACGCTCGACGCGCGGGGACTGTACACAGTTGACGCCTTGCCCGACGTCAGCGCGAAGCCTACTGGCGATGTCACGCTGGCCGGGTTTCACAGCTCTTATCGCTACCAGCAGGAGGTCCGGCAATCGGATGTCTTGTGGAGCGTGGCGAACGGCACCGGCGGGCAGGCATTTGCCAACAGCAACGATCTGACCGCAGGCTTTCGGCGGCTCGTCGCTGAGCCGGAGACTTCTTACTCGATCGGATTCGTTCCACAGAACCTGAAGTATGACGGCCGATTCCATTCTTTGAAGGTCGAGCTTGCGTCAAAAGAGAAATACGCGATCCAGGCAAGGTCAGGCTTTTATGCGCCCAAGCGCGAACAGACCCCTGGCGACGCGGTAAAGCAGGAGATCGAAGAGGCGGTCCTTTCGCAAGAAGAGCAACACGGGCTTCCGATCCAGCTTCACACACAGTATTACAAGGTGGACGCGAGCGACGCCAAACTGGCCATACTTACGCACGTGGATATAGGCCGAATCCGTTTTGAGAAGCTGGACGGGCGCAACAAGAACGATTTGACGATTGTGGCGGCGCTGTTCGATCGAAACGGCAATTTCGTGACCGCAACAGAAAAAGTCCTGGAGATGCGATTGCGCGACACCACTCTCGAAAGGCTGAGTCACACGGGCGTAACGGTGAAGACAAGTTTCGACGTAAAGCCTGGCGGGTATCTGGTGCGGCTGGTTGTGCGGGATTCGCAAGCCGCACAGCTTTCCGCTGAAAATGGCGTGGTGGAGATTCCGTATTAGGGGCCAGAGAGGTGCCGAATGAAAAGCCACCGAATCATCAATCGGTTGAGGATAGCGGGCATGCTTTGCGCGTGGCTTGTAGGATGCCAAATGTTCGGCTCACCCTGCCTCGCCCATGCTCAGGATGCTGCTTCACCTGCTGCGCCGCCCGCTGCCGCGGAGCCTGCTCCGCAACCGCAGCAAAATACCCCTGTGGTGCGCAGCGAGACACGCCTCGTGCGCGTGGACGTGATCGTTACGGACAAGAAAGGCAACTATGTTCATGATCTCTCCGCGAATGATTTCAAGGTGTATGACGACAATAAACAGCAACAAGTGGCGAACTTTTCGTTTGGAGGAGATCCGAGCTCGCCCGCGGCTGGCGAGCGGAGATATACGGTATTGTTCTTCGACGACGCCAGCATGGACTCAAGCGACCAGCCCCGCGCTCGCGCTGCCGCCGAGAAGTTTATTGATGCGAACGTAGCACCCGATCGAGCGCTGGCCGTTGTGGAGTTTACGGGCGCTTTGCGTATTACTCAAAATTTCACGACTGACGCGGCCAAGCTGAAGCAAGTGGTCTCCGGCATCAAGAATTCTTCCATTACCACCAATCCTCCCTCGCCGAATGCAATCGAACCAGTGCCCGGGCTGAGCGGCCCGTCGCTCAACTCGGCCGAAAATAATTTTGGCGCGTACAGCGTGCTGCTATCGATACGGATACTGGCGAAAAATCTGGCTTCGGTGGCCGGGCGTAAAAGCCTCGTCCTTTTCACCGCTGGATTTCCGCTTACGCCCGAGCGCGATTCGGAATTGACAGCTACGATCGACGCTTGCAACAAAGCGAATGTGGCGATTTATCCGCTGGATGTCCGCGGACTTATCGCGATGAATCGGTTGAATCAAAGTAAGCCGGGCGACGGTGGACAGGGCAAATGGAATGCTGCATTGGGTTCAAGCAAGCCGGGCGGCGCGAGTGCGGGAATGAAGCTTGCATCGTTTCATCCTTCGTCAGATTTAGACCCGGATCCACAACACGGCGGTGGGGGCGGCGGAGGTAGCGGTCACGGTGGCGGCGGAGGCAATGGTGGTGGCGCGGGAGGCGGCGGTGGCGGCAAAGGCGGGTCAGGCGGAGGAGGGACAGGGGGCACTGGGGGAAAAGGGGGCGGCGGAACGGGAGGAGGTGGAGGCGGAGCTCCGCGTGGCGGGATCGGTCAGCCCTTCGCGAATTCGAATTTCACGCAGCCGCGAGCCATCGTGCCGCCGTTTCCGCCATCGGCGGCGACGAACCAGCAGGTGCTGTATGCGCTGGCGGTAGGCACAGGTGGTTTTCCAATATTCAACACAAACGATCTACTGAACGGCTTGCAAAAAATCGCCGCCGAGCAAAATGAATACTATCTCCTTGGTTTTGCGCCGTCAGACTCGGCAGAGGGAAGTTGCCACACCTTGAAGGTCAAGGTGGAGCGAAGCGGGACGAACGTGCGTGCGCGTAGCGGATATTGCAACGTGAAACCGGCGGACGCCCTGGCCGGAAAACCGATAGAGAAGGAGTTGGAGGCGCATGCATCCGGTGCAGCGGCGGGTTCCGATGCGGGCTCTCTTGCGGCGCCCTATTTCTATACCGCTTCCAACGAAGCGCGAGTCAACCTGGCGATGGAAATTCCGCCGTCTTCGGTGGAGTTTAATAAAGTAAAGGGCAAGTATCACGCCGACGTGAATGTCCTCGGCATAGCCTACCGTCCGGACGGTTCAGTAGCCGCGCGCTTCAGCGACCAGCAAACGTTTGATCTCGAAAAAAACGCATGGAAGGAAATCACCAAATCCCCCATTCACTATCAAAATCAGTTCGTAATCGCTCCAGGTCAATATCGTTTGACTGTGGTCTTGTCCGGCGGCAGGCAAAATTTCGGAAAATACGAAACGCCGCTCAGCATCGACGCCTATGACGGCAAGGCATTCAGCCTCAGCGGTATTGCTCTCACAAAACATCTCGAACGCGTGTCTGATCTGGGCGGAGCGTTGGACGAGGATCTCCTCGCGGATCACACGCCACTCGTGGTGCACCAAATGGAGGTAATTCCGTCTGGCAGCAATCGGTTCAAGAAGTCCGACAAAGTAGCTCTTTATGCGCAGGTGTACGATCCAGGTGTGGCCAACCCGAGCCCCCCCGCGCTCCGCGTTGCCTATCAAGTGGTCGATCAGAAAACCGGGAAACCGATATTTGCCACCGGAACCATTGATGCGTCACCTTTCGCGGAAAAGGGAAGTCCTATGGTGCCCTTGGCTCTCATGATTCCGACGGACACGTTCGCCCCAGGCGCATACCGCATCGAACTGCAAGCCGCTGAAGCAGGCGGCGCTTCCTCGCCGGTTCGAACCGTGGATTTCATAATGGAATAGACGACGCGCGAAACGGGGAACCGGCTCCACGCGTCGAAATCCCGTCAAACCAATGCAGCCTGCGCCCTGATCGCCGCATCATATCCGGCGCACATCTGCCAATTTTGCTCAAAATATTTTGCTGAGGCATGTCTGAAAAGAAATGGAACTCGCCGAGTCGTTAGACGGAATCTAGTTGAATCAGCACTATTTTGTTCTCAATTTGATACTCATTGGGCCCAAGCCTGTGAGTTTGGAGATAAATCATCTGATGCTAAGGAACGCTCAGCTCGTTTGTGCATTGGCGGTGATGGGGATTTTTCTATGCATGCTTTCAGCTTGCGGAGGCGGTAGCAGTGGCGCCACAAAAATTACCTCGGTTGCCATCACTCCCACAGCAGTGACGGTGCCCGTCAATACGACCACTCAATTCGTAGCCACTGTGAACCTGTCTAATTCTTCGACTACCACAAATACAACCGTAACTTGGAACGTGAACGGAGTGGCGGGGGGAAACTCAACGACTGGCACGATCGTTCCATCCACCACGGACGTTCAGGTAGGCATCTACACCGCGCCGGCGGTAGCTCCCGGCGGAACGGACAATGGACAAGTTGACGTCACTGCTGTCGCGACTCAGATCAATACCGGAACGAGCACGACAACGACAACCGTCACGTCGAATACTGCAGTGGTGACCGTCGGCGCGGGCACAGGCCTAGCCATCACGCCCACTACGACTACTGTGCCGGCGGGAGGCAGCCACCAGTTCACCGCCACTCTGAACAGCGTAGACGACCCCAATGCTACATGGACGATCAGTTCCACTCAGGGGGGCGACATCGGTTCGATCAATCCGACAACAGGTCTTTACAATGCGCCATCCTTTCCTCCACCAGCAGCCACGATTACGGTCACCGCAACCGACGGCGCAGCAACAGCATCGGGCACCGCCACAATCGTTTATTCCGACGCTTCGTTGAAAGGACCGTTTGCTTTTTCCTATTCCGGCGATAATTCGTCCGGATACTTCGCAGTGGCGGGAAGCTTCGTCGCTGATGGAAACGGCACGGTGGTGAGCGGCGTAGAGGACAGCGACAGTTTTTTGACCGGCGTATCAGGGCCGCTCGCGGTCAACGGCACATATCTGGTGGGACCGGACGGGCGTGGAACGATGAGCCTGAATTCAGGCCTTCAGTCCGCGGGGACGTTCGCATTTGTTCTCACGACGAATCAGCATGGCTTGCTGATCCGATTCGATAAGAACGTCACCGGAAGCGGGACTTTTGACCAGCAAAACCTGAACGACCTTTCGATTTCGCCCACCATCGTCAATGGACCATATGTTTTCAGTCTTTCGGGTGCGGATCCAAGTTTTTCTCCCATGGGCGTAGCAGGCAAATTTTCCGCAAACGGTGGCGGCGGCTTGGCAGCGCCCACTATCCTCGACGCCAAAATCAGCGGCGTAGCAAAAACCAACGACACAAGTCTCACCGGTTCTTATTCCTTTGACCCCGCGAGATCGGGCACGGGCCGCGGGACCATCACGCTAACGTCCAACAGCACAGGTTCACAGCAATATGCTTTCTACATCATTGATAGCACCCACCTTCACCTGGTCGAAACGGATAGGACTGCCTTCCTTGCGGGAGACATGTTTGCAGCACCTGTGGGAAATTCGTTTTCCTTGAGCGAATTGACCGCAGGAAATTATCCATTCACAAATGGCGGCACTTCGAGCACTGGAGCGTATGCGAGCGGGGGAGTATTCGCGTCGGACGGCGCTGGAAACATCAAGAGCGGTATTGTTGACGTCAATAACGCCGGAACGATTCAGTCGGGGACTATGCTTGGATCGTGTGCCTACACAGTGGACCAAACGACCGGCCGGGTCGATTTGAAGCTGTGTCCGTCGGGCGCAAGCGCTTCTGAATTTTCAACGTACCTTACCTCAACCGGCTCCGCTGTGATGCTAGAGCTAGATTCTGCGGCTACCGCAAATGGTATGGCAATTCCGCAGGGGACTTTGGCGCCCTCGGCCACAGGAATTTTCGCACTAGGCTTGGCCGGTCAGGGCGTCTCTCACAACAGTGTTTCGTCCTATCAGCCGGATGCGAGCGGACAGATTACATTGTCAGGCACGTCAGTGGGAGTAGGAAATCTCGACATCAATACGTTCAATTCGGTGTTCCAAAGCGATCCGTTGGACACAACGAACAGCACGATTGCAGCTCCTGACGGCACTTTCGGCCGCGGAACAGCCAAACTTGTAGGAACCAATCCGGCGGTGACGTTCAACATCTCCTATTACATCGTGGACAAAAACACGGCGCTGCTGATGGGCACGGACACCGTTCGCACGCAGACGGGAATCATCGTGTTGCAATCACCGGCTGCGATAAATTGATGGCTTAAGGGATACTAGCGGGTGCGTTCGTCGCGCTCAATCTTTCCGTCGCGGAGGCGGATCACGCGATGAGCGTGGGCAGCGATATCCTGCTCGTGCGTAACTAGAATAATGGTATTGCCTTGCTGATGCAGGCGAGCGAAAAGCGCCATGATTTCCTCGCCGGTGGCGGAATCCAGATTTCCGGTCGGCTCGTCCGCGAGTAGAATTGAGGGCGAATTGACGAGCGCGCGGGCGATTGCAACCCGCTGGCGCTGTCCGCCGGATAGTTCGTTGGGCTTGTGCATCATACGGTCCGTTAGATCGACTTGCTTCAACGCCGCTTTTGCCCGCTCAATCCGCTCCTCAGCGGGCGTACCGTTATAAATCATCGGTAGTTCAACGTTATGAAGCGCCGTAGCGCGCGGCAGAAGATTGAAAGTCTGAAAAACGAAGCCGATTTCCTTATTCCGGATGTAAGCCAGTTCGTCGTCGTTGAGTTCACTAACGAGTTTGCCGGCCAGCCAGTATTTTCCCTTCGTTGGCGAATCAAGACATCCAATCAGATTCATCAGCGTGGACTTGCCTGAGCCGGAAGGCCCCATGATCGCGACGTACCCGCCCTTCTTAATCTCCATGCTTACGCCGCGCAGGGCATGCAACTTCTCCTCGCCCATTTCATAGGTTTTCCAGAGGTCTTCCACCTGAATGACGATTCCTGAAGTGATCAGATCTTCCCGGTAACTTTGCAGGACGCCGGCTTGTTCGACAGCCATTTCTTACGAGCTCCTTGGATTTGAACCGGCGCTTTAACTCGTCAACTCTTCGCGCTTCGGCACAGTGTTATCCACTTTGATGCTCGTTCCCGGCTTTAGAGTTCGCAGGGCTTTGTAGCTGCCAATCACAATTTCTTCGCCTTCCTGCAAGCCGCTGGTTACTTCGATGTCCGTGATGCCGCTAATTCCTGTCCTTACCTGGACGAATTCCGCCTTCTTGCCACGCAAGACGAAAACTCCAGTGATATCTTCTGGCGAGGCTTTGCCTGCCGGCTTGGAAGCCGCAAGGGTGACGTTATTACTCTTGCCATGTTTTTGCTCGTCGAGTTCCTTCTGTGAGCGCACTGCAATTGCCTGAATCGGAATCGTCAGCACCGCCTGCTTTTGCGCGGTCTGAATCTTCGCCGTAGTCGAAAGCCCCGGACGGATCGAAGCCGGCGCGTCGTCAATCGTTACCACTACCTTGAAATCGCGCGCCTCCTGCGTATTGGCGGTCGTCTGGGTGGTGGCCGCCTGGCCGGACGTCCGCAGAATCGCCAGCTCACCCACCTGACTCACACGGCCTTTGAATACTTTGCCTGGCACAGCGTCGATTGTAACCTCCGCCGCCTGGCCCTCGCGTACATTGGTGATGTCCGTCTCATCCACTTTCACTTCGGAGGTGACAATGCTCATGTCTGAAATCGTCATGAGAAAGCTGCCCTCGGCATTCTGAATGCCGGGCACGACGTTTTCGCCCACGCGCACCGCGATATAGCTCACGATGCCGTCGATAGGCGCCGTATAGGTTGTTTTGCGCAGCACGTCCTTCGTATGGGTCAGCACCGCGCGGCTTTGTTCCGCGGTCGAGCGCGCCTGCTCACGAGCTGCGCGCGTTTGCTCTACTTGCGCCTGGCTGGCATTCAGTGCAGCGGTCGCGCCGTTGTAAACGGCCCTGGTCGCATCATAATCCTGTTTGGATATGAGCTGTTCTTTATAGAGTTGTTGCGACCGCTCCCAATCGAATTTGGCTTTTTCGAGGTCGGAGGTGCGTTGTGCCAGCGTCGCAATCGCCGATTGGTAGTTCGCGTCGGCCACCTTCATTCCCGCCTCAGCGGCGCTGATACTTGCAATCTGGGCTTGTACGTCGGCGCCTGGCTGAATATTCTCGAGATGCAATAGAACGTCACCCTTCTTGACGTGGTCGCCTTCCCGCACGTTGATTTCCGTGATTTTTCCGAATCCTTCGCCCATCACGTTCGTGTAGTTCTTTGGGCGAATCTCGCCCGAGGCGGTGACGATGGACGTCAGGTCCTGCCGGACAACCCGGCCGCTTTGCACCGTCACAACGCCCTTATTTAATTCGTACGAGACAATTCCGTACCCGGTCCCGACGGCGACAAGGAGGCCCGCACCAATCGCCACTTTCTTCCACGTCTTCATGAGAGCAACCTCTATGAACTAATGAGTATGACCCGCGAGGCGAAACGGAAGCCGCTTACAAACCTCTCATTCATACTACGCCCCGGCAGTTTAGAATGTTTCCTGTTTTAGACGTCGGGGCGCGGATTAGGACAGGCAGGCACTCTGATTTTGAGTTCCCTGCACCTAACTCCTTACAACCAGGAACACCCATTTTAAATCCAAATGGCTCCGAAGGAAACCGCGGGCCGTTTCCCTGGGCCAATAGAGACCATTGGGAATCTCCTCATGGCGCGGCTAGCGTTAGGGAACGCTAGGTTTAATTAGAACGCCGGGCAACCCATGGCACGGAGTGCCATTCCAACCCATTAACGGGCCTTCCGTCGTTGACCTGTACCTGGGGACAGGTTAGACTTTTAGGGCTTATTGGCGTTTAAGAGGTTCTGATGGGCCGGGGGATCAAACCATTTCTTTTCGGGATCTTAGCCGGAAGCCTGGTGTGTGTGCCAGGCGTTTTCGCGCAGGATTCCACCAAGAATCAAAGCGACCAGAAATCGGCGAAGCAGGCCGCCAAGCAGAAGGCAAAAAGCGACAAAGACCTCTTCAAGGAACTCGACTCACAGTACAAGAAGTGGCTTAACGAAGACGTGGTCTACATCATCTCCCCGGAAGAGCGCAGCGCTTTCGTGCACCTTACGACCAACGAGGAGCGCGAGCAATTCATCGAGCAATTCTGGCAGCGCCGCAACCCCGACCCCGATTCGGCAGAGAACACTTTCAAAGAAGAACACTACCGGCGCATCGCATACGCCAACGAGCACTACGCCTCAGGCATCCCGGGTTGGAAAACGGACCGGGGACGGATTTACATCATGTGGGGTCCGCCGGATGAAATTGATTCCCATCCGAGCGGTGGTAGCTACGATCGTCCGGCAAACGAGGGCGGAGGCAGCACCTCCACGTACCCGTTCGAAGACTGGCGCTACCGCTACCTGGAAGGCATCGGCGAGGACGTCAACATCGAATTCGTCGATCCCACGATGACAGGCGAATTTCACCTAACCATGGATCCAAGCGAGAAAGACGCCCTTACCTATGTCCCTGGCGCTGGCTTGACGCAAATGGAATCCATGGGTCTGGCAAGCAAGACCGATCGCTTCAGCAATACGGACGGCACTCATAGTGCATACGGGCCCGGGGGGCCGACTGAGCGCCAAAATGAATTCACGCGCCTTGAGCTGAACGCCAAAATTCAGCAGGCTCCGCCCGTCAAGTTCAAAGATTTGGAAGCGGTGGTTACATCGCGGGTGGTTAGAGACCAGGTAAAGTTTGATTACCGGTTCGACTTCCTGCGAATTACCTCGGACACTGTGTTGGTGCCCATCACGGTGCAGATCCCGACCAGGCAATTGAGCTTCGCGGAAAAAGAAGGTGTGGACTCGGCAACAGTGAATCTATTCGCCCGGATCACGACGCTCAGCGGACGTCCCGTCCAGACATTTGAAGATACGGTGCATCGGGATGTGCCGGCTGCGCTGTTGCAACAGTCTTTGAGCACTTCCTCGATCTATCAGAAGGCGGTTCCTCTCCGCCCGGGTCTTTACCGTCTGGATATCGTGCTGAAGGACGTGAACAGCAACAACGTCGGCGTGGTCAATACTCGTCTGGCCGTGCCCCGATTTGAGGACGACAAGCTTTCAGCCAGTTCGCTTATCATTGCCGATCAGATTCAGCGGGTTTCCGCCAAGGATATAGGTCTTGGCCAGTTTGTGTTGGGCGATGTGAAGGTTCGCCCTAAAATGGATTCCGCATTTCTACCGTCGGAAACGATGGGTGTTTTCCTACAAATCTACAATCTGAAGGTGGACGAAAAAACACACAAGGCGGATGTTTCGGTCCAATTCCGGGTATTGAAAGACAAAGACACAGAGCCGCTGAAGAAGTTCGATTTGACCGCCGACCAGATTCCCGAGCACGGCGAGGAATTGACGCTCCAGAACGTGGTGACGCTAGGTTCGTTCGGTCCTGGCAAATACAAGCTAGAAGTGGCGGTTACTGATAATCTCGCGAAACAAACGATCACACCGGTTTCTGAATTCACCGTGAAGGCCGCTGCCTATCCGGCGGGCCCTCAGGGGAAGTGAGGTGTTCGTGAATCTCAGATTGATTCGCGTGTTGGGCCTGGGGTTCGGATTGCTCGCGCTCTGCGCGCTGCCTTTGGCGGCCGCGCCAAACTCCGGCAAAATCTCTGGCATTGTGATGGATCCTTCAGGGACTCCCCAGATGGGCGCCACCGTCTCGATTTCGGCGGAAAACCTTCTGAGTTTCTCGCCCACTGAGCTTCTCACCAACGATCGCGGCCGTTTCTCCACCGCCACCCTGACGCCGGGAATGTATTCGGTAAAGGTCACCCTCGCTGGTTTCTTGCCGTCAATTCAGCAGCATATCCAGGTAAGCGACCAACAAACCACTCTGCTTGAAATCGTTCTTGGATCGGTGCTGACCTCATTCGAGAAACTGCGAAAGCAGCCTGCCGAGCAATTAGCTTCGGACGAATGGATCTGGGTACTTCGAAGTTCATCGGCCACGCGGTCGATTTTGCGCTGGCAGGATGGAACCGTCATCGTCGAAGGAGTTCCGAATCAAAGTGAGGTTGAGCAAGCGCAGGCGATTCACGGACGCTTGGATGTGACTTCTGGCTCCGACCACCCAGGCTCAGTTTCGAATCTTGCGAACTCTCCTGCGACCGCTTTCGCTTATGACGTCGCCGTCGGCGAGCGCGGCCGGCTTTACGTGGCTGGCCAGTTCAGCTACGAGGGCGGCTCACCTGCCGGAGGATTGGTCGCGGAATGGGTTCCTTCGGGGAAACTCGGAGATGGACCCGTTACAAGCGTGGTAGTTCGAGAATCCGAACTAGGCGCCAGCGGCCCCATTTTTCGTGGCATTCGAATGTCTCACGATAATCAGTTGGCGTTGGGCGACCGCATGAGCCTTCGTTATGGCAGTGACTACGTTGCTGCTGGTTTCCGAGAATCCACAATGGCCGTGCGCCCGCGAGGCGAGATTGCTTTTCAACTTTCGCCTTCTTGGCAACTGGCTGCACTCGCTGCGATGAGCACCTGGCAGCAGACGTCGGACGGCTCCCAAGCCGGACTGCAGTCGGCTATGAATTCTCTCGACGCTTTTCCGACATTGCTGCTTCGCAACGGCCGGCCAGTGTTTGAGAACAATTTGCATGCGGAGATCGCGGTCGAGCATGCGCTGGGAAATGGTTCAAATGTCAGCGCCGCAGTGTTCCACGACAACTCGAGCCATACAGCGGTGTTCGGACGCGGACCTGTTTCGGGTCCCGATTACCTTCAGGATTATTTTTCGGACGTATTCGCCTACGACGGCGGAAGAACCAGCTCGACGGGCGTGCGCGCTGCATTCCGTCATCGTTGGAATGACAATCTCGACGCCACAATCGTCTATGACTACGCTGGAGTTCTCGCGCCGGATGACGAGGCTTTTGAAGGCCCCTTACGCGATCAACTCGTAACGCGGTATCGCCAAAGCCTCGCGGGACGAGTTTCCATGAGCGTACCGCACGTTGGAACGAAGGTTTCCGTCGGATACAAATGGATCGGCGGACAGGCTGTCTCTCACCTCGATCCATACGGCGAGTCGTTGTTCCATCTCGATCCGTATCTCAACATGGAAATACGCCAGCAACTTCCCAGCTTCTTTCCAGGTCACATGGAAGCATTGGCGGACTTCGGAAACCTCCTAGCCCAAGGATACGTCCCCGTCTCAACGGGAGATGGTCACGTGGTCCTTGTGCCCTCATATCGCTACTTCCGTGGAGGGCTGAGCGTTCAGTTCTAGGCTCTGATCCTGCCATACCGGAATTGGGAAGGCGTATCCCAAAAACAGAAACTTCGTCGTATGGGCTGTCTTAGTGCCTCCTAATATGAACAAAAATAGGCACTTCCCGGATATGAATTCTGTGATTTGTGGAAATCCACGTGCTCGCATAAATCTCAGAAGGGTAAGGGTGTAGGTGCGTGAACGACGGCCTTCGAATGCGGCTCGGTGCGGTAGTGCTAGCCATCCTTACGCTTGCGGCCGTCATTTTTGCCGTTCTTAACTATCAGCAGCGCTCCCGCTATGTCCTGCCGGATGACGGTGTCACCTGGATGGACAGCCCGCAAGGCGTCGTAGCGTGGCACGTGGTGGCAGATTCGCCCGCTTCGAGAGCCGGGATCAAACAGGGCGATCACGTCGAGAGCGTCCGAGGCTTCCCGATTCATCGAGCGACGGATGTGACCCGCGTCTTGTTCAAGGCGGGCCCGTGGGCTGACGTTCGATACGGAATGCGGCGCGACGGCGCGACTTTTGAAACGCCGGTTGTGACTGCGCCGCAGGAAAATCCTTCTTCGATCGAGAATTATCTACGATTCACAGCGCTGCTGTATCTCTTCATCGGCTTGTTTATTTTCGCCCGGCGTTGGAATGCGCCCCGCGCGATCCACTTTTACATCTTCTGCCTTGTTTCGTTCATTCTTTACAGCTTTCACTACAGCGGCAAACTGAATTCCTTCGATTGGGTAATTTACTGGAGTAACGTCGTCGCTTTACTTCTCCAGCCGGCTCTTCTCGTCCATTTCGCGCTCGTGTTTCCGGAGCGTCGCGGCTGGATTTGGCCGAAGCTCGCTGTCACCTATGCGATTCCCGCAGCGCTTCTGACTCTGCACGTTTTCATCGCCAGCGGCACACTCGAGTTCCTGCCTGCCGTGAGCACACGCTACTGGCTCGATAAAGTGGAGCAAGCCAATCTGGGAATTTATTTCCTGGTCGCCGCGGTGATTTTCTTGATGAGTTACCGCCGCGCGCCCACCGCTATCCTCCGGCAACAGCTGAAGTGGGTGACGGGAGGAACCTTTGCCGGCACAATCCCATTCTTGCTGCTGTACATCGTGCCGTATGTTTTAGGCATCGTCCCAGCTTCGTGGATGAAGGCGTCGGCATGCTCGCTGGCGCTGATTCCTTTGTGTTTCGGCTACGCCATCATTCGCTACCGCCTGATGGACGTGGACATAATTTTCAAGCGCGGACTCGCGTATACGTTCGCAACCGCCGGTGTGGTGGCTATTTATTTTGCGGCGGTGGCATTCATCGGTGAGGCGTTCCATACCACTCTGACGGCGGGCCCGGCGGGAAGCGTAATCGCGATTGTGGTCGCCGCATTTTTGTTCCAGCCTCTCAGAGATTGGGTGCAGGCGCGCCTCGATCGCTTCTTTTACCGCGACCGCCTGGATTATCGCCGTACCTTAATCGAATTTGGCACCGCGCTCACCAATGAAGTCCGGCTCGAGCCGTTGGTTGGGTCTGTGCTCGACCGCGTGTCTCAAACGCTGCTCGTCGACCGGCTCGCCATTTTTCTCGAGGACCCGGCGAATCCGTCGAAATTCGTTCTTTCGCGCAGCATGGGCGTCCGACCCGAGGGCTTGCTCGATCTCAGCTTCCTTAACCCCTCGCGGCCGGGTCTCGAACGAGGCTGTCTCTTCTTCGAATCGGCCCGCGCTGCCGTCCAGGAGTCTGAATCGGTTCGCCGCACGCTCGAGGAGTTGGAACTGAATTATTTCATCGCTTGCCGCTTCCGCGAACGTACTGTCGCAGTGCTCGGCCTGGGAAAGACGGTGGATGGCGACTATCTATCGACGGATGACCTCGAACTTCTCTCCACGATTGCCGGCTATATCGCCATCGCCATCGAAAACGCGCGTCTCTATCAATCGCTCGAACAAAAAGCCATGCAGGTCGAGAGGCTCAAGGACTTCAGCGAGAATATCGTCGAGTCGCTCAACATCGGAGTGCTGACGGTCGATCTGGAAGACCGCATCGAATCATGGAATCCGCAACTGGAAGGTTTGCTAGGGGTACCGCGGCAGGACGCGATTCGCAAGCGCCTGCAGGAAGTGCTGCCTTCGGATCTGGCCGCTGAAATTGCCGCGCGTGCAGCCGGAGACCACGTCTCCGGAATCTACAAATTCCACCTGAACACACGAGCGGGAAGCCGATTGGTGGTCAACGCTTCGATCGCCCCGCTTGTCGGCAAGAATGGCGCAAGGCTCGGGCGGCTGATTTTGCTGGACGACATCACACAGCGCGTGCGCCTCGAGGAGCAGATGGTGCAAACCGAGAAGCTTACTTCACTCGGATTGCTCGCGGCCGGCGTGGCGCATGAAGTAAATACACCACTCGCGGTGATTTCAAACTACATCCAGATGCTAGCAAAGCAGATCCCGTCTGACGACCCGCGCCAGAAAACGATCGAACGCATCGTCAAACAGACCTTCCGCGCCAGCGAAATCGTCAACAACTTGCTCAATTTCTCGCGCACCGGCGCAGCCGAGTTCGTTGAAGTGGATGTGAATAACGTCCTCGAGGAAACTCTTACCCTGGTGCAGCATCCGTTCAAGACAGCACAAGTGAAAGTAATCAAGAACTACACACAAGAATTGCCGGCGGTCCTGGGTTCCATCACGCGCTTACAGCAGGTGTTTTTGAATCTCTTTATGAACGCGCGCGATGCGATGCCAGGCGGCGGCATGTTGGAAGTCCGTACGGGGGCCCACAACGGTTCGGTGGAAATTGAGGTCACCGACACCGGAGCGGGCATCCCTCCAGAGCACCTCCATCGCATTTTCGATCCATTTTTCACAACAAAGGCCTCCGGCAGGGGCACCGGGTTGGGTCTTTCGGTGAGCTACGGCATCATAAAGGAGCATGCGGGAAAAGTTGACGTGCGCTCCACGCCAGGCAAGGGAACATCTTTCCGGCTCGAATTTCCCGTAGCAAGAAAACCTGTCCATGCCTAAAGGTTCCATACTCGTCGTAGACGACGAAATCGAAATTCGAGAGGGTCTCGAAGCCCTTCTCACATCCGAAGGTTTTGAAGTCACGCCCGCGGATACGGGCGAAGCTGGATTGCAGAGGCTCGAAGATCGCCCATTTGACTTGATGTTGCTCGATGTGAGTCTACCCGATCGCAACGGCCTCGAACTGCTTCGCGAGATTCGCCGCCGCGATCCGAATCTCTCGATCATCCTCATCACCGCGTTTGGCTCGATCGACATGGCTCGCGCAGCCTTCAAGGGCGGCGCGCAGGACTTCATCACCAAGCCGTGGTCGAATGACGAGCTGATTGCGCAAGTTTCCGTGGCGATCGAAGGCCGCCGGCTGCGAGAAGAGAACGTCCAGCTGAAGCGTGCGCTGAAGCAGCGCTACAATTTCCCCAGCATTGTCGGCAAGAGCGAAAAAATGCTCGCCGTCTTCGATTTAATCACCCAGGTCGCCCCGTCGCGCTCCACCGTTCTGATCTACGGCGAAAGCGGCACCGGTAAAGAATTAATTGCCAAGGCCATCCATTCTGCGTCCACTCGCGCGGATAAGGCTTTTATTCCTGTCAACACCGGTTCGATTCCTGTCGACTTGCTCGAGTCGCAGCTTTTCGGCCACGTGAAGGGCGCGTTTACCAGCGCCGTTGTCTCCAAGAAGGGTCTCTTCGAAGTTGCCGATCAGGGCACGATTTTCTTCGACGAAATTTCGACGATCGGCCCCGAGACGCAGGCCAAGCTATTGCGCGTGATTCAAGAGCGCGAATTCATGCGCCTGGGCGGCACAGAAACGATCAAGGTCGATGTGCGCATCCTCACGGCATCCAATGAAGACCTGACCAAGCTCGTCCGCGAAGGACGTTTCCGCGACGACCTGTATCACCGTTTGAACGTGATCTCTGTACAGCTTCCGCCCTTGCGCGATCGCAAGGAAGATATTCCGCTCCTGATCGACCGCTTTCTTGAGCAGTTCTGCCATGAGAACGGCAAACCGCCGCGCCAGTTCTCACACGGCGCGATGAAGCTGTTGATGGATTACGACTGGCCCGGTAATGTCCGCGAACTCGAAAACGTCGTCGAGCGTGCAGTGGTGCTTTCCACGCAAGAAGGGCTTGATATTGACCTGTTACCTGAAAATGTTCGCACGCGCGAGATCGTAAAAGGTGTGCGCCTACAACTCGCTGAGTTTCTGCCGCCGCTACCGGGCGAAGTGGGCGCGCGCACCACGGCACCTGCTCCGTCACTTTTTGAAATTCTCGAAGAAGTAGAGCGGCGCATCATCGTCGACATGCTCGAGCGCACCAACTGGAATCAGACCGAGGCGGCCGAGCGCTTCCAAATTCCGCTCTCGACGTTGAACCAGAAAATCAAACGCCTCGGCATCGAAACGCGCCGCCGCGCCAATCCGCCCCGGGGCGGTTACGGCTACGGCGCTGATTCTGCAGATTTTGCAGCCGGCAAATAAAACCAAAAAAGAAAGGGAGCCCAGGTGCAGATCCGGGCGAACATAGCTATGTTACGAGCGGATGTCCGGCCAGATTCTCCAGAATCCGGTACGGTGCTGCGTTTGGAGCAACCAGGGCTTGCGGAGGAATTAGAAGGGTCTGTTCGATCGCGTACTGCCCGGAAATTACCGCGTGCGCAACACAATCCGTAAACACGAGCCAGGTGGCGAGCGGCGGAAATTCCAGCCGGAATTTCGGGCAGGTCTTCTGAAAATCCGCGTTCTCCTTCAAATAATCGTGGAAGCGCAACATGAACATGTCATAAGGCGTTCTACCCATCCCGCGAAACCCGAGTTTCTCACCCCATGTTTGCACCGTGCGGCTGATAAGGGTGTCGCCCTCGGCAATTTGCCGCAACCCCGCATCGTTCGCAAACTGATGCGCCAGCGATTCGAAGTCTTCTGTCGTATTCCAAACACGCGCTCGCTTGGGGTTGAGATTTGTAAAAACCCGCAGAATTCTGCCACCGCGCGTCGGCCGGCTGGGAAAGGCATCGACATGAAGCAGGTCGTTTCGCTTGTGAACCGGGAGGTCCCGACCCTCCTCCTCGATTGGGCGGAAGCTGGAGAAATCCAGGACCCATTTTGTGGCGTAGGGTGCCAGGAACTTCGTAAGAAACTCGATCACCTGCGCGCTGTAGTTGCGCATGATCACGTGGATTCGCTCGATCGTCCGCGCGTCGCCTGAAACGCCGCGCAGGATATCTTCCGAGGGGCGGTACGACACGTTCTTGTGCAGCCGCAGCTCGGTCCACTGCTGTGTGAGAAGAAATTCCTGGTCTTCAACTGGGAAATAAAAAGGGAGCGCTCTAACAAAAACGATCTGGCCTTTCTCCAGGGACGCGCAGTATCCGCGCGCGCGAGAAGCCACTTGCTCCCGTCCAATCCAGCCGCCGGGCAAACGGTAATCTTCCACTTCAATCCAGGGAGTCCGCGTTGTACCGGTTCGATTCAGCTGCACGGCGTCGCAATCCCTAGCCGCTCGCTGCGCTCGAGCGCTTATAACCAGGAGGGAGAAGCGTCGTCGTGAGATCAACGCCCGAAAGATCGACGCCGTCGAGGTTCGTTTCGCGCAAAATCGTGGTTTGTAGAATTGCGCCTTCGAAATTCGCCCCGCTTACTTCCGCCTGGCGGAAATTCGTGGCTCCAAAATTCGCGCGACGCAGATTCGCATTGCGCAAATCCGCGCGAAACAGCTCAGCGCCGCCCGCTTGCGCTTCCGAAAGATCTGCTCCGCTGAGATTCGCTTCCGTGAGGTCCGCCTTCCGAAGGTCTGCCCGGTACAGCCTCGCCTTGCTGAAATCCACTGATACAAGCCTGGCCTCGCGAAGATTGGCGCCGGTCAAATTCGCATTTTGCAGATTTACGTAGGCGAGATTCATTTTGTGCAGGTCCGCACGCGACAAATCCGCGCCAGCGAGATTGGCGCGGATGCCTGTCTCGTCGCCGCGCACAAACTTCGCATGCGCATCGAGAATCTCTGATAGCCGCTTTCCGCTGTGTCGGATCCGATCAGGAGATCTCCATCCGCCAGTAATGGCTTTAAGGATACTCATTTCCATTAGACCTTTCGAGGCTGGTCAATTTTACTAGAACTTACCGTAAATAGGGCAGCGAAGCTCGTTCACATGGTGACCCGACAGGCTCATCGCGCGCCCTATCGCCGTCCAATCTGTGATAAGTTCACTGAAATGGAATTGCTTGACAGGCTCAAGAGCAAAGCGCGGGCTTATCCGCAACGGGTCGTCCTGCCGGAGGGCGAAGACGAGCGCGTCATCCGCGCTGCGGCCCAGGTAACGGCCGAGCGCTATGCTGAAATCACGCTGTTGGGGCGCACACAGATCATTCGCGCAGCCGCCGATAGAGCGGGCCTAAAGCTCGATGGCATCGAGGTTCTCGATCCCTTATCGAGTCCGCGTGTCAGCGCGTACGCAGAAATCTATTTTGAGCGCCGTCACGCTCGCGGCATCACCCACGAAGAAGCTCAGGAATTTGCTTGCAAGCCGCTTTATTTTGCGGCGCTCAGTGTTGCCGCTGGGCATGCCGACTCGACTGTTGGAGGCGCCGCAAACTCCACATCGGACACCGTTCGCGCGGCGCTGCATTCGATCGGCTTGGCCCGCGATGCGCGCATTGTCTCAAGTTTTTTCTTAATGTTGGCGGCTGAGCGTAATCGCGCCGCCTTCGGTGAAAAAGGAGCGCTGCTTTTTGCAGATTGCGCTGTGGTCCCCGATCCCACCCCACAGGAGCTCGCCGAAATTGCGCTGGCCACAGCCGAAAATGCGCGCGCTTTTCTCGAAACGGAACCACGCATCGCCCTGCTTTCCTTTTCAACCAAAGGTTCCGCGGCACACTCCCATATCGAAAAGGTCCGTGAAGCTTTGCGCATCGCCAAAGCCCGTCAACCGGAACTCGCCATTGACGGCGAACTCCAGGCCGACGCCGCTCTGGTCGCGGCGATAGGCGCAAACAAAGCCCCCGGCTCACCCGTGGCTGGCCGCGCGAATGTCTTGATCTTCCCGGACCTCGACTCCGGCAACATCGCCTACAAACTTGTCGAGCGCCTGGCCGGCGCCGAAGCTCTCGGTCCGATTCTCCAGGGTCTTGCGCGGCCGGCGAACGATCTGTCGCGTGGCTGCTCCTCGGAAGATATCGCAAAGGTCATCGCCATCACCGCCGTGCAAGCCATCGCGCGCAAGGAAATCGCATCCGTCTCCGGAGATTAATTTTCGTGTCGCTTCTTTTCCGTCGCGCGGCTATCCCTTCGCTACACCGAATATTCGCGCTCGCACTTCTCGCAGGTGTAGCATCGCTTCTCTCGTTTTCCCACGACCCCCGAGTTCTGGCCCAAAACCCATCCGATCAGCCGGGCGAAGAAGTAATCGCTAACCTCGCTGCCGGGCGTGTCGTGGTTGCAGTTGTCAAAGACGCCATTTTAATCGCCACTGTCGAAAATCCTTTTGAAGCTCAGACACATCCTCCTATTCCGGTTCCACTCTCCGGCGACCGCGCGGGCGTAATTCTGGGCGCCGTCGACTGGTTTTCGCCATCATCCAAAGTTCAGATTGCTCGACTGGACCACGATCTTCCGCATGTTCACGGACACGTCAAAGCGGAGGGGCCTAAGCTGCAGGCAGGCCTGGAGGGCGCTGAAGCGACAGACATCGAGTTCGTCGGCGAAGGTCTGGGCGACCGCCTAAACGAAGTTGTGAAAAATCTTCACGCCAAGATGGAGCTGCCTCAAGGAGAGCCGCTCGCTCAACTGGTGATAGCTGACGTCGTCCCCGGATACGGCCCCGAAGTCTGGCACGTCGATTATTCGATTGAGCAACTGCCCCAGCGCGGGGATTATTGGGAAACGCGCGTCCCGCGCCCGCGTTTCCTTCAGGATTGGCCTCCCGAAAAAGACCAGCCGCACACCCTGATCGAATTCGACTATCCGCCCGGCGTAACGACACCCACAATGCTTGAGATGCTGCGGCAGAAGGATCCCCGCCTTGAAAAACTTTCCAATTCCGATCCCGTGATGAGTACCGTGGCTGCCATGCTTCTCAAAGGCATCAGCAACAAAATCGCGACCGCCGATGCTACGCAGTTTCTCCGCGCTGCAGTCGGCGCCATCTCCCCACCGAACGCTCGCGAGACAGTGGCCGCGATTGGCTTTCAAACCGGCTTCGCCTGGATACTGCCCCCGCCCAACGAGCCCAAACCCGCTCTTCAGCAAAAGGAACGTCCCGCGGATGCGCCAACGCTGCTTAAGCCATCCGGAAATTGATGGAAGCCGGATAGCTGACTGGTATTTGAGGGGAAAGCGAAGGCGGGTATCGCGATTATTTCTTTGACCGCAGCTGTTCCTGCAGTTTTGCGTTCTTCTCCGTCACTCCCCGCACTAGATCTTCCTTGTGAGCCACTAGGCGCCGCGCAATTTCCTTGTCGGTCAAACCGAGTATCTCGGCGGCAAAAATCGCCGCGTTGACGGCTCCCGCTTTGTCTATCGCCATCGTCGCCACCGGAATTCCGCCCGGCATCTGCACGGTGGCAAGTAGCGCATCGAGGCCATTCAGCGCACTTGTCGCTAGTGGAACTCCAATCACCGGCAACGTCGTGTTCGCCGCAATCACGCCCGCAAGGTGTGCCGCGGCTCCCGCGCCAACGATTAGCACCTTTACCCCGCGCCCCGCTGCTGACGTTGCATATTCGTGCGCGCGCACGGGCGTCCGATGCGCGGACATCACTTCCATCTCGTATCGGATGCCAAATTTCTCGAGCGTCTTACCGGCTTCGCCCATCACTGGTAAGTCCGTATCCGACCCCATCAAAATTCCCACCACGCCTTGAGCCCCCTCCCTAGCCGTCACCCTGAAATCTCCTGTTGCGCAGCTTCCGGAACAATAGCCAGAACTTCGATCCGCTCGCCACGCCGAATTCTCCCGCCCTCCACCACCCGGCACAACCAACCACGCTGCCCACGCAACTCTTCCTGCAGCCCTTGACGGATTTCATCCATCTTCGAGCACGGATGGCACGGCACCGTCATCTCTAGTAAGCTGTCGCCAATTCGCAAATGCTGGCCTGGCTCCAACCGCTGAAAATCCAACCCGCCGGTCGTCACGTTCTCCTTCACAGCACCTGGCAAAACGCCCAACTTCTGCAACGTCTCCAGGTCCATAAGCGAGACTTGCCTCTTGCTATTAGGCCGCCCGTGAACACATCCCCTGAATCCCTTGTTTCGGAGGGCCTCTGCTTCCTCGACTTCTTTCATCGGAAAGCGGTGCACCAGACATAGGAAGAGGTTCGTAACCTCAGGCATTCTAGGCCCCCACAGCTCCTTCAGCCTGCAATGAGTCTGGCTGACTGATCAATGCCACGTCCTGTCTGAATTGACGGCCATCAAATTGAACACTACTACATAAAGCGTAAATACTGGAGCGACAAAGACCCAAGTCCCGCCCCGCTACTGCTATGGCCAGAACCCTTCCGCCACTTGTGTAGTATATGGAGCGCTCACGACGCACACCGGCGTGGAAGACGGTGACCACTGATCCAACCTGACCGCGAGAGTCAAGTCCCGAGATTTCTTGCCCGACTTCTGGCTTCTCGGGATAGCCTCTCGAAGCCAGTACCACACAAACGCTAGCTGCAGGCGCCCACGTCGCCTGAATCCCAGCAAGGTCGCCCCGCGCAGCCGCCAAGCAAGCCTTTGCGAAATCAAAATCGGCGCGCATCATGATTGCCTGCGTTTCGGGATCGCCGAGCCGGCAATTGAACTCAAGCACTTTCGGCCCCTGCGAGGTGATCATCAGCCCGAAATACAAAAATCCGCGGTAGGGCATCCCGTCTTTTTCAAGACCAGACAAAGTGGGCTTAACGATTGTGTCGACAATCGTTTTCTCAAGCTCTGGCGGCAACAGGTCATCCGTCGAATACGCTCCCATGCCTCCGGTGTTAGGGCCTCGGTCCCCGTCATACGCGCGTTTGTAATCACGCGTCGGCGCCATGCGCACAAAATTCTTGCCATCCGTCAGAATAATGAAGGAGAGTTCTTCGCCTTGCAGCCCTTCTTCCAGCAGCACTCGTCGGCCGGCTTCACCAAATTCCTTGTGCTCTACCACTCGATCGATAAAAGCAGTCGCTTCATCCGGCGACGATGTCACCAGGACGCCTTTGCCGGCTGCCAGTCCGTCCGCCTTGATTACCAGCGGCCAATCGACGGAGCAAAGATCGGTGTATGCATCGACAGCCTGGTCGTAAATTCCGTACACAGCAGCCGTCGGAACGCCGTGCCGCTCCATGAATTTCTTCGCAAAAATCTTGCTGCCTTCCAGCTGCGCGGCTGCCTTCGAAGGCCCCAGAAGCGCAAGCTCGCGCCACTGAAATTCGTCTGCGATGCCCCGAACCAACGGCAGCTCCGGCCCCACAACGGTCAAGTCGGCGCCCAGCTTCGCAGCAAGATCGGCCGCAGCGCGCACGTCGCCTAACTCGAGTGGGAAGCATTCCGCATCGTTCGCGATCCCGCCGTTTCCCGGCGCACACCAAATTTTCTCGACCTGCGGCGATTGCACAAGCTTCCACACGAGTGCATGCTCGCGCCCGCCGCTACCGATAATAAGAATTTTCATTCAGTCCGTCGCGCCAGTCACCGGGAAAATTTCCGAACCAGAACCATACGGCGTTCGCTCCGTCAGTGTCAACACGCAGTCCAAAATTGATTTGTGGCAGCGCACCGGAAAACTCTCAACTTCTCGGCATCTTTCATGCGGTGCGCTGTACAATCGTTCGCTGCCACTTGCAGCAGACCACCGATATCGTTTCAGAACTCGATTCATAGTGGACAGAATGAAGGTGGCTCACCTTGCACTGGGATTTTGCTCTCATTCTTGTGGTGCTCGCCGTCGTGGTGCCGGTGGCGGGGCGGAGGCGCGTCCGCGCTCTGCTTGCGCTCCACGACACAACGAAACTGGATCGTCTCTCCATTTACGCGTCGACTATTGCCTTTCAATGGTTCGCCGCCGTCTTGATATTTTGGCGCGCGACGCTCCATGGCATTACGCCCGCGCAACTCGGGCTTAGTCTAGGTCATGGCTTGCTAATTATTACGATAGTAGTAGGACTGGGCGTTATCTTTCTGCTGAATCAGATTGTTAGCGTTCGTCGGATCGCGTTGGATGCCAACGCGTTGCGCTCCGAAACGGTTCAGCTGGCTCTCAAAATATTCCCTCGCGACGGTATTGAGCGACTCGCGTTTCTGGCGCTGGTCGCCACAGTGGCGGTTTGCGAGGAATTCGTATACCGAGGCTTTGCCCAGCATGTTCTTCAAGATTGGTCGAGATTCTTATGGCTTGGAATGCTAGGCTCAGCTTTGCTCTTCTCATTTGCTCATCTCTATCAGGGCAAACGAGGCTTGGTCTCGACCTGCGCGGTAGGTCTGGTGTTTTCCGGAGTCCGCGCTTGGAGCGGGAGCCTCGTGCCAACAATCGTCGCACATTTCATCGCCGATCTATCAATTGGCCTCCTCGCCCCACGTCACATCCAAGAAGCAGTGCGGAAACGCGCAAACCTTCAGGAAAAAGAAGGAAAAGTCTCAGTCACGGAAGCTAGCTGATGGTTTCTCTAGCCGACAAGCATATCGACGAGGCTCTCAAGCCCTATGGCGTGCTAGCGACGACGGATCTGAGGGCCCGCATACGGGAATACGTCGAGCTACTGCTGAAGTGGAATAGGACCGTTTCGCTAACCACCGTGACCGACGTAGACGAGGTTCTTTCATTCCATTTTGGCGAAAGTTTGTTCGCCTTGCCGATGCTACCTGTGGAAAAAAGTCGGCTCGCCGACGTTGGCTCGGGAGCCGGGTTTCCCGGAATTCCACTCGCGATGGCGCGGCCAGCCCTTCAGGTCACCCTGATAGAACCCAACGTCAAGAAATTTTCCTTTCTCAGCGAAGTAGTTCGGAACCTCGATATTTCGAATGCAGTCCCCTTTCGGGGGCGCATGGCTGAGTTTCAGCACGAAAAGGAACCCCTAGACGTCGTTACGGCTCGGGCTCTGGGTCAATTCGATAAGCTAATTAGATGGTCTCAACATCAACTGGGGCCTAGCGGCTCACTATTCTTATGGTTGGGGCAAGAGGACGCTACAAAACTGTCCGCTGATCCTCGATTCAGGTGGGGAACTCAAGTGAAAATCCCTGGCGCAGAGCGTCGGGCCATCTTGCTTGGTTCACCGCAGCTTGACATATAGGCCGAAAACAGTTCCACGTGGAACATGGTATCGAAAAATCACGACTCTCGCATTTGTTTCACGTGAAACATATTGCATCCGCTCGCGACTTTCTGTAAATTTCCGTTCGCTCTTAAACTGGGGGAGCCATTGGCGCGGACCATCGCGATCTCAAATCAGAAAGGCGGCGTCGGAAAGACAACCACGGCTGTAAATCTAGGGGCCTCCCTCGCCGTCGCGGAGAAGCGAACCCTCGTAATTGACTGCGATCCCCAAGGCAATACGACGAGTGCCCTAGGCTACCCAAAAGACCCCACCAGACGAACTCTCTACCAGTCACTAATCCTAAACGAGCCCCTCGAGCGCATAATTCTTCGCACCCAGGTCGAGTCCCTCGATATTATCCCCTCGGACAAGAATCTCGCCGGCGCGGCGGTCGAACTAGTCTCCGCAGACGAACGGGAATTTCGTCTGAAATCCGTTCTGCAGCAGATCCGCGAAAAGTACGAGTTCATTCTTATCGATTCTCCTCCGGCCCTCGACCTTCTAACCCTCAACGCATTGGCTGCAGCCGACTCCGTTCTCGTACCCATCCAATGCGAGTACCTCGCCTTGGAAGGCGTCTCTGAGCTCCTCGATACCCTGATGCGCTTGCGTCGGACCATCAACCCATCGCTCGCAATCGAAGGTATCCTGCTGACCATGTATGACGACCGCACAACGCTTTCAAAGCAGGTCGCCGCCGATCTCAGAAGCTTCTTCGGCTCGCAAGTCTTCGAGTCTGTAATTCCAAGGAATGTCCGGCTGGCCGAGGCCCCCAGCCACGGAAAGCCCGTAATTTTCTACGACATACATAGTAAAGGTGCGGAGAGCTATATTCAACTAGCCAAGGAGGTTATCGTCAATGCCGAGAAACGCTCTGGGCAGGGGACTGGGCGCACTGATCCGGGAGCCAGAGCCGCTACTGCCGCAGCCGCCGCCGGTGCCGCCGGTGGTTCCGGCGGGATCGGGAACAGCGGCGGCGACAGCACCGGCCCTGTCGAATCAGCCGGCACCAAAAGCACCGCCGGAGGCGGACCTGCCGCCGACCACCCCAACGAGCCCACGGAGTGATGGCCTCTTTCACGTCGACATAGATCTTATCGACCCAAGCCCCTACCAACCGCGAACGCGCTTCCGCGAAGAAGCTCTTGAAGAGCTCGCGCGATCAATTATCTCTAGCGGAATTGTGCAACCGCTCGTAGTACGCCGAATCAACAATCGCTATCAACTAATCGCAGGCGAACGCCGCTGGCGCGCGGCCCAACGCGCTGCGATACAGCGCGTTCCGGTTGTTGTGCGGGACGTGCCCGAAGAAATGGCGCTCGAGATGACTCTCGTCGAAAATCTCCAGCGCGAAGACCTGAATCCGATCGAGCAAGCGCGCGCCTTCCAGCGCCTCACGGAAGAATTCAACCTTACCCAAGAGAAGGTCGCCGAGCGCACGGGAAAGGACCGCGCAACGATCGCAAATTCCGTGCGGCTGCTGAAACTCGAACAGCCGATTCAAGATCTCTTGGAAGAGGGGCAACTGAGCGCCGGCCACGGCCGCGCCTTGCTGGCGATTGCCAGCGCCCAGGAACGCCTCGAACTTGCTCGCCGGATCGCCCGTGGAGGACTGACGGTTCGCCAGGTAGAGCGTCTAGCCGGTCGGCTCTCCAAGCCGAAAGCCGAGCGCGCGCCCGTCCAGGTCGACGCAAACCTCAAGGCAGCCATCGAAGAACTACAGCGCGCTTACGGCACAAGGGTTTCTGTTCACCCAGGATTGGCTGGACATCCTGGTAGACTCAGCTTTGAATACTATAATGATAGCGATTTGGCTCGCCTTTACGATCAGCTCATGGACAAGTAATTACGAACGTAGGAGATAGCACAGTGGCTCTCTCGTGGTTCGATCGCAAGTCCCAAGATTCCGGTGAATGGACCGGTTTTCTTGAGAAGGGTGTTCGTTTCGACGGCAAGCTCGAGGTTGCCGGAACCTTCCGCCTCGACGCCGCCATAAAGGGGATGCTCGTCTCCTCCGGGACCCTTATCCTCGGCGAGCACTCTTCGATGGAAGGCACGATAGAGGGCAATGCCGTAACCATCGGCGGCCGATTCGACGGGATTATTAACGCCCGCGCGAAAGTCGAGATTCAAACAGGCGCAATCGTGACAGGTGAGGTTCATACCCCGTGCTTAATAATCGAGCCGGGCGCGGTTTTCGATGGCCAATGCCACATGCTCGCGATGCCGCAAGCCAAGGCCGAGACACCCAAGATGATTACGATCCCTATCCGCTCGGCGGCAGCGCAAGCGTAATTTCACGTATGGTCGATTCTACGATGTCAGTTCTCCGTTGCAAGGTTCATCGTCTCAAGCTCCTGCCTAATTGAGTCGAGTTCCGCTCCAACGGTCACCTGCCAAGGCGCTATAATTGGAAGTCGAAAATTCGGAGACACCAGTGACGGAAGCAGTTCGATTGACCACCACCGCGAAAGCCGCAGGGTGCGCGGCCAAACTGAGCCCCAGCATCCTCGATGCCGTCCTCAAGCGCCTTCCCGCGCAAGCCGACCCCAACGTGATTGTTGGCTTTGAAACCAGCGATGATGCTGCCGTCTATCGCCTCACCGACGAACTCGCCATCGTTCAGACCGTGGATTTTTTCACGCCCATTGTTGACGACCCCGGCCTTTTTGGTCAGGTTACGGCCGCAAATGCGCTGAGCGACATTTACGCAATGGGCGGACGCCCGATCTCGGCTCTCACCATGGTCGCTTTTCCCACTGCCAGCTCGCCCGAAATTCTCGAAGAAATCCTCCGCGGCGGCCTCGCCAAGATGACGGAAGCGCACTGCACAGTCGTCGGCGGCCATTCGATCCGCGATGACGAATTGAAATTCGGCTATGCCGTGACCGGCGTGATTAACCCGAATCGGATCTGGAAGAACGTCGGCGCCAAGCCCGGTGACGTACTCCTTTTCACAAAGGCTGTCGGAACGGGCGTCATCTCGACAGCCCTGAAGCAAGGCAAGGCGGAGCCGTCTTGGGTCGCTGCTTCTACCGCATCTATGACGCGCCTGAACCGCGAAGCCGCCGAAGCTCTGCACGAAATCGACAACGGACCCAAATCCGAAACGCCAATCCACGCGGTAACGGACGTGACCGGCTTTGCCGTTCTCGGCCACTCGCGCGAAATGGCAATCGGCAGCGCAGTGTCGCTGAAGATTGACCACGAACGCATCGAATACCTGCCCGGTGCCATCGAAGCAGCTCGCGCCGGTTTTTTTTCAGGCGGAATGAAGAACAATCGCGAATTCGTGGAAAGCTGCGTCGAATTCGGCGAAAGCGTCGCCGACGAATTTCGCGCATTGCTCTTTGATCCGCAGACTTCCGGCGGCTTGCTGGCCGCAATCGCACCAGATTCCGCAGATTCCGCTCGGGCTGCGCTGGAGCGGCGAGGGATTCCCGCCCGAATCATTGGTGAAGTGGTTCCCAAGCGCCACCCGCTCATCGAGATTTTTTGAGCCTTCGCCCAATCGTGTACAATTTCTCCTTTTCCACGCGCAAATGGATCCGGTAACCCACGGCATCACCGGCGCGCTTCTCGGCAAGGGTTATTTTTATGACCGTAACGGCCGCGTCTCCATTTTTGCCGCGACGCTCGGCGCCGTCTTTCCGGATATCGACACCGTTGCCGATGCAATCTCCCGCGACCCGCTCGCAATCATCAAATATCATCGCGGCATAACGCATTCCTTCGTCGGCCTTCCGTTTTTCGCAGCCATCCTCGCATGGCTCACCCGCTGGGCCGCGCGCCGCTTGAAAATTGACGCGCCTTCCTGGGGCATACTCACGTTCATCTATGGCCTCGGAATCGCCAGCCACATTCTTCTCGACGGTATGACCTCCTTCGGTACGCGAATGCTCACGCCCATCTCGCAACAACGCGTCGCCTGGGATCTGCTCTTCATCATCGACCTTGTGTTTACGTCAATTGTGCTGTTGCCACAGATAATCGCCTGGATTTATAGAGATCGCGCTGAAAGCCGCGTTCGCGCCGTGAAAATGTGGATCCTCTTCACGCTGGCCGCCATCGCAAGTTGGGTTCTGGCAAGCGGAGTGGGATACGCATTCCACGTCTCGGTGCTCATCGTCGCGATTTTGATTATCGGCGTGTTGTTTTTTCTTCCTATGTGGGGCGACTGGGGCTTTCGCGTCAAGCGTTCATCGTGGTGCCGCGCCGGAATCTACACGATGGTTGTTTATCTCGGTCTCTGCTGGTCCGCCCATCACCTGGTAATGAAGCAAGTGAAAACATTCGCGGCCGAAAATCACATAGAAGTCGAGCGCATGGGGGCGCTTCCTCTTCCGCCGTCCTGGCTGAGTTGGGGCGGAGTGATACGCTCGACGAACGGCGTCTATCAATCGCGCTTCGATCTTCGTCATCTTCAGCCGCAGCTATTCACATTCACAGCCGATTCGCCACCCGACCAATACGTTAGCGAGGCGTTGGCGCTTTCCGAAGTAAGAACGTACTGGGGCTTCGCGCGCTTTCCAGTGATTCGCAGCACCACACAAGAAGGCCTGCACATCGTCGAACTCGGCGAAAATCGTTTCGTCAACCCGAAGCGCCGCAGGCCGCAACCTTTCACCTACGTCGTCGTATTTGATTCAGGTGGTAAAGTGGTGGAGGAAGGCTGGGAACAGAACGGAATGTTTATGGAAAATTTAACCCGTATTCCCCATCACGCGGTGGCGCCGTGAAGGTTTTGATCTTCAGTGATATCCACGGTGATACGCGCGCCCTCGAAAGACTCGTCGCGCATCCCGCGGACATCTACATCGCCGCCGGCGATCTCTCCACATTTGGCAAAGACCTCGACCGCTGCGGCGAAATCTTGAAACCGCTGAGCGAAAAAGTGTGGGTCCTGCCGGGAAATCACGAAAGTCACGACGACACACGCGCGTTTTGCCAGCGCTTCGGCTTTTTCGACTTTCATCGCCAAATCCGCGCGCTGAAATCCGAACGCGGCACCACGCAATGGGCCGGCCTGGGCTACAGCAACATCACACCCTTCAACACGCCGGGGGAATATTCAGAAGACGAAATCGCGAAAGCGCTGGCGGCATTCGATCACCTGAAGCCGCTTTATCTCGTTGTCCATTTTCCGCCCCAGGGCACTCGCCTCGACGAATTTGCCGCCGGAAAACACGCCGGCAGTCCCACGCTGCGCGAATGGGCGGATCGAGTACAGCCGCTCTACCTTTTCTGCGGCCACATCCACGAATGCGCCGGCCGCAGCGATCGCCTCGGTGCCACGCAAGCTTTCAACGTAGGCAAAAAGGGCTACACGATAGAAGTGTAGATTCCGGTAAGTTTGCTCCGTATCTCAGTGCCGGGAATCAAATCGAGGGAAACGGTAAAGTGTCGAAACTATCTCTTGTTCGTGTTGGTCGCCGGATAAATCACAAGCTGGCGATGCTCCCCGGAGCCTTCGCTCATTGTCCGCACACCCGCCGCGCCATTTAATTCCAGATGAATCAGCCGCCGGTCTCGCGACGACATGGGATTGAATCGGAACGGCTGCCCCGTTTCGCGCACGCGTTGCGCCGCCACCCGTGCCGATAGCTTCAGCTCTTCCAGCCGCGTCGTTCGATAATCCCCGCAGTCGAAGCGGACGTGATCGTGCAGGCGCGGGTCGAGCCGCAGCCAGCGATGCCCTACATGTTCCAGCGCCAGCAGCAGGTCGGCGCTGTGTTCCAGCAGCAACGCTTCGTCAGCGCCGCGAAACGCCACCACCACGTCCTTAGCCTGCGAACCGCCGTCACCTTGTGCACCCGCGCCGCTCGAGGAAATGTCGTACTCGAGTTCGAGCCCCATCTCGCGCACGCACACATCCAGATAACGTTTCAGCTCTTCCACCGCGCGCGCCCGGTCAAAATGCGCTTCCTCGCGCGGCTTCTCTTTCATCGCAGGCCGTCTGCCGGCCTGACTGTGCCCTCGCCCTTCGTTCATTCGTTTTTCTTCTTGAATTTGCTTCTCGACGGCAGCGGCTCCGTGCGATTTAAATACCACTGCTGCCCCATGCCGACAAGGTTGCTCGTAAACATATACAGATTCAGCCCGCTCGACAACCGGAAGAAAATCACGCCCATAAAAAGAGGCATGAACTGCATCATTTTCTGCTGAGAAGGATCGGCCGTCGTCTGCGGCGTCATCTTCGTCGTCAGGTACATCGTGATCGTCATCGCGATCGGCAGAACGTAATAAGGATCCTTCGCGGATAGGTCGTGAATCCAGCCAATCCACGGCGCGTGCCGCAATTCAATCGCGCCATTCAGCACCCGCCAGAGCGCCCACCAGATCGGCATCTGGAAGAGCATCGGAATGCAGCTTCCCATCGGATTGATGCCTTCGCGCGAATACACCGCCATCACTTCTTCGTTCATCTTTTTCTTGCGCGGGTCGCTCATCGAATATTTCTTGTAGCGGTCCTGTATCTGGCGGATTTCCGGCGCCACTTTCTGCATTCTCTGCATCGAGCGCCAGCTCTTCATCTTGAGCGGAAAAATCGCCATGTTGATCACGAGCGTCAGGATCACAATCGCCCAGCCGTAGTTTGGCACGAACCGGTAAATCCATTTCAGAATCTCGAAAATCGGCTTCGCGATGATCCCGGTCCACCCGAACTGCACCAGATCCTCGAGCGGCGGCTTCATCTTGCTCAGCAGCGTCAAGTCTTTCGGACCGACGAAGACTCGAGCTTTAAAAGGCGCCGGCTCCGTCGTCCCCGCCGCCATCTCCGCTTCGGGTTCCGCCACGGTCTTCTCGTCCTGCATCACATCGTGCGTCTGCATCCAGTGCCAAAGCGAGAGGTTCGTGCCGTCCGGAAGAAACGCCGTGGTAAAAAACTGATCTTCGATTCCCAGATATTGCAGCGGCCCGCTCTGCACGGCCGCCTCCGCTTGATTTCCGGATACACCGAGTTTCTTGTACTGCAGCAGATTGAGCTTGTCCGTCTGTTTGTAGAAAACTGTGACGAGCTGCGCCGCGTTGTAAACTTCTTTGTCCCCGAACCCGCCGCGCCACGCAATCGCTACTGGAACCGCCTTGCCCTCCACCGTCACCGCGCACTCCACCGTCAACTCATAATCCGGCGTGAACGAAAGCTTCTTCACCACGTCTACGTGGCCGTCGCTCCAGTGAAACGTCACATCCGCAGGCGCCTGCAGATCCGCGCTCTCTCCCGGCGCGGCCGACGTCACTTTGTACAAGCCCGAATTCACCTGCGCTTCGAGTTGTTTGTCGGTGAGAATCAGCGAAAAAGGCCAACCCAGCTGCTTCGCTGCATCCGCGTTCACCAGATCCAGCGGCCGCGGCGGTTTCTGGTCGGTCAGATATTTTTTGAGCTTCCAGCTCTGCACCACGCCGCCACGATTCGAAAACTCCACGCGATACAGCGGGCTTTCCACCGCGATGGTTTTTTCTTCTGCTGCCTGGATCGCTGCAGGCGAAGGAGTTTGCTTCTCGGCAGCCGCTGCGGAATCTCGAAGGATTGTCGCCGCCGGTTGTCCCGACGGAGCAGGATTGCTCCCGCCTTGAGAGATGGCGGCTCCCGTCGGCGCCGGAGCCGAAGCGGGCGGCTTGAAGAAATGTCCCCAGGTAAAAAGAATCAAAAGCGCGAGCAAAATAAAAACGATCGCGCGAACCTGATCGTTCATCTCATTCACAGCGCAAACCCCTCTTTAGCCTGAGCGCCGTTTGCGAAAGGCTCACCCTCGCCCTCCGCGAAGAGCCTTTGCGAATCTTTGTGGGTCGCCCACACTGCAATGGGGCTTCAGCTCCTGAAGTTCCCTCTCGCCAACCCCATCGACAACATCCGGCACAAGATCAAACCCGCCCTTCGTAAACGGCCGGCAGCGCAACAAACGCTTCACCGCCAGCACACTACCGCGCCAAGCCCCATGCTTCGCGATCGCTTCATATCCATATCTCGAACACGAGGGATAAAACTTGCAGGCCCCGCCAAAAAACGGCGAAAGAAAAATCTGGTAGATTCGCACCACAAAGAGCAGCGTCCATTTCCCGGCGCTTCGCACAATCTCTACTGCGAATGGATTTTTAGGGGGTCGCAACTTCAGCTCGTCCTCATTTTCAAAAGGCCGCGGCTTTCGCCGCGGCGAAAAGCCCTCCATAGAAGGGGGCTTTAGCCCCTGAAGCCGAGCCCCGTTCAAAGCGTCGCGCCGCGCCGCGGCAGCAACCTCATCAATTCTTCCGTCACCCGCGCAAACTCCGCCGTCGCCACTGACGTACGCGGATGAATCACTATGTCCCATCCTGGAGAAATCTCCTGTCGGTGCAGTCGTACGATTTCGCGGATTCGCCGGCGAATGCGGTTGCGCTTTACCGCGCCCCCCAGCCCTTTCTTGATACTCCATCCGAACCGGCTTTCATCGAGGCCATTGGCGCGAAGAAAAACGGCAAATTCTCGGCTCGTCCGGCGGCGGCCTTCGCGATACACCGCGTCATACTCCGACCGGCGCACCAGGCGAGCGGCGCGGGGGAAATCCTGCCGCGGCGTGTCAGACGCGCGTAAGACTGTGGCGCCCCTTCTTGCGGCGTGTCGCAAGTACCTTCCGCCCACCCTGGCTCTTCATCCGAGCCCGAAATCCGTGCTTCTTATGACGGCGCCGCACATGCGGCTGAAAAGTGCGTTTCGGCAACGATCCTTCTCCTCTGCTTTTCGCTCAATCTCTGTACGTAGTAGTCCCGCGCGCCCGGCGAGTTTCGCCCAGCAAATCCGTTCCCTCATTGCCAAAATCGCGCACCCAAACGAAACAATGAGTCTAGACGACCCCCGCATATCGGTCAAGGAACGTCGCTCGACTCGGGTCCGGGCTACTTGTCGATTGGCCTCTTAGAGATTGGTTGCTTCAACTGAGCACCGCAGTATAATTCGCACAATTTCCCGGTCGTATCGTGCGGCCCGAACACCCCTGTCTTTCGCAATTCCATCCAGGAGGAGGCAATGTCACACGATCTCGAGCAAGCCCCGGAAGACCGCCCCCAACCACACCATCACTCCTGCAGCGATCTCTTCGGATGCGGCGACGAAAAAGGCACCGGCGTCTTCCGTGAAGACATCAAAGATTCCGCCTTCACGAATCGCGCCGCTGACCGGCTCCTACATGTGGATGAGGTCAATCAAGCTCAGTTCGACGCTTGTCTCACCGCGCGCGGCCGTTCGCGTCGCAACCTCCTCCGAGCAAGCAGCTTCATGGGCGCGGTCGCAGCCATCGGGCCATGGTTCACCAGGCTTGCTTACGCGGCAAATTTGGCAGAAGCGAACGCTGTCAATCCCGGCATCTCTGCCGCCACGCAGAAAAAAGAGGACGAAGGCCATGTCCACGTCGTCGAATCCAACGATCAAACCGTCCACCTGGGGGTCTACGACACCACGCTCCCTCCCATCCTCAAGATCGATTCCGGCGACACCATCAGTTTCCTCAACACGTGGTCGCATTTCCTGAACCAAATGCAGCCCGGCGTTCCCGTCGAGACGCTCGCGAAACTTCGCGTCAGCAATCCAGGAAAAGGTCCGCACTCGATCATCGGCCCCATCTATGTTAACAACGCCGAACCCGGCGACGTCCTTGAGGTCCGCTATAAGCGAATTCTTCCCTTCACCTGGGGCGCCGCTTTCAATAACCCCGGCTCGCTGGGAACCGGCTTGCTCCCGCAGGATTTTCCCGATGGCCAAGTGAAGTATCTAGATCTCGATCTTCCGAAAATGACGGCGGAGTTCGCCAAAGACATTCACGTTCCCCTCAAGCCGTTCCAGGGAACGCTCGGCGTGGCCCCGCCCGACGGCTACGTCCCTCCTTTGAGTCCGGGCATTACCAGCTCTGTCCCTCCCGGCCCCCACGCAGGCAATACAGACTTGAGCGAAATGGCTGAAGGTTCGACGATGTTCATTCCCGTCTGGAAACCCGGTGCACTGATTTTCACCGGCGACTCTCATGCCGTGCAGGGTGATGGCGAAATCACCATCACCGCCCTCGAGACGCGCATGCAGGAATTGCGTATTCAGGTAGTTCTCCACAAACAGAAAAATTTCGCCTGGCCTATCGCGGAGACTCCGACGCACTGGATCGTTCTCGGATTGGACAAAGACCTGAACGTCGCCATGAGTCTGGCCGCGCGCAACGCCATTAACTTTCTCGCCGCTCGCACCAGCCTGACCAAGCTCGACGCCTACGCTTTGTGCAGCATCGCCGTCAGTTTCCGAGTAACTCAGGTTGTCGACATCGTCCGCGGCGTTCACGCCATGATCCCCAAAAGCCTTTTCACCGGAGAACTGCGCAAACAAATTGCGGTCGTTTGATCAGAATAGAAGCACAAAGAACGCACACATTGTATTACTCTGATTTGTTTTGCGGTTCGTGCCGAGAAGGCTTGAGCGCCACCCAGCAAAATCGCAGTCCTAGCGCAGGCCTCTTCGTCAACAAACTCCCCGCCCGCGCAATCAATCCCGCGCGCTGGCGCACCAGCACCGCAAACCCAAAATCCGCACCGGGCCTAATCCAGATCCAATCCTAGTCAGGCCGTCCAGAGAGTTGTGCCAGCTTTGCGAATGTGTACTATCCTTCAAAAGGTTCGGATAATTGGCTGCTCAAAATTTCGTCAAACCGAATCGTCAAAAGGAAAATGCGAATCTTTTGGGCGACTTTGATTCTTTGCTCCTTTGCAAATCCGTCTTCAGCTCAGTTAGGCTCCCAATCCATCTTGATGCCAATGCCGTCAAGCATTCGACCTGGAACCGGCGCACTCCCGATTGACGGTTCTTTCTCGGTTTCAGTGGAAGGATACCGGGAACCGCGCATCAATCGTGCCGTGCAAAGATTTCTCCACGATCTTTCCCGTGTCAGCGGCGTCCCGATCAGAAATCAAATCGCGCATGGTGCGCATGCCTCGCTGCTGATCCGCGCTGAGCACGCAGGCAAACCCGTTCAGGATGTAAGCGAAGACGAAAGCTATACCCTCGATGTCAGCGCCACCGGCGCAAGACTCACCGCGCCCAATCCACTCGGCATCCTCCACGGGTTACAGACATTCCTCCAGCTTGTCGAAGTCTCGCCCGGCGGCTTCGTCGCCTCCTCCGTGCACATCGAAGACTCGCCTCGCTTCCCCTGGCGCGGACTCACCATCGACGTTAGCCGCCACTTTATTTCCTCGGACACGCTCAAGCGCAACATTGACGGAATGGCAGCGATGAAAATGAACGTCCTGCACCTGCATCTTTCCGACGATCAGGGCTTTCGCATGGCGAGCGCTCAATTTCCAAAACTAGTCGAGCTGGGCTCGGACGGAAACTATTACACGAAGCCCCAGATGCGTGATCTCATCGAATACGCCAGGGATCGCGGTGTGCGAATTGTTCCCGAATTTGACATGCCGGGACATAGCACTTCCTGGTTTGTCGGATATCCTGCGCTTTCGAGTGGGCCGGGGCCCTACCAGATTGAGCGCAGGTGGGGAATTTTTGATCCCGCAATGGACCCGTCGCGCGAGCAGACCTACGTCTTTCTCGACAAGTTTATCGCCGAGATGGCCTCCCTTTTTCCAGACCATTACTTTCACATCGGCGGCGACGAGGTAAACGGAAAACAGTGGGACGCAAACCCGAATATCCAGGAATTCATGCGCGTTCAAAACCTGAAGAACAATCAGGAACTGCAGCAGTATTTCACTCTTCGAATTCAAAAAATTGTCGGCAGGCACCAGAAAATTATGGTCGGTTGGGACGAGATTCTGGCGCCAGGCATGCCGAAAGAGAAAGTCGCGATTCAATCCTGGCGGGGCCAGGATTCGCTCGCAGCCGCAGCAAAACAGGGATATAGCGGAATCCTCTCCAGCGGCTACTACCTCGATGCGATGGCGCCGGCTGGAAAATATTATTCGGTGGATCCACTGTCAAATGCCGATGCGGTGCTGAATTCTGACCAGCAGAAGCGCATCCTCGGAGGCGAAGCCTGCATGTGGGCCGAGTTCGTCAACGACGAGAATATTGATTCCCGAATTTGGCCTCGCGCCGCCGCAATCTCGGAGCGCTTGTGGTCCGCATCCCAAGTGCAGGACGTCCCTTCGATGTATCTCCGCTTGAACGCGGCGAGTCGCGGACTCGAACAGCTCGGCCTCAGGCATCGCTCGAACCTTCCTTTGATGCTCTCACGCATGGCCGCCACCGATCATATAGCTGCGCTGCTCACGCTCGCAGATGTCACAGAGCCCGTCGGCCTGCAAATCCGCGAGGAGGAAGCGGAAAGGGCGGGCGGCATTCAAACAAGTGACACGCCGCTGAATCGCATGGTGGACGCGGTTCTTCCCGAAAGCGAAGTCGCGTGGCAATTCTCTCAAATGGTGGATCAATTTGTCGGAAGCGGTTTTCAGGACGCCCAAGCGAAATCCGATATTCGTGCCCTCCTGGTCGCCTGGCGGGACAACGACAATGAATTGCGCCCCCTGCTTCAGAATTCATTCTTGCTGAAAGAACTTGCGCCCGTTTCTCAGTCTCTTTCTTCGCTCGCCGCCTCAGGACTGCAGGCCCTCGATTACATCGACAAAGGCCAACGAGCACCCGATTCCTCGCACAAGGAACAAATCGCAATACTCCAGCAAACAGAAAAACCAGCCGCCGATCTGATCCTCGCAGTAACTCCGGCTGTTCGAAAACTAGTCGAAGCCAGCGCCACCTCAGGGAAGTAGCCCCTGAACCTGACGCAAACGCAATCCCTCCGTTTGCATTACAAATTCAATTCGCAACCCATATTCACAGCCCGGCAGTGGCACCGCGCCACAAACTAATGTAAATTAAATGTCTCACTTACCCGTTCCCCGGTAGCTCAACGGTAGAGCATTCGGCTGTTAACCGTTGGCGCATGAAAAATCAATAACTTCGACCATTTGCGACTGAATGCTATGAATTGCTACAAGTGCATGTGCCGAGAGCTCTTAGCGCTACGCAGCGGATCTTTGGTAGCACTCGGTAGGGTCTGGTAGTGGGCACAAATTTGGGCACAGTCGACAATGCATGCGAACAAGGCTCGAGTTGTCCGCGCTGGTGACTCCGAACGAGGGGCACGCGTTTAGGTCCTCCTCGAGCTAGTTTATTTTTTTTAGAATTTTCTGATCAAAGCCCACCAGGACCACACGGCAGGTGACAGAATCCCAAATTTCGCGACGTTCTCTCGGCGTTCCATCCGAAGATCGTCGCACTTTGAGACAGGTGGTTGATAAACCCTGTTCGCAACGCCTATCTGAAAGTCAGTGTTCGGTAAGCCGTCAATCAGCACTTGGGGATTACTTGCGGTTGTCCGCCATCCACTTCAGTGCGGATTTCCTTCTGCATGAGCCTTTGCCAATCCTGGCGGCGTAAATGCCTCCTGAATAATGGGAGCTCCAAACGGAGCACCCGTGAATCCGCCATCCACCATCAGCTCGACCGCGTTGACGTACGAGGAATCGTTCGACGCGAGGAAGAGCACGGCTTTGGCAACTTCTTCCGGCTCTCCCCAACGGCCCTGCGGCACCGCAGAAGAGAAGAACTTCGCCAACTTAGCGGAATCTTCTTCCGAAGCTGAGGCTCGGGGCCCGCGCTTCCAGATGGGAGTCTTGATCGCGCCTGGTGCGACGACGTTCACGCGAATGTTGCGCGGTGCAAGGTCGGCGGCGATGGAACGCGCCATCGAGACGAGACCACCCTTGGTAGCTGCATACGCGGCTACGCCAGGCTGGCCGAGGTAGTTATGTACCGACCCACTAAAGATGATGCTGCCGTTGTCGTTCAGCAGAGGCACCGCTGAATTCACCGTAAAGAAAGCGGCATTAAGGTTAGTGTGGATCACGTTCTCAAAAATGGCCTCGTCGGTCGAGCCCGTAGGAGTCCGGCCGGAGATGCCGGCATTCGCAAAGACAATGTCGAGCTTCCCGAAATCTGTGGCCAGGGCTGCGAAGAGCCGCTTGCGATCTTCCGCAAGGGTGACGTCAGCGCGGTAGCCACGCGCGCTCGATCCAAGTTCGGCGATCGCTTCATCGAGCGTCTTTTGGTCGCGGCCGGTAATGGCGACCTGCGCGCCCTCCGCGACGAAAAGTCGGGCGGTGGCTAGACCGATGCCACTGTTGCCGCCGGTAATAAGAGCCTTCTTCCCTCTGAGCTTCATAATCCCTCCTTTTTGCGGGACTACCAAATGCGATGATCATCAAGGTGAAAAGGATACAAACAATGTGCGCTATCCCGTCGAGGACACCGCCGCAAACATGACAAGACACAAAAACCGTAAGTAGCCCGAGTTGTCCAGGCCAGTGATTCCCAACGACGGGAGCACCTTTAACTCTCCCCGAGCTACTTTATTTTTTTAAAAAAATTTTTCTGATCGAAGCCCAGCCAGCACCAGACACTCTTTCAACCTAGTTCCCAATTAACGCCCTAACGGCCGGTTAGACGGACGGAAATGAACTTGATTGCATGACAATTTCGGCTCCGACTCGAGTAGACATCGTGGCATGCACTAAAGCGCCGTCCGCAAGATCATGGCTACGGAAGGACTTTTTCGTCTCTCGTCCTATCGTGCACCCAGCAAACATGTATTCGCACAACGTGCCGTGCTACCATCCGTGCCATTCTCTAAATTCGGACGGCACCTTTGAGCCTTGACAAGCCTAAGAAAGCTTTAACACTAACCCGCAGACAAGCCCTGAAAGTGCTGGGAGTAGGAACCGGTGTTGCACTGACTCCTCGCATAGTTGCCTCACGTCTGGCCACAAGCGAAGAAGATAAAAGAGCGGACGTCATTGTAGTCGGCGCTGGCTTCGCCGGACTGACGGCTGCACGAAATCTGATGCGAGAAGGCCGCAGAGTTGTCGTGTTGGAGGCACGCGACCGCGTGGGCGGCAGAGTGAAAGCGGGGAAGCTCGCGGGTCATTCTGTTGATGTTGGTGGAATGTGGGTGGGACCGACCCAGACGAGACTTCTCGAAATGATCAAAGAGTACGGACTGCACACAACCCCACAATTTGAGGCAGGTAAGGCAATTTCAGAAATTAACGGCAAACGCGCCAGCGCCGATGGCGAAGGGACAGGGATGAACCCCGAGGACGAGCGAGCGTACAACAGAATCGTCAAGGAACTAGATCACCTGTCTGGCCTGTTGCCGCTCGACGCGCCGTGGAACATGGTCGACGCTGAAGCATTGGACGACATAACCGTTCAAGACTGGCTAAGCTCTGCTACCACCAACAAAGCGGTTCGCAGCTTTCTGGAAGCATCCATCCGGTTAAACTTTGCCGCCGACCCCTTTCAGATGTCATTCCTGTACTTCTTGTTCTATCTCCGCTCAGGGGATAATTTCGATACGCTGAACGGGTACAAGAATGCGGCGCAGGCGTTTCTCGTAAAAGAGACGGTGCATGAAGTTGCGGCGCGAATTGCGATCGAACTTAAACACACAATCATTCTCGAAAGTCCTGTCAGAACAATTTCGCAGAACGCGAGCGGTGTGACTGTCAACTCCGACAAGGGCAATTGGCGGGCTGATTATGCCATCGTGGCGGTTCCTCTCCCCTTGTCGGTGCGAATTGCATACGACCCGCCTTTATCGCCGGAGAGGGACATCCTCGCGCAGCATATGCCCATGGGTTCAGTCATCAAATACTGGGTCGCTTATGAAAAACCATTCTGGCGGGAACACGGCCTGAACGGAATGCTATGGAGTGATCTGCCGCCCTCATCTGCCATTTGCGATGCTTCCCCTTCAGGCGGGGGGCCGGGGTTCTTGGTCGGATTCTTCGAGGCGCACAATGCACTGCAGTGGACGGGTCGACCTATGGAGGAACGAAAGAAGGTGGTTATAGAACGGATTGTCGAGTTCCTCGGGCCTGAAGGTGCTCATCCCATCGATTACGAAGATCAGGATTGGCCCGCCGAAGTTTGCAGCCGAGGTTGCTATGGTGCGTCGATGGGGCCGGGGATCATGACAACAGTGGGAAAAGTCATTCGTCAGCCGCATGGTCGGATCCACTGGGCAGGTACGGAGACAGCGACCAGATGGATGGGTTACATCGACGGCGCGATTCGTTCAGGCGACCGCGCAGCAGCTGAGGTGCAGTCTAGAGCAAAGGAGTCCAAAGCATCCGCCTGAGCCGCACGTTTTGAAATCACCAGCGCGACTGCGACACGTATTGAACGGCAATGTGCCCGTCGCCACCTCATAGAGAACCACGCCGACACTCGCAAGGGATAACGCTTGGTTAGCGGGGTTACCGGACATCTCTAACAGGGTCGGCTCTGTCAAAGCTTTTTTGAACGAGCTTCTCCAGTCACTCTGAGGTGGAGAGTGCCTGTTTGTTTCTTTGCCCTCTGCCTCGACGACTGTGGCTCGTTCG
>Ga0306920_100000410_pt1 | contig 49979 bp, 44 predicted proteins | sample flu12Cox44000170_FD_204666 | JGI IMG/M metagenome (GOLD analysis project Ga0306920, IMG submission 204666) | Lab enrichment of tropical soil microbial communities from Luquillo Experimental Forest, Puerto Rico - flux4day.12C.oxic.44.000.170 (v2)... | ecosystem: Environmental > Terrestrial >... | reverse complement strand
TCGCTAACGAAAGGGTAGAGGCGGTTGTCGAACGCACGGGCGGAGTGCCCTTGTTCGTCGAGGAACTGACTCGGGCAGTGTTGGAGGGTGGCAATGAGCAAATTGCCGGCCGGGAGATTCCGGCAACGCTCCACGACTCGCTGATGGCCCGCTTGGATCGCTTGGGACCTGCCAAAGAGGCACTCCAGATTGGCGCGGTTATCGGCAGCGAGTTTTCCTATCGACTGCTACATGCGGTTCATCGGATAAGCGACAAGGACCTACAAAACGCCATCCAGAGTGCCACTGATGCAGAATTGGTATACGTACGCGGCATGCCTCCGGACGCCACTTATCAATTCAAGCATGCTCTTATCCGAGATGCTGCTTATGCAGCTCTGCTCCGGAGTCGGCGCAAAGAACTTCATTCGCGGATCGCCGAAGTATTGAGCCAGCATTTTCCAGAAAAAGTCACATCGACGCCCGAGCTGCTGGCCCATCACTATACCGAGGCGGGCTTGATCGCGCAGGCCATCCCATACTGGCAACGGGCTGGCGAGCAAGCCAACCAGCGCTCGGCCTACCGCGAAGCGGTCAGTCACCTCAGCAAGGCACTAGAGTTGCTCAAGGCCTTGCCAGATAATCCCGAGCGTGTCCAGCAGGAACTGACCCTGCAACTTGCCCTGAGCGATGCGCTACTCCCGGTCAAAGGCCATGCGGCCCCGGAAGTAGGGAAGACGTATAGCCGGGCCCGCGAGCTCTGCCAACAGCTGGGCGAGACTCCGGACCAGATCGCGTCAAGCAGCTCGCAGCTCTTCTCTGTGCGGTTTCGCCTGTTTGTCTTTTACTTTAACAGGTCGGAGTTGCCAACGGCCTGGGAGCTGGCGGAGCAGTGCATGTCTCTGGCCCAGAGCGCCCGCGACCCATATCTCCTCTCGGTCGCTCACATGCCACTAGGATGCACCTTATTCTGGCTGGGAGATTTGGTCGCTGCGCGGACGCACTTTGAGCAGGCGATTGCTTTGTATGACCCTCAGACGCGCCTGCGTTCCACCGCCGCTATGTATTATGACCCGAGATGGCTTTGCCGCTGCTATGGCTCCCTGGCTCTGTGGGGTCTGGGCTATCCAGCTCAGGCCCTGAAGATGAACTCAGAGGCATTGGCCTTCGCCAATGGGCTGTCTGATCCTCTCGTTCGGGCAGAGACGTTGCATTTTGCTGCCCTTCTGCATTCTCTTTGCCACGAAAAACAGGGGACGCGAGAGCGGGCAGAAGCGGAAATGACCCTATCCACCGAGCAGGGGTTTCCGTACATGTTAGAGGCTGGGAAGGTGTTCCGAGGGTGGGCGCTGACCGAGGAAGGACAGAGCGAAACAGGCATTGCGCAGATGCAGCAAGGTTTGGCGGCCTGGCGAGCCACAGGGGCGGTGGGAGGCACAACGAAATATCTCTCCCTGTTAGCCGACGCGTATGGGAAAGCAGGACAGACAGAAGAAGGGCTGGCTATCGTAGCCGAAGCCCTGGATTTCGTCGACAACAGAGGGGAGCGCGTGTTGGAGGCGGAGCTGTATCGGCTCAAGGGAACGCTAACGTTACAGTCGACACTCTCAAGTTCAGGATCACGAAGTGAGGCTGAGGCAGAGGGATATTTCTCGAAGGCCATTCAAATTGCCCGTCGTCAGCAGGCGAAATCCCTGGAGCTGCGGGCAGTGATGAGCTTGAGTCGGCTGTGGCAGCAGCAGGGTAAGAAAGAAGAAGCTCGGAACTTACTAGCAGAGATCAACAACTGGTTCACCGAAGGCTTCGATACTCCCGATCTTAAAGAGGCCAAGGCGCTGCTCGATGAGTTAAGCGCGTAGACGGTGACCGGGGGACATATGCTCTGTTTCAAAATGCGGCTTCGATAGTCCTGATGGGCTGGAGTTCGGCGTGCGCAAGGCTGTTGTTTTGAGGCTTGGCTATAGACGAAACCCGAACGCCGATACGAAACAAGGAGGATCTATGAGACAGCGAGTGATTAGCGCGGCTGTGCTACGAGTAACCCTCGCAGCATTGCTGCTCGCCGCGAACGGCGCCGCCAAGGCGGAAGGGCTGAAACTGATGCATACCGAGTCGGTGTCTCAAGCCACCTTCACGAGCATCTCATTTGGGCCTGTGGGACCCGAATGCAATTCTTCTACCGGTGGGTCGGCCTGCTTGTTTCTCGACCTGACGGCGAACGTCGTCGGCCAGCACACGCCTTTCGGGAAATACACGGGGACTATCGACGCTACTCTCAACCTCAATCCCGCGCACTTCATCCCGAGTGGTGCCCACGACGCCAATGGCGACCCGACCGGAGTATGCACACCCGAGTTCGGCACCGAGACTGACACCTTTGCCGACGGCAGCGCGTTGAGCAGTAGCTTTCAGGGACTTGGATGCTGCGCGGCTGCCGACTGCATGGGCACCACTGGGCCGCCATCGGTCAATCACGACTCCAGCCTGATCACCGCCGGCACTGGCCGATTCGCCGGTGTAAGCGGTGGCTGGTCATGGAGCGATAGCGGCACCGGCGGGCCATTGCTAATCCATGCCGAAGGCGTGATGCAGTTCCCGTAAGGGCAAAATCAAGGCTGGAGCGGGACGAGGTGCCGCGGGAACTGTTTCGCTCCAGCAGCATCGTTACTGTAGTGCGCGCCCGTGCAACATCCCGCGTTCCCAATTAGGCAAACGACTTGCTGTCCGTGGTGCAGGCCGACCTTAGCCTCAAGTACACGAAGTCCTAACAACTTCTCGTCGTATCGCTTGTTAATTCGACATAACAGTAAGTAAAATCCGCATTCTCAAACAATCACCTTAGAAGGGAACAGCCGATAACATAAGTGGGACCAAGCTAATACGCTTACTCGGTGAGAACTCTTTGACTCTGACTCCGGGGGAGCCGATGCGCTGTTCGAAATGCGGGGTGGAGAACCCAACCGGAAAGAGCTTCTGCGGCGACTGCGGCGCGGCATTATCGAACCGTTGTCCGAAATGCGGTGCCGAGAATCCGCCAAGCCAGCGCTTCTGCGGCGATTGCGGAACCGCGTTGATGGCCGGGGAAGCTACCGGTCGCGCAGCATCTTTCTCGAACATGCGCGACGTTACGATAGCAGCCGAGCAGGCGGCTTCCGTTTTCGTCGAAGGCGAGCGCAAGACTGTCACAGCGCTGTTCGCCGATCTTAAAGACTCAACCGAATTGATCCACGACCTCGACCCGGAGCGAGCTCGCTCGATTATCGATCCTGCCCTAAAAATCATGGTTGATGCCGTGCGGCAATACGACGGGTATGTGGTGCAATCTACTGGTGACGGCATCTTCGCACTTTTCGGTGCCCCGCTCGCCCACGAGGACCATCCGCAGCGGGCGCTGCATGCCGCGTTGACGATGCAGCAGGCGCTGCGCCAGTTAGGGGACAGGCCGCCCGGATCTGAGGATCACAAGCCCAAGCCCGTGCTGGAGGCGCGAGTGGGAATCAACAGCGGTGAAGTCGTCATGCGCACTTTCGAGACCGGCGGGCGCGTCGAGTATACACCGATCGGCTATGTGACCAATCTGGCGGCACGGCTCCAGACTATTGCTCCGGCAGGAGGAATCGCGGTAGGCGAGGAAACTCGCCGCCTGGTTGAGGGCTACTTTGAGCTGAGATCCCTCGGGCCGACCGCAATCAAAGGGGTCGCCGAGCCGATTAAGATCTACGAAGTGACCGGCCTGGGACCATTGCGCACCCATTTTCAGCTTTCGGCGCGGCGCGGTTTGACAAAGTTCGTCGGTCGCAACCAGGAACTCGCGCAACTTGAGCGCACGCTGGAATTGGTATGCCGCGGGCGCGGCCAGATCGCCGCGATCGTTGCCGAAGCAGGCACCGGCAAATCACGCCTGGTGTACGAGTTCAAGGCGACCATACCGGCCGAATGCAGGCTGCTCGAGGCCTACTCGGTCTCGCATGGCAAGGCGTCGCCGTGGCTGCCGGTACTCGAACTGCTGCGCGGTTATTTCGGGTTCTCGGATGCTGACGACGCGGCGACGCGCCGTGAGAAAATCAGGGCCGCGTTGACAGCGCTCGACGCCTCGCTCGCCGGCGCGCTGCCGTATCTGTGGAATTTGCTGTCGATATCCGAAGAACCAGATCCGCTGGCCCAGATGGATGCGCAGATAAAGCGTCAGCGAACACTCGAAGCGCTGAAGCGAATCGTCTTGCGCGAAAGCCTTAATCAGCTAGCCGGTCGTGGTTATCTTCGAGGACCTGCATTGGATTGATTCCGAGACCCGGGCGTTACTCGAACTGATGGCCGACGGCATAGCCAATGCCCGTGTGCTGATATTGGTGAATTATCGCCCGGAATACCGGCACGAATGGGGCAACAAATCGTACTACTCACAATTGGGGCTCGAACCATTGGATAGCGTGGCTGCGAGCGAAATGCTCACCATGCTTTTGGGCGACAATCTCGAGTTCAACCAGCTCAAGCGGCTCATTATCCAACGTAGCGAGGGCAACCCGTTCTTCATCGAGGAGATGCTGCAGGCGCTGTTCGACGAGGGGATACTAGCGCGCAATGGTGTCGTCAAGATCACGAGGCCATTCTCGCAACTGCGTTTGCCCTCCACGGTACAGGGAATCCTCGCCGCCCGCATTGATCGGCAGCCGAGCGAGCACAAGCAACTCCTGCAGACCCTGGCGGTGATCGGCCGGGAATCGAGACTCGACCTGATCAGAGAAATGGTTCCCACTGCTGAGGCGCAATTGCACGGGATGCTCGCAGAATTGCAGGCGAGCGAATTCATTTACGAGCAGCCGGCGTTCCCTCAAACGGAGTATGTCTTCAAGCACGCACTGACCCAGGAAGTTGCCTACAACTCGATGCTGTTGCAACAGCGCAAAGCTTTGCACGAACGTGCCGGACAAGCGCTGGAGTCGATGTTTGCTGATCAATTAGAAGATCACGTCGGCGAGTTGGCGCGTCATTACAACAGCAGCGGCAATACACAAAAAGCGGTAGATTATTCCCGACTTGCTGGCCAACAAGCGGTCCGTCGCTCAGCCCACGCCGAGGCTATCAATCATCTCACGAAAGCCTTGGACTTACTCCAGACTTCGCCAGACACTCCGGAACGTGCCGAGCAAGAGCTCGCGCTCCTCGTGGTGCTCGCACCAGTTCTGATGGAAGCGAAGGGCTACGCGGCACCAGAAGTAGAAAGAGTCGCTGCTCGGGCACGGGTGTTATGTGAGCAAATGACAGATGCTCCACACCTAGCCTCGGTGCTGCGGATCCTATTCGGCTTTTACGTAAATAAGGGAGAGTTGCAGACCGCGCATGAACTCGCTGGCCAAATGGTTAATCTGACAGATAGACAAAATGACGCGGCCTTCCTGCCTGATGCGCACTATGTACGGGGGTTGACATCTTTCTGGCTTGGGGACTTCGTCTCGGCTCGCGACCATACGCAGCAAGCCATCGCACTGTACGACCTCCGCCGCCCCACGCTACCCTTGAATTCAATAGAAAATCCCAAACTGGGTTCGTTAGGGTTTCTAGCTTGGGCCCTGTGGTTCTTGGGCTGTCCTGATCAGGCTATAAAAGCAGTGGAGCAAGCTTTCGCCTTCGCTCTAGAACTTTCACGCCCCTATAACCGAGCATTTGCAGCAGCATTTGCAGTTTGGCTCTATCAGTTCTACCGCCAATCTCAAGCTGCACAGACTCAAGCCGAGGTCGCTCTCGCTCTTTCCGATGAATATGGGTTTCCATTTTGGTCATCGTTTGGAACGATCCTGCGCGGGTGGGCACTCTCAGATCACGGGAAGAGCGGGGAAGGAATCGCACAGATACTTGCGGGTATAGCTAGCCACCAAGCTACTGGTGCAAAGACGGCCGAGTCCTGGAGTTACGCGTTGTTGGCCGAAGCATATGAGAGAGCCGGACGTGTTGAGGAGGGGCTCCAGGCACTGACCCGAGCGCTGGCAATAATGCATTCTACCGGCGAGAGTTTCTATGAAGCTGAGGTGCACCGGCTCAAAGGCGAGCTGCTAGCGAAACAGGATGTTTCAGAAGCTCGAATCTGCCTTCAGCGCGCAATCGACGTCGCTGGCAAGCAGGGTGCCAAATCATTGGAGTTGCGCGCGACCACATCGCTCGCGCGGTTGCTCGCGCAACAGGGCAGACGCGACGAGGCCCGCGCGATGCTCGCCGAGATCTACGGCTGGTTCACCGAGGGCTTCGACACGCTCGATCTCAAAGAGGCGAAAGCCCTCATTGACGATTTTAGTCGTTAACGTGTTCGTTTCGGTTTGGCTTGGCGTTTCGTTATTCAGCTGACCAAGGGAGCTCAAGTCGTTACTGCCAGCACTTTGATACTTATTTCAGAGGTTGGGGTAGCGGCAGCAGCCCTGCCAAAATATACGGTAACGACCTCTGAAAACCGGCCGCTAGCGTAACTTTTGGCACGGAAACCGCCAATCCCGCCTTTGTGAATATTTGTTGCGTTAAACCTTTGCGTGCAACTCGGGTTGCATGTAATAAACCGGCTGAACCGCCCGGTTTCACGCAACAAACCGGGGGTCTAACGCGGGGGACCACTTTGCGTACAACCCCAGTCAAGGGCCCGTGACGGCATTGGTCAAACGCGAGCTGTCATGAAGTGAACGCGGGCGCGCAAGCGTAGGCCGTCACTACGATTGGCGAAGTATCTGGTGTTGGCTTCCTCCTGTCCGAAGCGCCTGACCTCGGCGAAACCGAGTTTCCGCACCTGTTCTTCAAGCTCGGTCGGGTCGAAGACCGTGACGAACGGTTCGCCCAGCTCAGCAGCCCAGTTCCTCAAAAGATTTTTTTTGCCTCCCTCCTCTGATGGGGTGGCAGTGTGGTACTGGATTATGATCTCTGTGCCCGGCGCCATCGAAGCCACCGCACGCAAGGTGTCGAAAATCGCTTCCCGCGTTAGGTACCAGGTCACACCTAGCCACGAGAAGAATCCTGCAGTGTCGCTGCGATACCCGCGGTTGCGCAGACCATCGGTCAACGACTGCTTCTGGAAGTCCAGTGGCACGAAAACCAGATTGGGCGGGATCGTCACACCCAATTCCTGAAGGCGTGCCCGCTTCCAAGCTTGGGTCGAAGGATGATCAACCTCAAACACGCGCAGGGTCTTCGCAACGTCTGGAACGCGATAGGCAAACGAATCGAGTCCGGCCCCCAGGATTACATATTGTGAGACGCCTTGCTTGAGCGCCTGGGCTAATTCATCCTCGACGTAACGGCTTCGCAAAACTACCGCAAATCGGAAGGTATCTATTACCGCCTGAGCTGAAGAGCGATCGGCTTTCGCGGCCAGGTCGGCCAGGAACCCATCTAGTTTCGCTCGCAGCACCGCCTCGTTGGCGCATCCGGAAAGCCCCAGCGCGAACGGATCCTCGAAAATCTTCGGAGGATCATCCCAGAGCAGATGCGCCGCTCGCAGCATCGCGGTCATCATCGCGGTCGAACTCGGCCGTCCTTCTTCCATTTCAAGTTGAGTCCTTTCGTCTAGAGTCGCGCCCTAGACGCGTCGAAACGCGCGCCGATTTTCGGGTCAACTGACCTTCTTTGAGATAGTCATGCCGCTGGCCAAGGAATCAAGTCCGTTTTTTCCCCAAGGTTGCATCAGAGAGGCCGTCGCCACATCCCCGACTCTTCGCGCGAAAGCTTCGCCTCCAAGGACACAGAACTTCTGTCGTTCTCCAGCGCCTAGCCCGGCCTCGTCGCCGGATGGGGACGAATGATTTCAATACCGATGTTCCAGCAGGTCATCCTCAATGGAAACTATCATTTTGGCGTATCCTAAGCGGGAGGACGACATTGCGTGAAACCCGCTACCGTATATTTTTGTACAGATGCTGCTGCCACCCCAGGTTGAACAGCACAAGATTTGACGGTCTCAGGAAAGGTTGGTTTTGAGGTTGCGGTGGAGCGTCGTTCAGACGGTTCTCAGTCGCAATGCAATTGCTTGCTCCGAACGTCAAGCCGATGTAGTTAATCTAAGATCCACGGCGAAAAGAACCAGATAGGCTTGAAGACACCTAGATTCAGCAACTAGCCAGGCAGCTCGACAAATACTGCGGCTGCGACAACAGAAGTCCACAGTCCATCGCGGTCACCGATGGCTGATTGCGTTATGTTGCGGGTCGTTACGATCTTGTCTGATAGCCTCCAGATGTCCTTGCGCTCGTCATAGCTGACGTTGGGATCGAACTCCACCCCAAGAATCGTCGCTAACATGGTCGCGGCAAGGTCTTCGGCATAGTCACCCGCCTTCTCGTCGGTCTGGCCGAAGCTTTTATGCTCGGAAAGATACCCGTACTGAGTCTTGTCAGCCGGAATTGCAAGGCCGACCGATGCCGCCACCAAGCGATGTGGCTCGTCGGTGGCATTATCGTACATCACGGCGTAAACGATCTGTCCCGGACTCAAGTACCGTAGTCCTTCCTGAATCGAGATGACCCTGCATCCGGGCGGGAAAATTGAGCTGACGCGCACTAGATTGAACTCTGCGATCCGAGCGTCGCGCAGCGCGAGCTCAAATGAATTGAGTTTCTCGCGATGTTTGCCCACGCCTTTGGTCAGAAAAATCCCTTTTCCAATCGGTCCCATCGTCTCTCCCCGGTCGTTGCGTCACCGTTAATCTCCCCGGCATCATCATCTATCCCTTCGGTGGTCGCCTCAACCCGTAGCTGTATCTTCGCCTGAGTCTCCTTGTTGCGAGGTATCTGGTCCGTCAGCAATGTCAGCCCATGCGCCGACGCCTTTCCCGTTCGGAAGTATCAACCGGCTAAAGTTAAGGACCAAGAGGGGACCCGTACTGTTCCGTTCGCATCGGCATGAGGTGCGGGGCTGCGGTTCGACCACATTCGCAGATGACGTCGGGACCGTACGCAAGCAGCGGCGCATCAGCAAGTTGCGCTAGCGCAGTTCGTGCGTCGTCATAGCAGCTTGGCTAGAGCCCAATGATTTTGTTTTAAATGACGGCGTCAGACTGCTCAAGGCTTTAATCGGAAGCGCCATTGTAAATCAGGAGTCAGTCAATAGTCGGTATTCGAGTTCATTCTCCTCAAGCCAGGCCAGCAGGACTTGCTTGCCCTGGAGCTGGTTGGCGGAGCGATAAGTGGTAATTTCGGCGGCATGGCCCAGCTCGCCATCAGTCTGGCGATACGTCACCACCGTCACGTCCCACAGCACGTCGAGCTCATCGAGCTGATTGAGTACCGCCAGGGGGTGTTCGAGAACCGAGTCGGGCAGTCTGCCGCTGACTCCGAATAGAATTCGGTCGGCAATCTGCAGGATGTTTCTCTCTTTCGAGCTTCTGTTAGTAGCGACATCCATATCTGACCTGTCTATAAATCAACACAAACTCGGACGGAAGCCCAAGTAGGTTGCGCCTGTGACTGCGAAGTCCAAATTTAGCTACTTTGTCCCTGCGACGAGCGAAGAGGCCGTCCGGCGCGGATTTTATCCCCGCGCTGTCGCGAGAAGGCTGGAATCACTCCATTCAGTGCTTGTCGTGTTGTTCGGTTTGATGTTTCGCGGCTGCTTCAGCGTGTTCGGTGGCTAGGAGATGGTGCCCGTGTGCCAGATGAGCATGATGGCCGGCTGTTTCGTGGTCGTTAGCTTCGTGGTATTCGGCAGCTTGCCGATGATGTCGAGCGGCGTGCTCATGGTGTTCGGCGGCTTTTTCGTGATGCTCGGCACCTTTATGCTTGGCCATTTTGATCGCTCCCTCTCAAGATTACACGAATACGAATAACACAGCCTCTCTATTCGACTTTTTCACTAGTGTTACCAGAACGTTAAGGAGCGGTCGCTCGCGGGCTGAGATGACCCTGAAGCCTCGTTTGCGCCAGCTTCTGAGTGCGAAGGCGCTGTTCGACGAACTCGGAACCTAGCTCAGGGCCCTAATGCCGCGCGCGCCGCGCCGGGGAAAATCGCCAAGGTGCCGGTGACCGGATTGCGGCCAATCTGCACCTTCACTTGATACACCTCTTCAAGATTGGATGCGGTCAGGACCTCCTCCGGCGTGCCGCACGCAACTGATGCCCCGCGGTTCAGCAGCAGCACGCGATCGGCATACGATGCGGCAGCGTTGAGGTCGTGCATCGTTGCGGCGACTGCCAGGCCCTGCTCAGCGCACAGTTTGCGGAACTGAAGCAGGATCTCCGCCGCGTGCCGCAAGTCGAGAAACGCAGTCGGTTCATCGAGGAAAATCACGCGCGGCTCTTGCGCCAGCGCTCGGGCCAAGAACACGCGTTTTCGCTCACCGCCGGATAGTTCGTTGATCGGCCGATGAGTCAAATTCAGCAGCTCGAATCGCTCCATCGCGGCGTGCGCCGCCGCGAGATCATGATCGGTTTCGAGATGGAACGAGCCCAGATGCGGCGCCCGACCCATCAGGACAATCTCCAACACCGTAAAGCGGAACGCGACCTGATTTTCCTGGGCCACCGTGGCCACCAGGCGCCCGAGTTCGCGGCGATGATAGCTGGCTAATGGACGTTGGAGCAGTTCGACGCTGCCGCGCCATGGGCGGAGTGAGCCTCCCGCCACTTTGAGCAAAGTCGATTTGCCGGCCCCGTTAGGGCCGACAATCGCGAGCATCTCGCCCCGGCCGAGTCCAAACGACAGGTCATGCAACACCGCCGCCGGCCCGTAACCTGCCGTGATCGCCGACAAGGCGAGCGCCCGCGTTCCCGTCGCCGGGCTCATAGTGCCAGCAGGCCACTAAAAAAGTCTTTGCAGCCTGCTGCCCCCTCTGTAATCTCCCCCGCAAGCGGGAGAGAACTAAAGGAAGGACTCCCCTTTTTATGTAGGGTGCTGAAGCTGTTGGCCGATCCGAAAGTCATGGCAGGCCTTTTTTCAGAACCCTCCTAAGGATTTCTGTCCCTCGCGGCGCAGTACGTAAATGAAAAACGGCCCGCCGCAAAGCGCGGTTATCGCCCCGACCGGAAGCTCTGTCGGCGCGATCAAGACGCGCGCGACCAGGTCGGCGGCGACCGTGAACGAGGCCCCGGCAATAAACGATGCCGGCAACAGCAGACGATGGTCCGCGCCCAGCGCCAGCCGCAGCATGTGCGGTACGATCAAGCCGACGAACGTGATGATTCCGCCCACTGACACCGCAGCCCCGATCATTATCGAGGTTACGAGGAAAATGATGCGCCGGGCGCGCGCCACATCGACACCCAGTTCCGCGGCTTCCTCGTCGCCGAGGCTGAGCAGGTTCATGTCGCGGGCGAAGCCGAACAAAATCGCCGAACCGCCGGCCGCGGCCATCGCCACCATCGCAATTTCCCGCCAGGTCGGCGCTTCGAAGCTGCCCATTAGCCAGAAGATGATGCTGTGGGTGAAGTAGAAATTGACCACACTGTTGACCAGCATGATCGCCGCGCCCCAGAAAGCGTTGAAGATCACGCCGACCAACAGCAGCGTGAACGGTTCGAGACGTCCTTCGAGTTGCGCCAGGCGATAGACCGCAACCGTCGACAGCAGCGAGGCTGCGAATGCGCATAGCGGAACGAGCACGTCGGCCGCTCCGGTTTGTGCGAAGAGCACCAGCGCGAGGATTGCGCCGAATGCGCCCCCGCCCGAAATACCGAGGATGCCGCCTTCCGCGAGCGGGTTGCGCACGAGTGCTTGCAATGCGGCGCCGACCGCCGCGAGCACGGCGCCCACGATTGCACCCATCAGTACTCGCGGCAGGCGGGCACCGAGCAGGATCGCACGGTCGGGGCTGAACGGCTCGCGGACAGCCCGCAGCAGGTCGATATGGACGCTGCCAAACGCGGTCGCGGCTAGCACGACGACGAGCGTGACGCCGCTCAGCGCTCCGAGCGTAATAACCATTCGGGTCCGCGTCAGATAGGCACCCGCGAAACGTTGTGCAGCGAATTGCGGCGGCCTCGACGGCGGCGCGTCGATGGACCGCGGAGCAACCGGCTGAAAGCTACTGCCGGTCGTCATTGCTGCGCGCGGTCTGATACCGGTTGCAGGTCCGCGGCGAACGCTTCCGGATGGATACGCCGTGCGAGCAGTTCCAGCGTTTGCGGCACGCGTGGCCCGGGATGAAGCGTCGGATCATCGGGATAGCCGAACACGCGCCGCTCACGAACGGCCGGAATCGACGGATACCTGGCCCAGAACCGCGCCGGGGCATGTGGGTCGGTCCCCATCTGCCCGTCGAGGATGACCTCAGGCCGGCTGGCTACGATGTACTCAAGGCTGAGGCGCGGCCACGATTGCGCCGAGAAATCCGCAATATTGCGCGCATCCGCGAGTCCAAGCAATTCATCCAGGTAGTTGCCCGCACCCACGGCAACTAACGGCTGATGCCCGACCACCATCAAAACACGCCGCGGCCGGACCGCGGCGAGCCTCTGCTTGATCCCGCTGAGCCGTGAGCGAATCTGCCCGACCAGATCGCGTGCGGCATTCTGGCGGCCAACCGCCTCGCCGATCTTTTCGATGCTTGCCTCAATCGCTGCCACCGAACCGTCATCGACCATCAGGGTCGTTATTCCCATCGCTTGGAGCGCGCGAATCTGGCGCAGATCGGAGGACGTCAGCAGCCCAATCACAAGAGTTGGCCTGAGGGCGACAATCGCCTCGATATTAGGCGTGACGAAGGTTCCTATCCTGGGCAGTCGGCGCGCCTGCGGGGGATAGTCGCAATATTGCGAGACCCCGACCACTTCCGCGCCCGCTCCCAGCGCGAACAGCGTCTCCGTCACGGAAGGCGCGAGTGAAACTATTCGCCGGGTCGCGCCGGTAGTTGCGATACGCGGAGCACCGCAACCGATCGTGGCACTCAAGAGCATTCCGGCAATCAGGGCAGAGCAGCAGAAGTTCCGACGGTCGCGGCCGCTGGAGGGCGCGCTCACGATTTTTTCACGATTTCGTAGCCGAGTTCTTCAATTGCCAAAACGACATCGGCCAGCGCGGTCAGGTCCTGTATCTCCGCATGGCCCATCCGTACGCGGACAGCATAGTTGTAGCCATACGGATGTTTGGTTTGGCGGAAATTGAGTATTTCGCGGGCCAGCGAGACCGGATTTACCTTCTTGGAGGGGGGCTCCATAGTGAACTCGAACTATGTGAACTCGAACTATTGTCGGCCCTCGCCCTTGGCAGCAGGCGAGGGCAGAATGAAGCTCCTTACTTGTTATGCAAGCATGCTGACCTGGTTCTCTACCTCTTTGGTCGACACCAGATGCCGTTTGAGGTCGAGATCCGCAGGGCTGAAACCAAGGGCGAGCCCGACGAACTGTGGCAGATGCAGTATCGGCAGATCGATCGCTGTGCCCTGTGCCTTGGCAGCTCCCGCCTGTTGGCCATCGAGATTGAGGTGGCACAGAGGGCAGGGCGTTACCATGCAATCGGCGCCCTTCTGCTTGGCTTCGCCGGTGTGCTTAGCGGTCATCGCGAGCGAGTTCTCCGGGCTAGCGGTGAGAATCGGAAACCCACAGCACTTCCCCTTACCGCTGAAATCCGTCAGCTCTGCGCCCATCGCATCAATCAGGTTCTCAAGATAGTTCTTGCGGCCGGCATATTCCTTGGTCGGCGTGACTACCTCGGGCGGGCGGCGCATAAAACATCCGTAGAAGGGTGAAACTCGAAGCCCTTTAAGTGGCCGCCTGACCTCGGCTTTGAGCTTGTCGATTCCGTAATCTTCGAACAGCACCCAGAGCAGATGTTTGACTTCGATCGTGCCCTTGTATTCCAAACCCTCTTCCGCGAGGTAGTCGCGGTTGATCTGCTCGCGGTATTCGGGCTCTTCTTTGAAGCGCATATTCGCCGCGCCCAGAACTCCCGTGCAAGTGCTGCAGATCGTCATCAGGGTTTCGCCCAGGCGTTCGGCCTTGGCCAGGGTTCGCGCGTTGATTGGATCCGAGATGTACTTGGGCAAGACCCCCGCACCATTGCAGGCTACGTCTTTAAGCTCGTCGAGTTGGATTCCGAGCCGGCCCGCAACTTTAGTCGCAGCGATGTAAAGTTCCGGACAGCCTCCGCGCGACACGCAACCGGGATAAAACGCATATTTCATCGGTGCTTCTCCTCGGCCTTCTCGATGATGCGCCGAACCTGGGCGGCGCCCGGCGCCTTATGATGCAGATACGGGATCGGCGCCTTGCCCCGCCGCAGTGCCCGAGCCGCGGTGGGAAGGAGATGTAATAATCCCTTGATATTAGTCAGACCCTCGGACTCGACTGCCAGTTTCCCTTCGTCGAGTACCCCGGTCTTTTTTACCGAATCAGCAAAGCTGTAGTGGTGCCTTGCCGCTCGCGGATTCTGGATTCCCAATTGGAACGCCTTGTCCCGCAGCTCCATTATCCGCTCAGTCGGAGCGATTCCCCGCGGGCAGTGCTCACTGGCCTCGAAGCAGTGGACGCAATCCCACAGGCCTTTCGCCTCCTCGACGAACTTGAAGCGCTGCCTGGTCATCGTGTCGCGCGGATCGAACACGAACCGGTAAGCCTTGGTCAGTGCCGCGGGGCCGATAAAGCCGAAATCAACCGGCAGTACCGTGCAACCTTCATCGCACAGCCCGCAGTAGTAACAGCTCATCGCCTTGCGGACATCGGCCATCACCGAATCCGCCACGATACTTTCACCGTTGGCCGCTGTGGCGGAAGGCTCCAGCCATGGGTGAATGCGATCGATTTTGTTCCAAAGGAACGTCTCCCAGTCGGAAACCAGGTCCTTGACGACCGGCATATTGCGGACCGGGTCGACGGTGACCTCCGGCGTCTTCTGTGTCAGCGACGACACCCGGGTGGTACAGGCAAAGCAGGATTTGCCGTTTGCCCGTATAGTACATTCACCACAGTAACCACGCAGGCAAGAGGCGCGGAAGCCTAGCGTGCCATCGATTTCGTCGCGGATTTTAAGCAGGCCATCGAGTACAGTCGCATCATTCCCGAGTTCCAATTTGTAATCGGAACGGCCCGGCTTCGTCCCTTCCCCAGGTTCCTTGCGATATACTTTGAAGGTTACTTCCATTAGTTATTCTCCATCGGAACTCCTGATTCGCTGGGAAGTATCCGCCACCAGCCGCATCAAGATTATCCAGACTCTATGACTGGTTCGCCGCCGGCTTGATATCGATTCGCGGTGCACCATCCACCTGACTGACTATAGTGTGGCGGTTCCATTGGCTATCGTCGCGCCGCGGAAAATCGCTCCGGTAATGCGCGCCGCGGCTTTCGGTGCGCGCCTGAGCGGCCATGGTAACCAGCTCGGCGAGGTTCAATAACGAGCCGACTTCCAGGTAGCTGGTGAGTTCGGAATTATAGACTCGCGAGCTGTTCCTGAGGCGGATGCGCGCATGGCGCTCCTTGAGCGTCCGTACCTGGTCGAGCGCAGCCTGCAGCGAGGAGTTGTCGCGGACCAGGCCGACTTTATCGTTCATCAGTTTTGCCAGCTCGCCATAAAGCTTTAACGGTGAGTCGGCGCCGGCGGGCGCCGGTCCTGGATCGGTCAACGATGAGAGGCGGCGCTCCTCGTCGTCCCGGCGCGAGCGCAGCGGGTTTTTCCTTTGCTCCGCGCGGGCGTGAGATGCGGCGGCCTCACCCGCCCTTCTGCCGAACACCATAGCTTCGCTAAGTGTATTCCCCGCCAGACGCCCGGCCCCATTGAGGCCGTTGCAGGCACATTCGCCGGCCGCAAAGAGTCCGTTGATTGAAGTGCGGCCGTCTGCGTCAGTCTCAATTCCGCCAATCGAGCGATGAGCCGACGGATAAATCGGTACAATCTGCTTGCTCGCGTCAAGTCCGGCGACCGCGGCCACGAGTTCGCAAGTCTGTGGCAGGCCGGATGCAAGCTTATCCTTACCGAGCGGGCGCAGGTCCAGGAACGCGGACCCGGCGCCATATTGCAGCGTCTGACAAATCGAACGGGAGAGTTTTTCCCGCGGCTCAAACTTTGCGGCGACAATTGCATCCCCGTTTTGATTGACAATCTCGCCGCCCTCGGCCAGCGCCGCTTCGGTAATCAAAAGCCCCGGTCCTCCCGGGAAAACCGTGGGATGGAATTGGATCATCTCCATATCCATCAGCCGAGCCCCTGCAGAATAAGCCATGCTGTGGCCATCACCGGTCGTTCCAAGCGATGCGGTCGAGGGAAGATAAAGCCGAGTGGAGCCGCCGGTCGCGAAAATAACCGCGCGCGCGGTGAACAGATCGAGGGTGCCGGCTCGAAGGCCTAAAGCAATGACGCCGAGAGAGGCGGCATCGTCAGTTGTCAGCGAGGTCACAAAAGTATCCAGGAAGGCGGGAATTCTCTCTCGCTGAAACTGTTCGTAAACAACTTGCAGAATCACGTGGCCGGTACGATCGTCAGCGAAACAAGTCCGGTTGTGCCGATTTGCACCGAAGCGGCGCCGCGCGAGCAGGCCTTTCGGATCGCGATTAAATGGCGCGCCCATGCGGTCGAGCCAGATTATTTCGTCGCGCGCTTCGGCCGCGAAGGTGTTGACGATCTGCGGATCGCTGAGGTTTTCCCCTACCGCGAGGATGTCCTGCACAAAATCGGCGACCGAATCATCGCTTCCCAACGGGGCATTAAGACCGCCGCCGGCCACCGCCGAGTTGGTGCGCAGCGGATGCACCTTTGTGACCAGGGCCACCGATGCACCGGCGCGCTTCGCGGCGATCGCAGCGCGCAAACCCGCGACGCCTCCGCCGATGATCAAAACATCAAAATCTGGCACCTTGTTCTAACTCCCGATGGCGCGAACTGCGGCCGGTGTCGGAATATTTCTAATCCAACTATGGCCAAACCTTCAAACCGTCTGACGTTGGCGGAAGAGTTGGGCGATCGCTGGCGTCAGGGTTGCCCAGTCGCCGACTAATCCTATATCAGCCCGTTCGAAAATCGAAGCGTCCGGGTCTTCATTGATCGCGACCACGGTGCCGGCACGCTTGATGCCTATCAGGTGGTTGGGTGCGCCGCTGATGCCAATCGCGAAATAGAGCCGCGGCTCGATAGTCTTGCCGGTTAGCCCCACCTGCAATTGACGCGGCATCCAACCCTCGTCGGTCACGCGCCGGGTGGCGCATAAGGCGGCGTCCAGCGCGTGCGCCAGATCCTTCACGCGCTCGATACCATCCGGCCCGCCCACTCCCATGCCGATTCCGACTACGACTTCCGCACCCTCCAACGGCACAATCGTTGGATCGAGAATCGAACGGGAGTTCAAAAGCCGGCTGCGGGCCGGGCTCAGCGACGGATGAACGATTTCTACTTCCGCGGTACGCGAATCGGCCGGCTCGGCCAGCTCCATCACGCCCGAGCGCACCGTCGCCATCTGCGGATAAGTTTTGGAGAGAATCGGCGCCACGATGTTTCCGCCGAAGGCCGGCTTGAGTGCTACCAGCCGGCTCTCACCGTTAAGTTCGAGCCCGATCGCGTCCCCGGTCAGGCCCAGCTTGAGTCTTGCTGCCAGGCGCGGGCCCCAGTCGCGGCCTCGTTCGCTGGCGCAGAGCAGTAAGGCAAACGGAGTACGCTCCCGCACAAGGTTCGCGATCGCCTCGGCGATCGTTTCGGGTGCGTATTGCTCCAACTGTGGATGATCGAGCACCAGGATTCGATCGGCGCCGTAGCCCGCCAACAGCGGCGCGTGCCGTGCGATTGAAGCCGGGAAGCCGACTGCGACAACCGCGCCGCCCAGACTTTGCGCCAGCTTGTCGCCGCTCGACAGTAATTCCAGGCTGCCACGGGTAATTTCGCCTGCCAGATTGGTCTCACAGGCGATCCACACGTCCTTCCCTGGTATTGGCTTGCGCACGACGGGCGCGACGCGAGAACGCTGGGTTGAGCGCGCACTGAGCGCGTTCCTACGTTCGAGTGAGTGGATAAGCTGCCGCGCCGCCTCCAACGCGTCCGAGCTTTCGATAAATTCGCACTGGACCTTCGGTCCTTCCTGTGTCCGGACTTCCTGCACCCAGGTCGGCGAGCCGGCCAGGCCGAAGCACGCCGTATCCGTGTCGAGTTCTGCCGCGCGCACGGCCGTGAGCGGTTTCGATTTCGCTTCCTCGCGCGCCTTGGGCCGGACGCCGATCGGCTTGGCCAGCCTTTCCGCGCAAGTGACAAGCGCGGGCAGCCTGCATTCCACTTCTTCGAGGCCCTCATCACTCTCGCGCTCCGCCCGCAGCATCGCGCCGTCAAGCTGGAGCTTGCAGACACCGGTAACCTGCGGCATCCCCAGCAATTCGGCGATTTCGGGGCCAACCTGCCCGGTCTCGGCATCGAGCGAATATTTGCCGAGCAGGACGAGATCGAACCCCTCGCGTTCGAGCCACAACGCAAGCGCGCGCGCAGTTGCCAGCGTATCGGAGCCGGCAAACGCCCGGTCCTCCAGGTGAACGGCGCGATCGATGCCCATTGCCAGGGCATCTGCCAAGGCCGCGCGGGCCTGCGGCGGCCCCATCGTTGCGACCGTCGTCTCGGCGCCGAATTGCCGCTTCAGCGCGACCGCCTCAGCGATAGCGGTCAGGTCGTAGGCGCCGATGATATTGATCCCGTCGCGCCTGATGGTTTTGGTAACGGGATCGAAATTGGCGTCGTCGACCAACGGAATCTGCTTGATACAAACCGCAACTTTGCGCATCTTTCACCGGCTCATTCGTCGCTTTCGGCTATGCGGAATAGGCTCCAGCACGAAGCTAATCGAGCCCGGAGTGAATCTGCAACTACGATGCTCGCGCCATGACCGAGAAAGGGCCGCGAGATGCTCGCGGTCCGGCGTCCGCAAACCATCAATGCCAAAACCGGTAACACCTTGATGGCCTTTTATGCCATACAAGATCATGTGATGAAGGTTGGCGCCCGGGGCAGTAAATCGCTTCGCGCCTTGATCTTTGCCCCGGCCGCGTTCGCTCGTGATGACCGCCAGGGTTGCCGGAATAATCTTAAGAGGAGAGTGACTATGGCAGAGGGTCGAATTATCTCAGCGGATTCACATTTCGTCGAGCCGCCCAACATGTGGGTCGAGCGCGTCGACAAAAAATTCAAGGAACGCGCGCCTCATACGGAGCGCAACGTGAACGGCAAAGAAGGAGAATTCTTCGTCTGCGAAAATATCAATCCGACTCCGGTGGCGGGGTTTTTCGGCGCCGGAGTGCCGAACGAAAAGGTCGCCGAGCATAACCGCAAGGGATTCGAAGCCGCCCCCGCCAGCGTATGGGACCCGGCGGCACGTCTGAAGGATCAGGACCGCGACGGTGTTCAGGCCGAGGTTATCTACACCTCGATGGGCATGCCGCTCTACGGCCTGGATGATGTCGCGCTCAGAGCTGCCTGCTTCAGCGCTTACAACGACTGGGCGGTCGAGTATTGCAGCCACAATCCGAAACGGCTGCTGCCGCTCGGGCTAGTCACGCTGGAAGACATCGACGCTGCCACCAAGGAGCTGATGCGGATCGCGAAGAAGGGCATGAAGGGCGCGATGATCTGGGCGGAGCCGCCGGATGACCGGCCGTATAGCCATCCCGATTATGACCCTTTCTGGGCCGCCGCGCAGGATATGAACATGCCGCTTTCGCTTCATATTCTGACCGGCCGCAAGGGGATGGGGATCGACTTCTTCAGCAGCAATCTGCTGATTCAGGGCTCGACCCTGCATCATCAGGTGGAGCGTTCAATTGCCGTCTTCACGTTGGGCGGGGTGCTCGAGCGCTTCCCGCGCCTGACGATCGTCTCGGCCGAGAATGACGTTGCCTGGATGGCGTATTTCCTGTGGCGCATGGACATGATCCATGCCCGCCTCGGCGGCCTGGCGCCAACCAAGCTCACGCTCAAGCCGAGTGAGTACGTGAAGCGGCAGGTCTACACGACCTTCATCAATGAGCCGGTCTTCATCTCCGAACTGGATCGTTGGGGCGCGGATAATATCATGTGGTCGTCTGACTATCCGCATCTCGCGGCGACCTTCCCCCGTTCACAGGAGTTCGTCGAGAAAACGTTCAGTGGTTTGCCCGCCGAGCAGCGCCGTAAAATAGTGCACGATACCGCCGCGCGCGTTTACGGCATCGCCGACTAATATCGCCGTAAAAGCAAGGGGCTGCGTCAAACGCAGCCCCCGGCGTACTCACTGCCGATGCGACCAGGCCCGAAAATGAAACGGGCACAGTCGATCCCTTCTTCTTTCAAATCGCACTCGGCGTATCGACGATTTATCTGGTTACGATGATGCTTACATTCGTGCTGTCCGGCCTTCTTTCACGTAGGCGCGGGCGGCCGCGGATGGAAACCCCTCGAAGCGATGCAGAACTCGGCCTTCTATCTCGGTCCCCTTCAAGGCCTCACAACCGCTGCGCTCGGGGTCTTTTTTCGAAAGCAGGAGTGACTCGCACGGCGCACTGGTTTTGTGAGTTCGGTCGCAGCCTAATGGAGCGGATTTCCCGCTATGGTAACTTCGTGTTATAGATCCGCGGCCTTACAAGTTAAAAGGGATTCTTCCGAAGAAACGCGGACCTTGTAAGAGTAGCAGTGAAAGGCCGTCAGGTGTTCTAGCGCAGAGCGGCTGTTAGGCGAGGGCAATGTCGACAGAAGCTGAAATCCGATCAGAAATCGAAACCATGGACCGGCGCGAGGCCGATGCGATGCTGCGCGCCGACATTTCGGCCTTGGAATCAATTTGGGACGAAAAACTCATTGCCTACTCCAGTGCAAAGCTCTTCGCCGGGAAGCGGGACTTGCTCGACTATATAAAAAAAGGAGGCTTGCGTTTGAAGTCCCATTCGCGGCGCACGCTTGAGATCGTCTTCGACGGCAATGAAGCGATAAGCATCGGCCTGGAAAACTCCGAAATGGAGGTCGCCGGCGCCGGCACGCGATTGAGGTGCAGCTACATGAACGTGTGGACGAGGCGGGCGGACGGCTGGAAGCTGCGCGCCCGCTACGTCGGCGAGGTTTCGGGGACGACGGCTGCTTCCTCGCCAAAAAAGTGATATTCTGCTTTAATGCGGCCCGCGTGCCAGGCGTTGTTGCTCGGTCTGGACGATCGCCGCTGCGATCTGGCCCGTGAGTTCGCCGACCTCTTCACTGAGCGCAGCAGCTGCCGCATCCCCCGTAAGAGAACTCAACGGACGACTCAATTGCATGTCACGGGTAGCTAGTACCTGATCACTTTGCGTTCTCAGATCCCATCGAGCAACAAGCTGGGCATTGCGGCTGGTATCAGCTTCGAAGCGTTGAACCTCGACATGCACTATGTAGTCTAGTTTGCTTCCCGGATACCACGGATACTGCAGTATATTCGTGGCGCCCAACATATTAGTGAGATCGTTCGCCAGTACATGACAAAAGTTATCGGCCAGAGGTTCGGCCCAGCGATCGGTCTGCGACAAATCGAATCCATTCGGCGAGGTGCGGATCACCAGCTCCGGGCGATCGAGATACTGGGGTAATTGAACCGGCCCGAGGCCAATCGCGATAGATGCCAGGTTCGGACTGCCAGCCGACTGCTCGCCGCCCGCAGCGCTGGGTGTGGTGGCAGCCAACATGATAAAGCGGGTGTGGTCCTGCTTCGGCGTCAACACGGAGCATCCGCCGCAGACCAGGGCAACGGCGATCGCAAGGACGGGTGCCTCGCTGCGGGAGCGGAGGAAAGTGCCGCACGCACGCATCGCCGAGCAATTCATCAGGCGAGCTGCCGGTTTCCTGTCGCGCGCTCGCCGCACATCCTGATCTGATCTATCCCCGCGCTGGCGGCGCAACATTATTGATTGCCGTAATAGCGGCCGCGCACGATCGCGCTCGGATTACGTTGCAGGTAGTCGCCCAGTTCCCTGAGCGAGCGCGCCGCCGCACTGACATTTTCAAGTGCTTGATCAGCGCGATAAACCAGCGGCGAATCGGGCTGTAGCCCGGCGCGAATATGGTCGAGGGCTGCCTCTGCTTTTTGCACTGCAACATCGATATCGTGGGCCCCTTTTTCTATGCTCGCCGCCATCGGCCCGACCTGGCGGTCGACATGTTCGGTCAAGTCGCGGATGCTCTGCGCGGTATCGCCGAGGCTGGTTGCAGTTTGGTTGAGCGACAGTAGTGCGGATTTGATCTCGGGCGAACGCGCGAGGTCGCCGAACGCGGCGAGGGTCTGGTTGGCGTTGGTAACCAGTTGGTCGAGCTGGATTTTGTCCAACTGCGAGATAATCTTGGCTGCAGCCGACTGCGCCTGCTCGAAGGTTGTCTTCAGCGTCGGAATCTCCTGGGGTGCGGAGTCGCGCGGCATCGCGTAATTCTCCGGAGCGCCCGGGTGCATATCGAGGTCGATATACAAGATCCCGGTGACGAAGCTTTCCATCGCCAATTGCGCCCGCAGTCCCTGCTGCACCGCGCGGCGCACGTCCTGGCTGATAGTGAGCCCGCTGACACTACGAGTTATCCGGCTTTCGTCTATTTCAATCAGCACCGGGATCTGAATCTCCCTTTCGCTGGCGGCGACACTCTCCAGGCCGATATTGAGCCGAAGCTGGATATCGGTGACCGAGCCGATCGTGACCCCTTTTATTTTCACGGGCGCGCCGACCCGCAGACCGTTGACGTTCCCCCGGAATACCAGGATGAAAGGATGGGTTTTGAGGAACAAACGGCCCGACCCCAGCACCCCCACTGCGGCTATCGCCAGCGCTGCGGCGCCGAGCACAAAAGCTCCCACCAGCCGCGCACTCGCCCGTGTCTTCATAAGCGCCCTCCACCCGCAAGCTCGGAGCCGCCCCGGGTCAGGAACCGGCGGACTCGCGGATTATCGGTGTGCGCGAGCAGCTCCTTTGGATTGCCGCGGGCGCCGATAGTATGGGTTTCGATGTCGAGAAATATGCAATTGTCGCCAATCGTGAAGATGGTGGCCAATTCGTGCGTTACCACCACGGCAGTTGCACCCAGGCTCGCACGCAGTTCAAGAATCAGGTCGTCGAGCATGCGCGAAGTGGTCGGGTCCAGTCCGCCCGTCGGCTCATCGAAGAACAGGATTGCGGGATCGAGCGCTATCGCACGCGCCACACCGGCCCGCTTTTGCATACCGCCGCTGATTTCATTCGGGTAGTAATCTTCGAACCCCTTGAGTCCAACCAACGCCAGCTTCAAGCCGGCGATCTCACGGATCTCCGGTGGACTCAAATCGGTAAATTCCGCTAGCGGCAGGCCAACGTTCTCCGCCAGTGTCATCGAACTCCATAACGCACTGCTCTGATAGAGCACGCCAAAACCGTGCATCATCGCCTCGCGGGTTTCGACATCCGCTCGCGTGAAATTGACCCCCCGGTAAATGATTTCACCGGCCGCCGGTTCCTGCAGTCCTACTAGATGGCGCATCAAGGTGCTTTTGCCGCATCCCGACCCGCCCATTACGACGAAGATTTCATGCTGGCGGACGGCGAAGTTCAGATCGTGCATCACTACCTTGCTGCCGAAGGCCATCGTCAGGCCGCGCACTTCGATCTCAACGCCATCGTCTCCACCGGCGCCGTGATTGCTCGATTCATTCATCTCAGTTGCGGCTCAAAGGGCTGACTCTCAGATGCCCAGGATGTTGAACATCACGGCGAAGATTCCACAGGCAACGACAATCATAACGATTGCGCTGACCACTGCCGCAGTCGCGGCATCGCCCACCGCCGACGAACTCTGTCCGCATTGAAGGCCTTGGTAGCAGCCTGCGATTGCAATCAGCACGCCATAGACGGTGCTCTTGACCAGGCCGCCGGTCAGCGCAGTGAGCGTGACTGCTGCAATGGTTTGCTGCAAGTAGCTGTGGAGGGTGAGGCCAAGCAGGACCACGCCCACTGTCGCACCGCCCAAAATGCCGACGAAATCCGCATAGAGGCACAGCAACGGCATCATCAATACCAGCCCGATAAGGCGGGGCACGACCAGGAACTCGATTGGTGAGATGCCCATTGTCGCCAGCGCGTCGATCTCCTGGGTTACCTTCATCGAGCCCAGCTTCGCAGCGAATTCGGCGCCGGTTCGCCCGGACATGATAATACCGGTCATCATCGCGCCCATCTCGCGCACGATCGCGATGCCGACCAGGTCGGCGACATAGATCGAGGCACCGAACCGCTGAAGCTGCACCGCGCCCATAAAGGCCATGATAATCCCGACCAGATAACTAATCAGCGTGACTATGCCGAGCGCATTTGCACCCGCACGCTGCAACACCTCAATCAAATCAATATGGCGGAAACGCGCTCGGCCGAGCGTTGCGGCGCCCAACGACAGGGCCACGCTGCCGATGAAGTCAACGTAGCCGCCGAGAGCGGCCAGACCGGCAACGATGCTACTTTCGGCGCGCGCCAGCGGCGACTCGGGGACGGCGGCGCTTGCCTCGGAAGAATCGGGATTGGCCTCGGCGAGATCAATCAGCCGGTTTAGCCCTTCAGGCAGGCGGCTGCGGTCAAGCGCAATTCGCCGGGTGCGGCAGCTTTGCGCGAGGCCACTCAGAAAGTTGACGACGCTGCTGTCCCATCCCGTGAGCGCGCCCACTTCGACCACGATCCGCTGCGGGATCGGGGGCAAAGCCAGTTCGGGCTCGAGCGCCCGGGCGGTTGGCATTCCGTGATGAAGCCGCCAGACCCCCGACAGCTCGATCGTCGCGCAGTTCGGATCGGTCTTATCGACGTGCAGTCCTGTGCTTTCGGCTTCCCTGGCTCGCGCGGTGAGCCACCGCGCCTTGGGCTTCAATCTCGAGGCCATTGTGGTGGGCGCAGTCAATCACGACTATTCGGCGCCGGCGCCTTTCGCCCGAGGGTAATGACTATATCAGCCGCGGGTAGGGAACACAGCCACGCCCGCGACGGGCACGATTGACGATGCGGCGCCGGGGCAGCGCCGCTCGCACAGGCGCTGAAGGTGCCCGTGCTCAACGCCCAACTCGAGCGCGATCGGCGCCTGGTCCTCTGCTACCTTTCCTGGTCTTTGGGGCTGGTAATGGCGCAGCGCCGTCGGCAGGAGGTTCACTTGTGAGCGAACTTGTTCTCGCAGTTATTACCGAATGTGAAAGAGTACAGTGACACTCCAGGTGATGGCGTCGACAAGACGAGCGTATGCTCGCCGAATTCCGGATTATTGACTACATAATACATGCGTTTGCCGCCCAGTGTGATCAGCGAGCTGCCGTTCGTGTCGGCATGCACATCGACGCCCCATGTTTCACGGTGCAACGGTTTGCCATCCTGCGTCACGTACAATGGCTTCGCCGAACCGTCGTCGGAGCCCGCGACCAGGTACACCGTCTTGGCCTGGTAATGGAGTTCAACCGCGTCCCTGGGCTGCGCTGACGAGCGCACATGGCGGACAAACTCGTCGCCCGCCTTCCAATCCCCGTCCAGCGCGAAATTATCGATCGGCACCACTGGCGGAGCCAGGTAGTGGACTTCCTGGCTTTCGTCTTCACCCCCTGGATTGGCGAGATTCGCGCTGCGCGCGAAGCCGAGATAAGTTTCGGGTGTGGCGCGGCGGCAGACGGAGGCGTTCATGTCGGCGTTGGCGTCGGCCGGAATCACGAATCGGGCGGTGGAGAAATTCAGACCCGGCCGGGCTTCCTTCAGCAGTTTACGAATTGCAAGTTCGGTGTCGCCGTAATCGCCCTCGCCGATATGCATATAAGCGATGTGTCCGTCCTTATCGATCAAAAAATCGGCGGGCCAGGCGGCGTTGTGAAAGGCGTTCCAGATTGCTTCATCATTGTCTAAGGCCACTGGAAAGGAAAAGCCAAAACGTTTGATGGCATTCGCGACGTTCGCTGGATTCTTCGCGAAGGCGAACTCGGGCGTATGGACCCCGATAATCGTCAGGCCCGCTGGCGCGTACAATTCGTTCCATCGCCGCAAATACGGAAATGTCCGGATACAATTGATGCAGGTGTATTCCCAGAAATCGACCAGGACCACCTTTCCGCGTAATTGTGCGATGGTCAGCGGCGGCGAATTGAACCAGGCGCTTGCGTGGAAATCCGGGGCCGGGATGCGCGGCGACAACTCGTCGCAATACGAGCCGCCCGGCCGCAGCAGTATCATAAACACGGCCAGCAACGGCTGCAGAACTCGCGCAAAAATGCGCTGCGATACGACACGTTGGCGCATGTGTAGCATTGAATTTCAACGGCTCCGCCGCTGTCAATTGGGAACTTGACTGTCCGGTCAGCCGTACTTATCTTGGCTTCATAACGCACAGACGAGGCGAACAGTTCAGATGGCAAGTGATAAGGTAGCTCATGTCACCGATTCCAACTTCGAACTTGAAGTGATGAAATCTCCCACTCCGGTTTTGGTGGATTTCTGGGCGCCATGGTGTGGCCCGTGCAAGGCGATTGCGCCGATTGTGGAAGAACTCGCCGACGACTACGCGGGACGGCTCAAAGTGGTGAAAGTCAACGTCGACGACAATCCGATGGCGCCGGCGCGCTTCGGCGTTCGCGGAATACCCAATTTGATAATTGTGAAAAACGGGCAGGTCGCACAGCAGATCGTCGGTGCCGTGCCGAAACAGCACCTGGTGCGCGCCGTGGATACCGCGATTGCGTAATTGCCGGCCGCTACAACTATGTGTAGCGGAGTCGCCCTATGAGGGCGATGCGCCGAGAGGTATACGACGCATTTCGCGCCGCGGGGGTTCCCGGATGAAAAGGCTGCAGCCGCAGCCGAAGCAATCGCAGCGTCACGCGATGAAGGATGGCGCCGCCACGTTCAAGAAGGGCTGCTCCGCCTGGACGGGCGTGTGATGCTGCTCACTTGGATGGTGGGATTTAACCTGGCTCTCACCGCCGGGGTGCTCGCGCGGCTGCTATTCCTTCACTGAGTTAATCGGTAACAGGGCGTACTGCGCAGCTCCGGCTACGGCGTCGACTCGGGCGTGCTGGCGGGGCTGTTGCGTTTGGTGTTCCAGTAGCGCGCGAGCTGATCGCGCTTATCCTGGTAGATTTGTTTCACCTGCGGCGGAACGTATCCAAGCAATTTCTGGTCGTACGAAAGGATTCCTGGCGCAAGCTCGGAGTTCTGCAGCAACGGGTAATTTGGCGGGAGTAGGGCAGTAAGCAGGACGATATTCAATCCGGCGAAAATCGCGCCGAGGACCGCGCCAAAAGCGGCGCCGGCCAGCCGGTTGAGCAGGTTCAGATGAACCAGCTGGGCCAGCGCGACGATTCGCTGCCCCGCTATTTCGACTGCTACGAACACCACGAGGAAAATCGCCACATAGCCGATGATGTCGCTGGTGGCCGGCGACGTACCCAGGTGGTACTGGGCTGACGCAGCCGCCTGGCCGTGCCATATCGACGCGCCATAGATTCCGAGTGCAAACGACAAAATCGACGTGAGCATCCGCAGCGCGCCATGCGCGAGCCCGTGCAAGACGCTAAATCCGATAATTATGATCAGGGCGTAATCCAACCAGTTCATTCCTGCTGCCATGGTTCAACTATATTAGCGTGCCCGCGCCCCCAGCGCATCGAGTCGTCTGGTGCAGTCCACGCCCCTTGCAGCCGCATTAGTCGTGCCGGGTCTTATGATCGGGCGGCTTTCTGATGTACTCTTATTGACTAGGAGGGCGGGATAATGGGCGGCTTTCTGCTCGGAGTACTCGTTGGCATCGGGATCACTCTCGCGTTTGTGATTTATGACGAGGGTGAATACTTCCTGCGGCTGCACAAGGGTGTCAAGAAGACAATGGAACGCTACAAGCAACAGCCGAGTTAGCTACCGCCCAATATTCCAGCAGCAATGAACCGGAGCGCGAATCGCCGGAGCGGCAGGCTGATAGTTCGGCGCTACGCTTTAACCCGGCTTTCCCTGGTGCTGATTCTTACGGCGCTGTGCAGCCGCCCTGCAGCCAGCGCTGAAGATCTCAAGTCCGCCTCAGCGCACTTTGCCGACCAGTCCTTCGCATTGCTTGATCGATTGAGCAAGCAGGAGGGCGATAACCTGAACCCGCTGCTTGGACCGGTCGCCAGCTTCGCCGGCGATGCTGACAGTCTGCGGCAGTCCTTGGCCCGGAGCGATCTGCGGTCGGCAAGCTCCATTATCACTTCGCTCCAGGCGGACCGCGGCGCAGTTGACAATGCTCTCAAGCTGCATCCGAATGCGATAGCGGCCGAACAGTGGAGCGGTCTGAGACAGCAACTCGACCAGCTGGCCCGCGAAATCCCGCCGTGCGGCGCGCATTGCGGTACGCCATCGGGCGCGGCGATTGGATCCGCTGCGGCCTCACCCCCGCGCAAAAGCGGCGCCGCCGACTCCCCTCGAATCGTGATCGCCTCGCGCGAGGCTCGCGGCGAAATTGTTCGGCTGAAGGGCCACTTCGAAGGCAGCGCGCTCAAGTCGGCCGGAATTTATGAGGGGTCGAGGCAGCTAAAGGCCTTCAAAGTGGATCCGGTCCCTGGCCGCCAGCGGGTCGGATTTGATCTGCAGCTTGAGAACCCGTCTCCCGCGGCCGTTCTCCGCGTCACGGATGCCGATGACAAAGTTGCCGAAGCGGCGGTTATCGACCCGAACTTGAAACCGCCTCCGTTGCCGCCGGCTTCGGAAACCTCCGCAGGCATGGCGCCAATGGTTGCCTTCCCGGATGAAGGCGCAGCGCCCCGAAACCCGGGTGACAAGGCGGCAATCGCCGAAATACCAAGTCACGGTCCGCTGATGCCGTCGCCGTCCAAGCGCCATACGCTGGGCAGCAAACTCGGCGACGTACAGATTAATATCCTGGGCGTGACGCGGACCGGCAATCTGCCACCGGCCTACGAAATCGCGGGCCAAATCACCGGCCGTGGAATCACCCGGGCCGGAATCTACCTCGATGGCCGGCTGCTACAGCCGATTCCGATAACAGACAGCGCGAACTCCACCAGCTTCGACCGGCGAATCGTGGCCGAGAGCGGTTCGGCTACTATTCGCGCGTACGGTGTCGGCAGTCAGTTTATCGAGCAGTCGGTTGACCTCTTCGACGCCGAGGATGCTTCGGAGCTGTCAGATTATCGCGCCGGCCCGTGGGTTGCGGCTGCGCCGATGCCGGGGGCGGGAATAGCCATCCAGATAACCGGGATCAGCCCGGTGGCCGGGACCCTCTACGCGGTCAGCGGCATGATTTCCGGACCTGACATAGTATCCGCAGGTCTCTATCAGAATGGCGTGCTGGCGCAGACCATCAGGGTGGCTGGCGGACTAGCCGGCACGCTGAGCGCATTGATTCCAGGCAGCTCTCGCTCCATCAGCTTCAACGCGCGCTTTAATCCTTATGCGGGACCGGCAACCGTAAGAGCATTCAACAGCACCGGGGCGTACACCGAACAACCGGTGGTCGTCGCAGGCATCTCACCCCCGGGGGCACCGTGGCCGAACTCCCGCTACCGCGGAGCTGGTAATATTCCGTTCGGCGGAGGTTCCTCCTCCTACCGGAATAGCCTCGGCTCGACTCACCCGCTCTGGTGATGTTATTGGAACTGGCTTGTCCGCATGCGAATCGTTAAGTTAAATCAGATGGTCCACAGTCGCGCCCCATCAGGGTGCGGGCGGCAGAAACCCAGTTTGAGAGTTCATTCAACATGTTGATCCAGGCGACGCAACTTCGGCCCGGGATGGTCCTCGATTACAACGGCGCCCTTTGGCGCGTGATGACTATCAGTCACATAACCCCGGGGAACTGGCGCGGCATGGTCCAGACCAAGCTGCGCAATATCAAGACCGGCAGCCAAACTGAAAATCGGTTCCGCTCGGAAGATCGGGTTGAGCGGGTGATTCTGGATCAGGTCCAGATGGAATTCCTCTACCGGGAGGGGGATCAATTCCATTTCATGAATACCGAGACCTATGACCAGATGACGTTGCCGGCTGAAATGGTTGAAGAGGTCGAGGGCTTTCTCACACCCAACGCCCAGGTTGAGGTTGAGTTCTTCGACAGCACGCCGCTCAATGTCGCGGTGCCCAAGACGGTAAATCTCAAAGTGGTGAAAACCGAACCCGGAATGAGGAGTGCGGCGGTGACCAATACCCTGAAACCGGCCACCACTGAAACCGGGCTGGTCATCCAGGTGCCGCACTTTGTCGCGGAAGGCGACGTCATCACAATTAATACCGACACCCACGAATATCTCTCGCGATCGAAATAGCGCTCAGGGCAACGCTCCCGCACCGCCGTTTCGCCTCGGCCCCAACGTTTACCTCGCGCAGACTCAACCCGGCTTCGAGGGTGTCGCGTGGCAGGAGATAGCGGCCCGGGTTGGGGCGGCGCTCGAGCCGTCTGCTTTCGATTTTAATAAAAGCGATTCGAGAGCGGCCAATACGCGGCTCCGCAATGCTGCTCCCGGTGCTCGTGAACTTGGCCGCCGCAACGTACCGGATCGGGCCGGGATCACGATCTTTACCGCGCCGCGCCCCGAACCTCTGCGTTTGCTGCACAGCTGCGAAGACCTTTTCGCTGTCGTGGGTTATCGGCATGGCCTCCGCGGCGGCCCATCGGCGGTCGAGCGGATTGCCGCGATTGCCCGCGGGGCGCCCTACATTGAGCGCGCACTGGCCACGCGCACCCGGCTGACGCCGGGGACGCGCTCGGGACATCGTCTGCGCTATCGGGTGATCGCGCGGATGGCGGGCGAGCACCAGTTTCGGCGTGTTGATTTGGCACACGCGATCTCGCGTGGCATCGCCGAACGCCCCGACCATAGCTGGCGCCTGTCGCCCACCGAAGCCGACGTTGAATTCTGGGCCACGCTACTGCCTGGGGAACTGATTCTGGCAATTCGTCTGAGCGACGAGCACATGCGGCATCGCGACTACAAGGTCGCCCATCTCCCGGGGTCACTCAGGCCGTCGGTCGCGGCAGCGCTCGCGTTGCTTTCGAAGCCGATGCCGGAGGACGTCGTCCTCGACCCGCTTTGCGGTGCGGGAACGGTGTTAATCGAACGCGCCCATCTGGGACGCTACCGGTTGCTCATCGGCTGCGACCGCGATGCTAACGCGCTTTCAGCAGCGCGTGAAAACGTGGGACCGCGCTACAAGCCACTCGAACTCCATCGATGGGACGCGACCGCGCTGCCCCTACCGGATAGCAGCGTCGCCAAGATTATCACCAACTTGCCGTGGGGCCTTCGTCATGGCTCGCACGAGGACAATCGGCGGCTTTATCCCCGCTTTTTTCAGGAATTTCGCCGTCTGATACAGCCGGGAGGCACGATCGTGATTCTAACCGGAGAAACACGCCTGATGTCTGACCTCATCACGCGCGGACTATTCCGACCGGACAAGATCATGCGCGTCTCGATTCTCGGCGCCGGAGCGGCGGTGTATGTTTCAAGCGCGCCGTAGCGGAGCGCGTTCCCGCGCAGAGCGAGCATATTGGTGGAGCGAAGTGAAGCGCGTAAACGAGTCTGCGAAAAGCGCTGCTCAAAAAAGAGTCTGCGGCGTGCGCATAGCGGCGTGTAAACGGAGCGACACAGAATCTTAGAGCGCGAGCGAGACGCAACCATGGGACGATTCGCCACAACCGTTCCTTACTACAGCCGATACCGGGAACCATATCCGCCAGCCTTCTTCAAGACCATCGCCGAGCGGCTGAACTTTAGCGGGCGCGAACGGCTCTGCGACATCGGTTGTGGTCCGGCGCCGCTGGCGATTGGCTTCGCCGCCTTCGTCGGCTCGTGCACTGGAGTCGATCCGGAACCGGCGATGCTTGCCGCGGCGCGCGAACAGGCGGCCGAATCCCGGGTCACCTTGAACCTGATCGAGGCGCGCGTCGAGCAACTCGCGGAGCCTCCGGGAGGTTTTGATATTGTAACGATTGGCCGCGCGCTCCATTGGATGGAGCCGAACGCGTCGCTGCGCGCGCTCGAGCGGATCATCGCCGAGGGCGGATCGATCCTCGTCTGCGGCGCTTCGCCGCCTCCGGGGCCGAGTAATCCATGGCTGGAACCTTACAACGAAATCAGAAATCTATGGGTCGACCATCGCGGCGAGGAGCGTTACTCGGCCGATGCGGAGCAGCGCTTCGCCGGCTCCCGCTTCCGCTTCGTGGAAAGGATCGTGGTGAGCACCACGCATTTCGTCACCGTGGATGAATTGGTTAGGCGATCGCTTTCGCGCTCGACTACCTCGCCTCAAGTGCTGGGCGAAAGGCTCGCCGAGTTCGAACAAGCCCTTGCCGAAGCCGTGCGAACGTTCGCGTCTGACGGAGTACTGCGCGAAGAGATCCACGCCAGCGCGCGCATCTTCCGTTAATCTTCGTGACAATTCTTTCCTGGTTGCATAGCACGCCCAAATCGCCCGCAGTAGGGTGGGAGCAGCGCGATGGCCGCAATTAAACAGCAAATCCTTCGGCGCAAGCCGGCCGCCAGGCTCCTCGCGGAGGCAGGACCGCATGCTGGTGGGCTAAAGCGGGCACTGCGCGCCTTCGATCTTACGCTGCTCGGCATTGGCGCGATCGTAGGCGCCGGGATCTTTGTCTTGACCGGGGTGGCGGCGGCGAGGTACGCCGGACCCGCCATCACAATGTCGTTCGTGGTCGCAGGTTTTGCCTGTGCAATGGCAGCTCTATGCTACGCGGAATTTGCCGCGATGATTCCGATCGCCGGCAGCGCCTATTCCTATTCCTACGCAACGATGGGCGAACTGGTCGGATGGGTTATCGGCTGGGACCTGGTCCTCGAATACGCAGTGGGCGCGGCCGCAGTGGCGGTCGGATGGTCCGGTTATCTCAACGTCATCCTGCGCGGGATGGGTATTCATCTGCCGGATGCTATAACGCACGCCCCCGGCAGCGGAGGGATAATCGACCTCCCGGCACTGCTGATAGTGCTGCTGATTAGCGGCGTGCTTTACGTCGGCATCTCGGAAAGCGCCCGGCTGAATTCGATAATCGTGATAATCAAGCTCTTCGCCATCGCCGTCGTAATAATTGGGGGTCTATTTTTCGTGCGCCCCGCCAACTGGTCGCCCTTCGCTCCTTTCGGATGGAGCGGGGTGATGAAGGGTGCCGCGGTAATCTTCTTCGCCTACATCGGCTTCGATGCGGTCTCGACCGCCGCCGAGGAGGTGATTGACCCCAACCGCGACCTGCCGATTGGAATCCTCGCATCGCTGCTGGTGTGTACCGTGCTTTATATCCTGGTCGCGGCGGTGCTAACCGGGATGGTTCCCGCTCGAACTATCGACGTGAAAGCGCCATTGGCGTCGGCCTTCGTAATCCGCGGGCTGGACTTCGTCGCCTGGATTGTCTCAGCCGGCGCCGTCGCCGGCTTGAGTTCTGTACTGCTGGTGTTGTTGCTGGGTCAATCGCGGATCTTTTACGCGATCTCGCGCGACGGTCTGCTGCCTGCGGCCTTTAGCAGGGTGCATCCCCGGTTCCGCACACCCTACATCCCGACTGCGTTGACCGGTGTCGCGGTGGGGATGACGGCGGCGTTCCTGCCGATCCAGGAAATTGCCGAACTGACGAATATCGGCACGCTCTTCGCCTTTGTACTGGTCTGCCTCGGGGTGTGGATTCTGCGGCGGGTCGAGCCGGCAATCAAGCGGCCATTCCATACGCCGCTGGTGCCACTGGTGCCAATCCTGGGAGTAATCTTCTGCCTATACCTGATGGCCAGTTTGCCAGGCGTTACGTGGCTGCGCTTTTTCGTCTGGATGGCAACGGGATTCGCGGTTTATTTCAGCTACGGTCGCTTTCACAGCCGGCTCGGCTTGGAGGCAGCGACGGCAGATGGCTCAACTATTCTCGTTGCACGCGAATAGGCCCGAAAGTGACTCGAGTGACTTCTGCGACTCGGGGATTTGACCATCAAGAGGAGAGCAACTAGAGAGAAGAAGATTAGAACCGAACCTCGTCGAGGTGAAAAAATGGCATTAGCAAGGAGATTGATTTGGGTTACTCAACATTTGATGCGGAACGGCACGAAGGCGATGTTTTTCGCGGCCGCGGTGCTGCTTCTGTCGGCTACAACTACTTCGGCGACGACCCAAGCATGGACTCCCGGCTGGGACAATTTCACTGAGCCGCTTGACTTCACTCATAGTAGCATCACGTGGTCGGTCTCATCGACAGCCCGGATGACGATCACCTATAAATTGGTCGGTGCCAGGCACAGTAAACTCTATCAGGTTGGCCTCCACATCTTGGACTGCAGCACTTTTCCCGCAACCTTCGGCCAGTTCCCGTTCCCTGGTGGTCCCGCATCCTGCCCTGCGATCACACGCCAAGGGGTGACGGAAACCGTCGCGGCAGTCGAGTTCGGCGTAGTTACGACCGACATTCACGGCAACGGTTCTTTCACTGTGGTTGTCGGTCCGATTGCAGCGGGGACCTATGACCTTGAATTCGATGCACGCAATGGCGCGGGCTGTAATTTGACCGGTGGCGCAGGTAATGGTTCAGACTGCAGCGTCGACTTCCAGTCGCCCGGCCCGTTCGGGATCGAGACGACTATTACCGTGCCCTGAACGACTACTGAATTTCTGTATGGCCAGTTTGCCAGGCGTAACGTGAGTGCGCTTTTTCGCCTGGATAGCAACCGGATTCGCGGTTTATTTCGGCTACGGCCGCTTTCACAGCCGGCTCGGGCTGGAGGCAACGACGGCAGATGGCTCAACCATTCTCGTGGCACGCGAATAGGCCCGAGGAACAGGATAGCTGAGCCAAAGGCCACCTGCCGATGGGCAGGAGCGCAAACAGTTGGTTAACTAACCCTGAGGTCATGGCCGGGCACCAACTCTGTGGTGAAACAGCTAAAACGCCTGCTCGGAAGCCGGTTTCTCGAATCTGCCATAGCGAAGGGCCAAGCTCGGCAGGACCAGTAGATTCAGTGCGGTCGATGTGAGCAACCCGCCTAAAATAATGATAGCCATGGGGCCTTCGATTTCGCGGCCAGGCAGTTCGCTCCCAAGTGCCAGGGGCAACACGCCGAGCGCCGTGACTGTCGCGGTCATCAGGATCGGCAGCAACCGTTCCGATGCACCACGCAATGCCGTTTCGCGTCCCCAGCCCGCACCCTCGTTCGCAACCAGATGCTCGAAATGAGAGATCATCATGATCGAGTTACGCATAGTGATGCCGAAGAGCGTGACGAAGCCGACAATTGAACCCAGCGAGAGGTATCCGCCGGCAAGCCAGGCCGCGAGCACGCCGCCTACCAGTGCGAACGGCACGTTGACCAGCACCAAGGATAAGTTTCTGAGATTCCCGAAGGCGAGATGCAGGACGAGGAAAATCAAGATCGCGGCGATGATCGAGTTTAAGAGCATCTGCCTTAGCGCGGAGGTCCGCGCCTCAGCAGCACCGGTGAACTCGATATACACACCAGCCGGCAGCTTGAGCCCAGCAAGTCTTTTCTGAGCTTCCGAGACAAACGAATCGAGTGCGCGCCTCCGCACGTTGCAGGTCACGACCTGCAGGCGCCGCCCGCCTTCATGCAGTATCGAGTACCGTCCGCTTCCGAGCGCGACCGAGGCAAGTTCGCGCAGAGGAACGAGGTTGCCTTGATCGTTTTGCAGCATGAGCCTGCCGAGCGCCTCCGGGTCGAGGCGGTCAGCAGGATCCAGGATTACCGAAACGCCGAAAATCTGGTTTCCATTGTAGGTCTGCGCCACCTCCGTACCCTGATAGGCGGTACCGATGGCGGAGAGCACGTCGAGTGGCTGAAAGCCGAACTGCACAAGACGATTAGGGTTCAAACGGGCAATCATCTGCGGCATTCCCGCAGGGGCTTGCACTCGAACATCCACGCCCCCGCGAATTCCTTCGAGAATGGCAGCGACTGCGTCGCCGGCGCGGTCAAGAACGTCCAGATCGTTACCAAAGACGCTTACCACCACATCGGCTCTCTGACCCGACAGCGTCTCCTCGATACGCTCGGTAAGGAACGAATTCAGGCCAAAGTCATACCCTGGGAACCGACCAAGAATCCGGCGAATCCTTTCCTCGGCTTCATCGACCTCCTCGCCCGCGCGCGGCTTTACCGCAACGTCGAACTCGCTATCGTTCGGGCCCACCGTATCCTCGCCAAGCTCAGCCCGTCCGGCTCGTTGTGAAATGCTTTTGACATCAGAGTCACGCAGCAGCGCCACGCTGACCTCATGTCCGATGCGCATTGACTCCTCAATTGAGGTGCCGGGAATCCCCACCATGTGCATGATGAAGCTGTTTTCCTGAAGCTCGGGGAGAAAGCTGCCGCCGAACAAGGGCAGCGTGGCGGCGGCGCCCAGACAGAGCGCACCGGCCACCACGGCCGCGACGCGCGGCCGGTCCACCAAGCCCCCAAGCCAGCGCCGATGCACCTCCTTAAGCCGTCGTACGAAGCGGGTCTCAGCCGCCGGTGTGGAGCGTGGCAGCATCGCCGCACACAGTGCCGGGGTGAGCGTCAGCGCTACGCCAAGCGAGGCGACGATAGCTAGTATGTATGCGACCCCGAGCGGGGCGAAGATCTTCCCTTCAACTCCCGTCATGCTCAGCACTGGGATAAAGACCAGCGCTACCACAAAGGTGGCGTAGACCACCGCGCTTCGCACCTCCAAGGAAGCATCGAGGATCACATTGAAGACCGGTCTTGGATTTACGCTACCCCGGTTCAGGCGCAGGCGACGGAAGATGTTCTCGACGTCAATTATGGCGTCATCGACTACCTCGCCGATCGCGATCGCAAGTCCACCGAGCGTGATGGTATTCAGGGTTGCGCCCATCTGGTTTAGCAATGCGACGGCAATTAGCAGTGAAAGGGGGATAGCCGTGAGCGAGATGAACGCGGTACGCAGGTTGTAAAGAAACAGGGTGAGCACAATCGCTACCAGCCCACCGCCCAGCAGCAGCGAAGACCTTATCCCTGCCACGGAGGTTTCGATGAAGTCCGCGGCCCGGAAGAGGCGCAGGAACAAAGCGATACCTGCGGCTTTACCAGCCGGCGCCAGATCGTGCAGCGCGTTTTCGGCACTCTGCGTCACCTCAACCGTGTTCGCACCGTACTGCGCCGCGAGGATTAGGATCACTCCTCGCGTACCCAGAATCGCGGCGTCACCAATAAGTGGTTGCGGCGCCCACACGACCCGCGCCACATCGCGCAGCCGAACGCTGGTACCGTCGAGAGGAACCAACACTGCATCGCCGAGTTGCTCTGGCGTTATTGACTGCCCTTCGGTGCGGATCACGATGCGCTGGTTGGCGTTCTCGACAAAACCTGCACCCTCGACACCGGTCGAGTGCCGCGCCGCCGCGAGGACCTGACTGATGCTTAATCCGTGAGCCAGCAGCCGACGCCGTTGAACCTGGATCTGGAGCTGGCGCACGCCGCCGCCGTAGATCTCGACCTTGGCAACTCCCGGAACGGCAAGGAGCCGTGGTCGCATCGTCCAGTAGGCGAAGCTCCACAGGTCCATTGGATGAAGGGTCTTCGAGGTGAGGCCCACGGTCAGGAACCAAGCGGTGGCTGGCGTGAGCGGCGCCATTACCGGCGCGGACACACCTGCTGGCATCTGGCTCGCCACTTCAAGCAACCGCTCGCTTACAAGCTGGCGGTCGCGATAGATTTCGGTGCCCTCGCGGAAGAAGACCGTAATCGCAGATAGGCCCTGGATCGATTGCGAGCGAACGAGCGCGACATCGTTCAGGCCAAGTAGGACGTTCTCGATCGGCTGGGTGACCAGGGTCTCAACCTGATCCGGAGCGAGCCCCGGCGCCTCCGTCTGAATCATTGTCTGCGGCGGCGCAAATTCGGGGAAGACGCCCAGCTTCGCAGTGAGGGCGGAGTAAACCCCGTATCCAAATATCAGGCACGCCAGCGCGATCACCATTCCCCGAAACCGCAGCGAGTATGTAACGATAGCAGTGAGCATCCGATTCCCCTCACTCCCTGGGCTGAATCTGTGCTTTCAGTTCTTCGGACAAGAGGGTCTGCGCTCCGCTGATAACGATTCGCATTCCGGGCGCGATGTTTTCGGTAACAAAGTAACCGCGGTCCGTTATTTCGACCGGCACAATTTCGAGCCGCACGAATCGGTCGCCAGCGAGCTGGCGGTACACCCAATCGTCGCCTGCGTATCTAACGACCGCCGAACGGGGAACTACAACACCCTGTTCCGATGTGCTTGAGGTCGGGATACGCGCGGAAGCCGCCGCGCCTGACCTGATCGGAAACTCCCTTGCGGCTACCAGCACGAAGAAAGTCTGTCCTTGGAGCGTTGGGACAACTGTAGGAGCGGGGTACACCGCTTGCGTATTGAGCGGCTGCCCTTCGTGGCCGACCACTGCTATTTCGGCTGTGTAGGGAGCATCGTCTATTAGGTCACCGATCGGCACTGTCAAGCGTGCTATCGCTTCGCGGCGATCGATTAGGGCACCGACGAGTCGGGAGCGGCTTTGAGGATCCATTAGGGCAATTTTCTCGCCCCAATCGTTGCGAAGCTGTTGCTCAAGAGATCCGAGCTGGCTCTTGTCAGCCAGGTACGAAGCCTGCGCTCCCTGCAGGTCACGCAGGGAGGCGTTTTTCTGGTCGGCATAAAGACGCCTCGTGCGTTGATACTGCGCGTCTGCGGCACTGAGCGCCGCTTGCGCGGTTAGCAGGTCGTTGTTGAGCTTGGAAAGTGGAGCGGGATCTAAAATGAATCCATACGCTTCGACTTCTCTTGGCCGTACTATGCGTTCGAGGGGTTTGGTGGTGATCCCGATCTCCTTCTGTATCTGTGGTCGAATCGCTATAAAGATATGGCCGGCGGCATCACGGGAGAGCTGCGCGGCACTCGCCCCTGGCGGCTTTTCTTCGACACTCTCATCGGCCCTGGCAGATGAGAACCTGCCGAGTGCGACCATTGTCACAGTCGCGGCAACAAGTAAGACGGTTGTCCTTTTATGTGTCGTCACGAATTTTGTTCTCCCGATGCTTTCCGAAGGGACGTGGGAATTGTGAACGACATCAGATTGCCATCTGCCAATGGCCGCTGAACCGTGTCTTCGAGCGTGCCTAATGCTGCCTGCACGTCGGCAAGCGCGCTCAGCTTTGATTGTTCGGCAACAACGGTTTCGAGTTGGGCGGTTGCCAGCGTCAACGCATCGATATCGCCCAAGGCGGCGGCGTGGCGTATCCCGGCGAGCCGTTCTTGAGAAAATACAGCTGAGCGTGAGGCTTTCTGCCAGGCGGCAAGCTCGCCCCGATATCTGGTAAGCGCGCCGTTGGCTTCTCCGATTATCCCGTCCTGGAGCGCGACGAACTCGGCCGCAAGCTGCGCGCGCGTGGCGCGTGCCTCTGCGAGCGGCCCTTGGTTCTGATTCATCAGCGGGAGCGTCACGACCGGCAAGAGATCAAAAATGTTCTCGTTCACTTCCCACGAATATCCGGCGCCGAGATTGATGTCCGGGTACTGTCGGGCGATTTCGAGCTTGAGCGCCTCGTCCGCGGCGGCATACAGCACGAGAGTCCGCCGCAGGTCGATTCGGTTCAGCAAGGCGAGCCGCTGGACGCGCGGCGCCGTAAGTGAGGCGTCATCAGGCGGATGCTCAAGCTCCGGCCATGCAAAAACGACGTCTTGGATCGCGTCGTTGGGGACGCCCACGGCCATTGCAAGGGCGTTGAGCGTTTCGGGTATGCGGCTTTGCGCTTGCGTCAGTTTGAGTTGGGCGGCGGCCGCGTTCGCAAGCGCCAGATTAAGTTCTGGAGCAGAAGCCCCCCCTGCAACGACCCGCTCCTGGAGCAGGTGCGCGGTACGTTCTGACACGGTCTCGTAATTTTGCGCGAGGGCGAATTCGCGTTGCGTCACGAGATGATTCAAAAGCGCCGCCCTGACAGCGCTACGAACGCGCCATGCCGCCTCTCCTACGCCCTGCGCGGCGGCATAAGCCAGGTGTTCGGCCTGAGCGATTCGGTGGCCACGCTTGCCAGCTGTTTCAATCGGGAAATTCATCGAGGCTGCACCCAGGGCCCAGGGAGCAAAATTAGGTACGGCAGTGGCCGCATACGCGGTGCCTATCCCAAAATCGGGATTTGGCCGTTCTCCCGCGGTAATGATCGCGGCCTGCGCAACCTTGAGTTTCGCTTCCGCCACCGCCAGGTCGGGGCTGTAGAAGAATCCCGCCAGCGTTAGACTGACCAAATCCCACCGCGCCGGCGGACATGCGGGCAGTCCTATGGTGAGATTTGCCCTCAGGTATCGGCACAAATCAGGCCCAGCAAGTGTCCGTTGAGAAAACTCTCGAGCGACTTCGGCCGGCTTGAGAGGCCCAGGTCTGTAAGTCGCGCAAGACGCAGTCCATGCTGTTAAGAAGAAAGCTGCTATGCGCAGGCGCATTGGACGGTTGATTGTAGTCACGCTAGCCATTCCTCCTCGGCTTCCCGGGAAAGGGAGGGGACCAGGGCAAGAGCGCTACGGCCCTTCCCAAGCTAGGTCACCAGGTGCGTATGGGCACCGCTCGAAGATGCCAGCACCTTCAGGGCGTAATCCCGCCATGCGAACGACGTTCGCGACGTAGGGCGCCAGCGGGAGAATCAAATCAACAAAGAAGAACGGTCGAGAGCGGACGTACTTCCGGAGGCGCGGGTTTTGATCGCCGAATCAGGATTCCTTTCGCAGCTAGGGAGCGAAGAGGCAGGGCCATAGACGACGCAAGCGAGGCAGACAGAAGAGGAGGGAAGAAACATGAGGACACATGCAGCGCCTCTACCCTGAGCACAATGTCGGTGCACGTGTCAGTCGATTGCACTGCCGGCCTGCGCGAGACGGGAAAATGCTTCGCACAGCAAAGGTCGTCGACAGGTTCAACGGCAACGTGCTTCCCCGGGTCGACACACAACACATAGTTGCGCAAAACACCCGGAGCAAGAAGGATCCAGACGGCCAGGAGGAAACCAATCCCTTTTGGAAAGCGCCGTGGCACTTCAAAACAGATTAGCCACACGTTATCGCGTGGGTCAAATGTCCAACCGTAGCGCGACGCTCTATCTCGGCACGTCGCGGCGGTCGAGACTGGTCGCCTTTAGACCGCTTTGCCACGGGCCTGGTTTCAGGGATGTTGGCCCTGCGAAAACATTCGTGACACCAGGGGCAAAGTAGCCTAGCTGCGGATCGCCGCTCAGGTTGGCGAACGGCAACACGGCAATCGATGTGGCGATGGGAGCACCGCCTTCAGCGGTGGTATCGAAGCAGATGCCCGCGGCGACTTGAGCGACAGATGCAGCACGATAACCACTAGATCGCCGAGATTTACCCAGGTTCCGGCGCGCTCGACGGTAGGTTACGTTTGCCTTCTCGGTCTTGCGCGTGGCCTGAATTTCCACGGCGCAATTCACCGCTCCACGACGCTGGCGAACTCACCCAGCACGCTATCGCCGGCGCAGTTGAGGAAGCGGCCGAGCTGACCGCTCGCCTTGTCAACTCGCAACTGCGGCTGGTCAACGGACACATTGAGTATCGCTCTTGATTTTTCATAATACTAATGCCACTGAGATCAACTAAGCACGGCATAGGAGGGCTGTGCTAAGGAATTGCACAACAACCTTGGGTGGCGATTTTGAGAAACCCCGTTATCCGCTTCGATTGCCGCCCCCGGTAACGTGACGCTCCAGCGGCAGTCCCTACTGCCGTCCACAGCGTCCTTAACATTGCGCTACGAGGCCTCCCATGCGTCCGATTAAAGCTACCTCGATTGTTATTGTCGCGGTTGCGCTGCTCTTTTTTCCTGCGAGCCGGCGTGCCGTAGCCGCGGGGAATTCCCTAAACTTCAAGGGTACCTTTTCTGGGAGCACCGCATCTATCCCTCTAGACATCGATGTCGACAGTTGCACAACGACGGGCGGGGTCACCGTATGTACGGACTTGTCGGGGCTTGCTACTAATGGCGGCAAGCAGTCGGGCGGCATCGAAGCCGGCGATTTCACCGGCCAGGGTGTGACCGAAATCGATGCGGTCGCGGGAACTGGCTGCCTGCTTTCACCAACCGCAATCCAGAGCTGCACACTGGGCAGCGTGACGAACGCCTGCGAATATCAGTACGTGGGTGGCAGCAGCGCGACGCGCTTCAGTAGCACGGGCGACATTTCCACCCAGACCTTAACTTCCGGTACTTTATGTATCGATTTTTCGAACGGAACGGGCACCACTATCCAATTACCATTCGATTTCGCGGGTTCCGAGACTTACAACCTGACTGGAGGGAGCGGTAAATTCGCCGGCGCCACTGGCACCTCTACATCACAATTTACCGGTCAAGTTCTTAGCGCAGATTTCCAGGGTCACGCTTTCTCCTGGTCTCAAGGTTCCTACCAAGGAACAGCAATCAAACCGTAGGGGTTCCGCGCGCGATTCGTTGAGCGCGTAGCGTCTTCGGTTCCATGCCCCCAACGGCGAGTGAGGTGCAGAACCCGACGCTCACGCCTGCGGTCGGAAATCCGGTGACGGGTCGGCGACACCCGCTTTTCTACTAAAACATCGGCGGACATCAAATACCGATCGATCTCACCGCCTCCTGGTAGGCGTGCTCGACCGTGTTCAGTGCGAGGTGCTGATAGACCTCCAGGCTTTTCTTGCTCTCATGGCCCGAGATGAGTTGGATTTGCGCATCCGACAGGCCGTGCGAGGTCAGCCAAGTGATCATCTGATGCCTGAAGAGATGCGGATGCACCGCCTGGGTAATGCCGGCGCGCCGGCGGTAGCCTTGCACGAGCTGCTGGATGCGGCGCGCTGTGAAGCGGGTGTTTCGCTGCGACTCGAACAGGTAACGGTTCTGCGGGTGAGCATGCAGGTGGCTTTTCAGGACCAGGCGGAAGCTGGATGGAAATAATATGTAGCGGTCCTTCGCCCCTTTGCCCTGACCGATGAACACCTTGCACTGCTCAAGATCGACGTTTTCAACACGAATGCCCACCAGCTCGCTCACCCGCACGGCGGTGTAGAACAGGAACTTCAGCATGATCTCGTGCTGGACGTCACCGCAGTCCTGGATCACTCGGAAGAAGCGCTGGAGCGCCGCCTCGCTCAGCAGTTGCGGCAGTTTGTGTTCTTTCTTGGGCGTCTTGAGCCCGAGCTTCTTGCGCGCCTGCTGGCAGACATAGAGAAAGTCGGCGTAGTCGAGCCGCGCTTTGCGGGCGATCCGAACGAACTGACCCACGGTCTGCGATTTCGCGTTTGCGTTTGCCGCTACGGAAATCAGCCCGGTTTGGGGTGCTTGTTCCCATCCTATTTGCCTTGTCCGGCTCTTTTAGTTCGTCTTTGCGCCATTCTGCGAAATGCTACATTAGCACCTTTTACCCGAGGCCTGGTTTCAGGGATGTTGGGCGTAAGTACCAAAGCAGATGGCTCAACCATTCTCGTGGCACGCGAATAGGCCCGAGGAAAGGCGCAATTGCTATCGGACCGGTCGTCCCGAAGTGCCCCGTAGGGCAGAGAAACAATCTCTCGGAGTCATTCGATTCAAAACTGCGATAGAGAGGCTGCGCCAGTTCAACGATCGAGTCTTCGATGCGGATTGATGCGCATGCACGTATTGTCAAGGTTTCAAAGCGAAGACTACGGTCGGCGCTGAATCTCGAGAATCACGGTAACCTTTTGTCAGTCCTCGCGCGTGGCCGCCGCGCGGAGAATCCCGGTCTTCTTCCCCTAAACAGCCGGTGGCTCAACGGACCTACCACATCTAACATCATGAGCAGTCTATCCCGGATGCTCTACACCGGAGTTACCAACGACCTCGGAAGCCGCGTCTCCGAGCACAAAGAAGGCACCCGACTGTCTCATGGAGAGCGGAATTATTACCCGGCTCGCGGGGAGTTTCCGTCGGAACATTCGATGATCCCAGCCTGGATCTAGCCTGGGATCCGCATTTGGACACGCTCGGCGGCCAATCGGGGACGGAGGCTGGAGGGGTAAGGCGCCGATGATTGTGGAAATTTCAGCGGTTATGTGGTAAGCAGCACCACATAGAGGGGAACAGGGTGGCGGCGGTAGTTCTTCGGGAGAAGACGACCGACGAGCAGTAATCTTCGCGAGATGGTCATATGGCAGGTGGAGCCAAACCCTCGACAGCCGCAAGGTATTCGTTACCGCCTGGCGCTTGTAATGGCCGGCGAGAAGACCCCTGCGGTTCTGTACGACAACCACCATCCCAAGGGACACCATCGCGATATCGAAGGCATCGAGGAACCCTATGAGTTTGTTGACGTTGACCGCCTGATTTCTGACTTCATGGTCGATGTGATGCGAGTAAGCGGAGTGCGTGGATGAAGACCGTGACATTTACAATCGAGCCCTTCAGCGCGAGCCTGAACCGATTCAGGGAAACCTTTAAGGCGGTCCAAGCCGGTCGCAATATCGAGGCGCAGGAAATTGTCGGATTCACGAGTCTTGAGGCTGCCCGCAACTTCCTAACGCGAGAGCGTCTTGGTCTTCTCCACACCATCAGGAGTCGCCAGCCGCGCTCGATCTACGAACTGGCGAAGATGACGGGCCGTGATCTCAAAAACGTCCAGGAAGATGTCCGGCTGCTAGAGCAACACGGTTTGGTGCGAATCACCAAGCAGCCACGAGGGAGCCGCAAGGTAAAAGTACCACGCGTGCCCTTCGAGGAAATTGCGCTGAAGATCGCGATCTGAGGGTCTGGAGCGCAAACACCGGCTGCCCTTTTCTCTGGCAAAGTGCAGACCGAAAAAGGTCGGCAGATAGCGGCGCAAGTTGGTATATCGAGCACCCAATTCATCAAGCTGTGCTCGAGCTCCATCCCGATCGGTTGTCCCGAAGTTCCTGAAACACCAGTCAAGTGATTACGGGTCGCTCTGCGATTGGCCGGTGGTGAGGCCGCGGCCGAAGGCGGCCACTTCCGTCTGCCACTGCGAGCCAAAGGCGAGAATCAGTACCTGCTGATTGATTTGCTGGTCCTTGGTGAGACTGCGCCATTGACCGCCACCGGCAGCTGCCATGTCCTGATAAGCGCGCTGAGTGTCGAAATAAAAGCCCGGCATCGCAGTTTTCCGGGGGGCCTCACCAATCTCGCGGTAATATTCTTCGAGAAAGCGCTCGTGTTCCTCGACGGTTACGTCGACCGTGTTGAAAATACCGTTCTCCGCGCGCAATTTTCGGACTTCGTCGAGCGCGGGCTCCTTATCCTCGTCGAATGGAGGAGTATCACCAACCAGGATAATGACTTTTTTCGCCCGCGGCCGCCAGGAAAACCGGTCGACCGCAGTGCGCACCGCCCCCAACGTATCTTCCTGCCAGGCGCCGCCGTTCTGCGCCCGGATATTGTTGAGAAAATTGAGCAGCACGTCGGGTGAAATCGTCAACGGCTGCACCTGGATTGCTTCGCCGCGGCCGCCGAACACCACGATCCCCATGCGGGTAGTCGGCACCAGCCGATGAATCGCGAGAATCAGCAACCTCATCTTGCCCTTGACGTCGTCAATGATGCGCTTCATTGAGCCGGTGCCGTCGATTACCAACGCGACGTCGAGCCCGCTGCGCCTGAGCCCGCCGATGAAGCCGCCAAACCCGGCGCCGATTCCGCGCCCGTAGCCCGAACCGATTCCACCGCCTCGTCCGATCCCGATTCCGCCGCCCGCCACCGAGCGCACGTAATGCGTCGCTTCGCTGATCGCCGCGGTACTGTGCTGAGTGACAATCGGCCGTTCGATCGGCATCGGCGCCGCCATTTCAGGCATCGGCATCTCAGGAAGATTGAGCGGCTTCAATTCCTGGGTACCGCCACCGCCGCCGCCCGTCTGAAAATTGACCGTGATCAAGTTACGTCCCTGCTCGAAATGGACGCTCCACAAAATCGCCAGCAGGATGGCGACATGCAGCGCGATTGAAAGCGGCAGCGGTCCGGAAACGAATCGCAGCACGTCCCAGATCGTGCGCTGTTCGACCACCACCGCCGTATCTCCATTTTGAGACCCTTCCAGTGGGACTGGCGTTCCGCCTTTGTCTCCCCATCTCGCGCTCATTCGGGAACTAATAGATCTAAATACTGCCGCAATTTGCGCGACGGGCGAGTCCAGGGCGATTGGCGGAAGAGGCTCCTCACTTGGGCGGCGCTTCGACCGTATCACCTGGTATAGCAAATAGGCCCACAGCGAGACTGGGATTACGATGACGGCGATGATGGCTATTAGCATTAATCCAGGGTCCGATTAGAAATAGTGACGGATGGCTTGGCTAAAGTACAGCGGCAATAAGTTTGAGCTGGTGGTGTGAACTTGAGCGAAAGCTAAAATCCATCAGCAGGTCTCATCCGTTAGTTGTGTCTTCAGGTGTATGGGGGAATCGCGCCGCCAGCTGTTTGCGTGCGTCTGCGCCTCGCCCTGCTGATGGGTCAGGGGCCGATGGATCAGGCGGATATCTCTCCTCGCAAAAACCACGCAGATCGCGGGCAACCGCGCGCATCGCAGCGACGCTTCTCGTCAGGGCAGAGGCCGAACCTCCAGCTCGGCCGAGGATCCGTTCGACCTCACGATGGAAGCTATGCGGGCTTCGAGCGAAGCCCGCACTTTCGACGAATGCGTTTTTCTCGTTGAGAAAGAAGCGCTCATTCAGAGCATGCAGAACCAGCACCATGAAGCCTGTCGCCCGCGCCAGACACTGACTCACGTAAACAACGTCGTTCCGCGCCGCAGGGCCGGCCGCAATTTCGATCTCGAATTGCGCGTCGAACAAATGCTTGTCAACCAGCGCACGGCGGATGCGCGGCGGATAAACCGCGACCAACTGCTTCAGCGCCGCCAATTCACCTGCCGGATCATATAACGGCCGACAGACATGCATTTCGCCCGCGTAGATTTGATTTTGAAAACCTATTGGATGGCCAAGCTGGTAGACCGCATCGATTTCGCCGCGTACGCATTGTTCAATCACAGCGCGTACACGACTTAGGTCGCGGTAAAGCAAATCCACCTGACGCGCGCCGATCTGGAGCCATCCGCCGCCGTTGACGCCCGCACCCCATGCGCCGAATTCCGTCACCAGCCCGCGGGCATGCCGGTCGTCGAGTTCACACGCGGCTGCATCGAGCTCCCAGATGGCAAAGGGTTCGCCGGGGTCATAATATAACGCGAGGTCAACATCGGAATCCTTGCGCGCCGTGCCCCGAGCGCGCGAACCGCCGAGCGCTACGGCCTTGATGCCTGCGATGGGAGCGAGCCGCGCCGCGACGCGCCCGCATATTTCATCGACCCAAGGGGTGTTATCTGCAAAGTCGGACATGGACGCAGCTTGTCTCGACAGCTTGTTGTGGCAAGGTAGCAGTTTCTCCTTGATCTGCACCACGCAATTATGCTTCAAGTCGCCGATCGGAAAGAAATGTCCCCTGACGATGCTATTTCGTTACGAAAGAAGCGGCCGGATTCACGTTCTTTTGAGTCCGGCGAGACAAGACGCCGGCCTTCTCTGAGCGATTGGCACCCGACCTTGCGCTCGGGCCCAAAACGCAACAAGGAGCCGGAACAAGGCTCGCCGCTCCCCGTATGAGCTACGTACTGGGCTTCGACCACGACGTCTTTATCAGCTATGCGCACGGGGACGATCGCGACTGGATCAATGGCCTGGTGGACCGCCTTAAGCAGGAGCTAAAACGGCGCCTGGGCGTCGAGCCCAGCTTTTGGATTGACAAAGAAGACCTCCGCAAGAGCCGGGATTTTACTAAAGAGATCCCGGCGAGCGTCAGATCTTCTGCAGTTTTCCTTTTTTTCCCTTCCCCCACTTATATCCGTTCTGAATATTGCGTGCGCGAGGAATGCCGCGCTTTCGAGCAGACTCTCCCGCTCAAGCACGCGCGCTTCTCTGTACCTGATTTCGCTAACGACCTCTTTGCCTTCCGTTGCGTGTTGCTGCCGGTCGACCGCAATGAACATTGGCAGTTATTCCCCGGCCTTACCGACATTACGTTTTGCGACGATTCAGGCACCTTTGCCGGGGGCTCGCCTGAATACGAGGCCCGCCTTAAAGAAGCCGCACGCGGTTTGATGGATCTGCTGAAGCGGATGCGAAATCACTGTATTCCGGTGTTCGTTTATCCGTCCACTCCCGGTCCGGCGTTGAAGGCAGCTTATGACAAACTCACTGGCGAATTGACTGCTCAGAGTTACCATTTGCTCCCCGACCGCCAGGTAAATCTCGATGATCAGCTTCGCGAGGCATCCCTCTCCGTCTTCATGCTGGGAAACATTTACGATGAAAGCGTTGACAAGTTGTCCCGGACCGCCAGCAGAGGCGGAAAGCCCTGGGTGGTTTGGTGTTCTCCCGCTACCCAGGATGCCGCGCCTGAACAGATTGGATTCTCAAAAGACCTGGAGCAACTCGACTCAGAGACGAAGACTTTCCTCAACGAAACCGTCACGCCCAGCAAGCTGGTTGAAGAAGTCCTTGCCCTGCCTCCAACCGCGCAAATGGTCACTGCCCCTTCCGGCTTGCGCAGGGTTTATCTTGTCTACAGCCCGCGCATACGTGAGGACAAAGAAAGCGCGGGTCAAATAACGTATCACTATCGCAACCAGTTCCATTTTGACCTGCCTGACGACCCCGCACAGCATACATCTCGCTTGGAAGGCTCGGACGGCGTCCTGCTGGTCTGGGGCAAGTCGGATGAAGACTGGTGCGCGCCCGAGTTTGAGAAGATGATGCGAGTCTCACAACGGGCACGGGGTCTCTGTCTTTTCGATCCGGAGAACACGAAGACCAGTGTCGCTGGTATGCTCAGCGCCAGCCCAGTCAAGGTTCATGTGGTGCAGGAATACGGCCGGTTCAACCCCGGCAAGCTTCAATCTTTCTTCGATTCAGTCAGGGGTTGACCATGGGTGGCTTCGCCGCGGTTCTCCAACGCCTCGAACTTCCGGAAAATCCCTATCCGGGACTGCGCCCGTTCGAGACGGACGAAGCCCATCTGTTCTTCGGGCGCGATCAGCAGATTAGCGAGCTTGTCAGCCGCCTGGAGCGCAATCGCTTCGTTGCCGTTGTCGGCGTGTCCGGCAGCGGCAAGTCATCCCTGGTGCGGGCCGGGTTGATTCCGGCGTTGAAACTAGGCCGTCTGGCTGATTCGCCCCGGCAATGGCGCGCGGTCGTCACTCGCCCTGCCGGCGCTCCTTTTGCCCAGCTTGCCACGAGATTGTCGGATGCAGGGTTGGACCCTGAGCCGTTGCGGCAGAGCAGCTATGGGTTGGTTCGTGTTGCCAAACAATTGAAGCCAAATGAGAGCTTGTTGGTGCTGGTCGATCAATTCGAGGAGCTATTTCGCTACAAAGAACGCCCGGCACTGAGGGATGATCAAAACCGTCTCGACCAGAGACAGGCTGCCGCCGAGGCATACGATTTCGTCCAGCTCCTGCTTGCTGCCAGCCAGCAGCAGCAACAAATCTTCCTCGTGATAACAATGCGCTCGGATTACCTGGGCGACTGCGCCGAGTTCAGGGATCTCCCCGAAGCCTTAAACGAAGGCCAGTACCTTATTCCGCGCCTCACGCGCGAGCAACGTAAACAGGCGATTGAGTGCCCCCTCGGAGCGACGGCCATTTCGTCGGCGCTGGTGCAGCGCATGCTAAACGACGCCGGCGATGAACCGGGTCAGCTTCCGATCCTGCAGCATGCATTGATGCGTACCTGGGACCATTGGCATACATCGGATCCGCAGCAGAGTAGAGCGATCAGCCTGGAGGACTACGAATCGATAGGCGGCTTTGAGAATGCACTGGACTTGCATGCGGATGAGTTACTGAGGGGCGTAAATCGCGATCTGGCTGCCACCATTTTTAAGCGGCTTACCGCCCGCGCCGACGGTTACCGCGAGCGGCGCGAACCCGCCACGCTGTCCGAGCTCTGGGAATTGTGCGCGGCCAAGTCTGAAGAAGACAAAGCCAAAGTGACTGCGGTTATCGATCACTTTCGTCAGCGTGAGGCGACGTTTCTGCTCCCGCGTGACGGCAAGCTACAGCCGGATGACTATATCGACATCTCTCACGAGAGCCTGATCCGGAGATGGAAGACACTCCGCGATGCCTGGCTGCAGCAGGAAGCACAATCGGCTAAAACCTT
>Ga0306920_100000409_pt1 | contig 50062 bp, 38 predicted proteins | sample flu12Cox44000170_FD_204666 | JGI IMG/M metagenome (GOLD analysis project Ga0306920, IMG submission 204666) | Lab enrichment of tropical soil microbial communities from Luquillo Experimental Forest, Puerto Rico - flux4day.12C.oxic.44.000.170 (v2)... | ecosystem: Environmental > Terrestrial >... | reverse complement strand
GAAGCCGGGCAACATCTGCTCACGCCGACCGGGGCAAAATTGCTCGATTTCGGACTGGCGAAGCCGGCTGAGGTCCTGGTAACCGGCGCAACTCTGACAGTGGCTGCAGCGCGGACGACACCAATGACCCAGGAAGGCACTATTCTAGGCACTTTTCAATACATGTCTCCCGAGCAAGTCGAAGGCAAAGAAGTCGACGCTCGCAGCGACATCTTTTCGCTCGGCGCCGTCCTCTATGAAATGCTAAGCGGCCAGAAAGCATTTGAAGGAAAGAGTCAGTTGAGCGTGGCCAGCGCAATTCTGGAGAAAGAACCTGCGCCCATTGGCACGATCAGCCGATGATTCCGCCTGCGCTGGATCATGCCGTTAAGAAGTGTCTGCATCTGGACTTATGAATTGCTGCGCGATAGTGCCAAGCGACTTACTTTCGACCCGGCCGCTGACTCGGTGCCCATCTGGAGCCCAGATGCCGCGCGTTTGGTCTTTGCCTCTAACTAATCGTCTTCATTCCTTTAACAATCTGTATCTGAAGAACTCCGATGGCACGCAAGAAGAAAAGAGTGTCGTGTATGGTGCATCGACAAATGGCCGAATGACTGGTTTAGAGACGGGAAATACATTCTGTACACCCAAGACAGGGACTTATGGTTCGCGACTCTTCCGGAGCTGAAGAGCAGTCTGTTCCTGAAAGCACCTTCGGTTCTACGGAACGGCTATTACTCGCCCGACGGAAAATGGGTGGCCTACGCATCAAATGAGACCGGAAAATGGGAAATCTATGAGGGGCATAAGTGGTGTGATGATAACCCCAGGAGACTCTTGCTGGCGTTTTCGGTCGTCAGTGCCTACTTTAGCGTGCTTACCCTACTTGTCGGAACTACGAGGAACTTGTCCGGTTTGCCGACTTATCCAACGCGGTGAGAATCCACGCTTGCAACACACTCCGAAAATGTGGCTTCGTGTCGCCGAACACTAAGCCCACGCCGGTCGGCCTCACGTAAATTACCTCCGCCAAAGCTTCGAAGTATTCATCCGAGTAGTAAATCTTTACCATCACGCGTTGTTGTTCCTTTAACAAAACGGAAGTCTCTAAAAAACATCCTCGTAAGCTCAATTCCATTACACGAGCGGGAATGCTTTCAGGCGAGCTTTCCGGAATGATCGCAGCATCGGCGCTAAATGGAAACCTTAGACCACGTTGCTCTTGCTTCATTGTCAGAGTATATCCCTCTCAGGCATCCCTCTGAATTGCATTTGAAAGATGTGAGTCAGCTTCTGATTAACGTGCTAATTAGACAGGTAGTTTCCAGTACGAACGAGGACGGTCAGCCGACTGATTCCCAAAGAAGTCGCCCTAGTTCGGATGCTTTTGCTTGCTAAACTTGCGACGAATGTCGGGCCAGAATTCCTTGGCCACATTGCACGCCATATTCAACATGGTATCGGTACCCCAGACGCTGACCGAGTTGCCTAATGTGCGTTGGTTCTGCGGAAGGTACGTGTTCGAAATACCGGCCGCGACCGCGTTGCCAACGATCTCGGAGTAATTGAATTGAAGTTCGCCACCATCGGCCCGAGTGACGAAGATGCGGCTCATGGAATACCTGGCGCGGTGCCAGGTACCGCCGCTGCCGAGCTGGAAATAGCGAGGGTCTTGATGCAGGAGCGTCGGGAACACTGAGGTCGTCATCAGGGTGCCGATTGCCGTGTTGGCATAAAGCGTGCCAAAACGCTTCTCGTAGCCCTTGAAACCCTGCCCATACGACGTATCACTGTTCCGCGCTTGTCCCATCAGCGCGATTACTCCGATGAAAGAAATCGTGACCGGATCCGACATTGTTTTCGCGGAGAGCTTGAATTTGGTCTTTGCTGAGAGCCGATCGAACTGGTCCAGGTTTTCGACGGTCGTGTAATTCGGCAGGATCCAGAAAAGACGATGGTTTTTTGGAGCCATCTGCGATTGGACTGGCGCCGCCGGCTCCTTTCTGTTTCCAAGGTCATTGCCCTCCTCGGAGCCGTTTCCGAACGCAGACTCACCATTGATTTTCGGGCAGGATGGGTCCGTGCCAACAGGGTCTGTCGCAGTTTGCGCGTGTACTTGTGTGGCAGCTACGATGAGCGACACAAGCATCAAAAAAATGTGCGTCCAAGAACAAACGATCGGGTTGCATGACCCATCGCCCGCCTTCGATCTCCGCCGCGACTGAATTGAGCGTCTAGATCAATCTTAGAGCCCAGGGAAACAGACGCGACAAAGCGAATTGGCCACATAACCTTTGCCGTTAACTGTCCGTAGGGGCAGGCCCGAGACTCTCGAACAGAATGCCCATTTTCAAACGACCGCTGGTTACGTACCTGATTGGCGCCGTTACAGAATGCAGGCAGCCTCCGAGGATTCCGGTTATCCGCTTCGATATTTCGGTGAGCCTCCAACTGCTTTTGATGTATCCTCGGCCTGCTGCCACTTTTTGATGGACTGTCATCAAAGGCACAAAACCATGAGCACCACGCCATTCCGCGAGCAGTTGGCCACCCCCCCGCGACACAACGACAAACGAAAAATTGTCGAGCATTATGATGCCATCAGCCCCTACTACCAATCACTTTGGGGCGAAAATATTCATCATGGTTATTGGATTCGCGGCGACGAATCGAAAGAACTGGCGCAAATACAACTCACCGAGCACCTCGCACAGTTGGCCAATCTCCAGACCGGCTCCACAGTCCTCGATATCGGTTGTGGCTTCGGCGGGAGCAGCCTTTACCTGGCGCAGAAGTACAAGGCGCGCGCGACGGGCATCACCATCTCCCCAGTGCAGGTGGAAATGGCCAGGAAAGCGGCCGCCGCTGCACAGGTGGACGCGCAGTTCCTTCTCATGGACGCCGAAGCCTTAGATTTCCCGCTTCCCTTTGACCTTCTTTGGTCTGTCGAGTCCATCTCCCACTATCAGGATCATCGGAGTTTCTTCGCCAATGCAGCACGGTTTCTGAAACCGGGTGGTATTTTTGCGCTCACTGACTGGTTCAAGAGAACGGGCCTTTCCCCTGTGCAAACACGCAAGTTTATCGAACCCATCGAGCGCGGTATGTTTGTTGATCTCGAAACTATGGACGACTACGAATCCCATCTCGTTGCCAGCGGTCTGCAAATCGTCCAGCGGCAGGATTTGTCACGTCAATGTGCAAAAAGCTGGGACCTCGGTTTGGATATGATTCGAGACAAATCCTTTTGGGCCCTGGCTGCAAAAAAAGGAAAGGATTTTGTAACAAATCTGAGAGCGTTCCAGGCCATGCGCGCGGGCTACTCTTCCGGTAATTTTGTCTACGGCCTCTTCATCGCCCGCAAACCTTTCGACGCCAATGCAAAGTAGCATCGATTCCATCCCAAGAGTTCTAAGATCGCCCCTAAAGCGCGCCACGCTCTTCCGGATTTTGAATCGAGGGCAAAGGGAAAGACCAGCGCACGCTTGCAGCTAGAGCGTTCCCACAGCGAAGCACAAGCCTGTGCCTTTCACGTCGAGACAAATCATTTCCCGCGTTCTTCCGAGAGCAGAATTGTGCTAACTGCTCTGTCCAAAATCCGGCTCAGGTTCTGGTAGCTTGTCGCCATCTCGTGCAAACTACACATACAAAGTTGGAAGCAGGAAGATACTCAGGAGTAGTAGGGCTCGGAGTAATCCCCCGACAATGACAATCGCGAAGGGACGTTGCGAGTCCGACACGATAAACAGCTTGGACCTGTCAAAGCGGTCAGGGGAGACGAGCGGAATGTGTGTCCCGAATACAGTTTGTCGTCCCAACAGAACTGCCCTTTGTAAAAAGGGTTTTTGAGCAATCGGTCCAAATAACTCTTGGCTAGATCAATTCCAAACTCTTCCTTCACAGCTTTGCGAAGGCTTGCGAGCGAATGCCGGCCAAGAGAATCGATTTCAAACATCTGCTGAGCAATCGGAGCAGGCCGGAGAATCTTTGGGATATAATGGCGGCGATTATGCCCGGGATGGCAATAAACAGACGAGTGACCGCGCCGGCGGCGATTGTGTGCTTTTTCCTACTGGCGTGGTTCACTGCTGTTGTCGTTTCGGTGAAGGAGAGCTCGCATCCCCGGGCCGAGTATGGGCAAGTCACCGGGCATATGGGAGCCCAATTTGCCATCGCAGATTTCGACGGGGATCAGCGGCCGGACCTAGCAACCATTTATGTGGTCAGCGACTCTGAACGGGCCTCTCGTTATTCCATTCAATTCCAGTTGAGTGCGGGCCCTTGGACTGCCATCCGAATTGCGGCGCCTTCTGGCGGCTTGCTGGTTCTGCCCCGAGACGTCAATGGAGACAACTTTGCGGATTTGATCGTGACAACGGCCATCGGTTCGCAATTTGTCGCCGTATTGTTGAACGACGGACATGGACATTTTACCGAGGCCGAGCCGGGTGCGGTTTCTGTATATGGAATCGGTGTGGATGCAAGCGTTGCGCCTCCCGAGGAGGGGCTGGTTAATGAGAGCAGTGTGATTCCTTCCCGCTTCACGAGCGGTTTGGAAGGCGGTCTCGCCAGCGGCTGCCAGCCGCAAACGGGTGCAAATTCGATCCCCTTGAGCAAACAAGGCCCGTTTTTCCGCTTTCCGCCCCAGATTCGCACCGGACGGGCGCCGCCTGAATCTGTCTTTCTTTCGTAATCCTTTCCTAACATCTTGGTCATAAGCTCGGGTTGCGACGCTTAATCCGCGCGCAAGTCCCGTCCAAGCTCCATCTAAACAGAATTGCATGACAAAGACAGAAGTTTGAAGTGTAGGTCCGAAGATCGCAGTACAGCTTAAGACAAGAGGGTAGATCCATGCAGCGTTTTATCAGGGGTGTAAGCATCGCCCTACTGCTCATCGCAGGAATTGCCGAACGGGCACAAGCGCAAAGACCGTTGACGTGGGACGAGGTGAAAACGCGATTTGAAGCGAACAACCCCACCTTGCGGGCCGGACAGATTGGAATCGATGAGTCCAAAGCCTCGGAGATCACTGCCTACCTTCGACCAAACCCCCAGGCGTCGGTCACCGTCGATCAGATTGGCAACACTACGCGGGGGAGTGCTTTCTCGGGTGCGACCCTACTCACCGCCGTCAATTACCTCCACGAACGCCGGCATAAGCGCGAACTGAGGCTGGAGAGCGCGGAGAAGGCAACCGGGATCGCCGTCTCCGGCCAAGCGGATTTGGAGAGGAATCTTCTCTTCACCTTGCGGAGCGAGTTTGTGGGGACGCTTCAAGCAAAAGCCGTCTTACGAGTGGCCACGGATAATCTGACCTATTGGGATCAGGTTCTGAAGATCAGTCGCGACCGGTACCAAGCCGGGGATATAGCGCAAATTGACCTGGATCGCCTGGAACTCCAACGTGTGCAATTTGAATCCGATGTGGAGACGGCGGAGGTGAGTCTTCGCACGGCAAAGATCCAATTGCTAATGCTTCTGAATGATCGGACACCGATCGACCAATTCGATGTGCTGGGACTGTTTGAGTTCAACGACCAACTCGCGCCGTTGGATAGCTTCCACAAAATCGCTCTCGATACTCGGCCGGACTTGAAGGCCGCTCTGCAATCCGTGGACAGGGCGAAAACAGATCACCAGCTTGCCGTGGCCAACGGATCGACAGATCCGACCATCAACATCGACGCCGGCTTCCCGACAGTGTCTCAAGCCTACCTAAGCTATCAACCTCCAATCCGTGAGTATGTGGGCCTCGGCTTTAGCGTGCCATTGCGAATTTTCGACCGAAATCAGGGAGAGAAACTGCGAACACAATTGGACATCGATCGCAACCAAAAACTGCTGGATGCTACACAAGCGCAAGTCTTCAGCGACGTGGACTCGGCACACGCTATGGTGAACAGCAACCTGGTCCTCCTTCGGCCGTATAAAGCCAAATACCTGGAGCAAGCGGTGCGGGTCCGGGAGACCGTGAGATTTTCATACGAGCATGGAGGCGCGGCGTTGCTGGACTTCCTCAGCGCCGAGAAAGACTACCGCAGCGTTCAATTGAATTACGTGAACCTGGTTGGCTCTTACTTGATCGCGGCCAGTCAACTCAATCTGGCGGTGGGCCGGGAGGTGATCCAATGAAACGTGGGCGTCTGTTTCCCACGGCATACGCAATCGCTCTAGGGATGGTGTTCTACGGCTGTGGCGATAAGCAGGAAACGGGCGGCGGCGCACCGCCTCCTGTAACTGTCGTGAAGGCCATGGACCCGAATAACTTCCTCGTGTCGAATCCGCAACAGTTTCCGCTAGCGACCGCGGTTGAACATAGGGCACCTTCCGCACTGAATGTGACCGGTGTGGTGAATCCCGACATAGCGCGCGCAGTACCCGTGATCTCGTTGGCCGCGGGACGAGTCGTGGAGACTAAAGCCAGGCTGGGCGATGAGGTGAAGAAAGGTCAGTTGCTGCTAAGAGTCCGGAGCAGTGATGTTTCTGGGGCATATCAAGTCTATTTGAAGGCGGCAAACGACGAGCGTTTAGCGCGTCTGCAGTATGAACGGTCGCAGATTCTCTACGACAAAGGAGCGATCTCCAAGAGCGTCCTTGAGACCGCCGAAGACACGGCACTGGATGCCAAGGTCGACTTGGACACGTCTATGGAACAGTTAAGGCTCCTCGGCGTAGACAAGGACCACCCTTCGGGGATCGTTGACGTCGTCGCCCCTGTCTCCGGAGTGATCACCGATCAACAGGTCACCAACGCCGCAGGTGTACAGGGTTTGTCAGGGCCGAATCCGTTCACAATTTCCGATTTGTCTTACGTCTGGATCATGTGCGACGTCTACGAAAATGATCTCGATGCGGTGAAGCTCGGTGAGTTTGCGGATATTCGGCTGAACGCTTATCCGGGCAATGTGCTGAAGGGCCGTATCGATAACATCTTGCCGATTCTCGACCCCAACATTCGTACGGCAAAAGTCCGGCTGGAAGTTCCGAATCCCGGACGGCTGATGAAAGTAGGAATGTTCGTGACGGCAACGTTCTACGGGAAAAAACCGGAAACACATGCAGCCGTGCCGGCGAGCGCGATTTTGCATTTGCGCGACCGCGACTGGGTCTACGTACCACTCGGTGGCGCCAACTTCCGGCGCGTTGAAGTCGTCTCCGGAAAGATGCTTCCCGAGAACTTGCAGGAAGTCATCTCCGGCATCCGGCCAGGCGAGAAGGTTGTCCAATCTGCGCTTGTGTTCCAGAACACGGTGGAGCAGTAGATGATTCGCAATCTGGTCGACTTTGCCTTGGAGAACCGATTCCTGGTCCTGGCGTTTGCGATCGCGCTTTTTGTGTGGGGCGCGATCTCGTTCCACCAACTTCCCGTTGAAGCCTATCCCGATGTAGCCAACAACTACGTCGATATCATTACCCAGTGGCCCGGAATCTCCGCGGAACAGATCGAGCAGCAGGTCACGATTCCACTTGAAATCGTGATGAACGGCATACCCCATGTGACGCACCTGCGCTCGTTTTCACTCTTCGGGCTATCCGACGTAAAACTGATTTTCGATGACGAATCGAGCAACGAATGGAACCGAGAGAGGGTTCTTGAGCGGCTTTCACAAGTCACGATGCCGCCAGGAGTGGTGCCAGTGATGGGCACCGATTGGAGTCCAGTCGGGCAAATCTATTTTTTCACACTACGAAGCACGAATCCTGGCTACGACGCGATGGAACTGAAGTCCATTGAAGACTGGGTGATTGAAAAGAACCTTAAAGCAGTTCCGGATATTGTCGACGTCGCCAGTTTCGGTGGACCCACGCGGGAATACCAGGTTCGGGTTGATCCGAACAAGCTCATTGCGTACGGACTCAGCCTCGCGCTAGTCGAGCAGCAGCTTGCTAGCAACAATGCGAATGCGGGAGGCAGTTTCATCGAGGCCGGGCTGCAACAGATCAACGTTCGGGAAGTGGGGCTGATCAAAAATGTGCACAACATCGAGGAAACAGTTATTTGGACCAAAAACGGCACACCGTTGCGAGTGAAGGACATCGCCGTGGTGGCGCAGGGCCCCAAGATCCGGCTAGGCCAGTTTGCCCGCGCGATTCACAAGGAAGACGGCAAGATCATCGATGATGACGACGTGGTTTCGGGGATTGCCCTGTTGCGCAAGGGTGCGAATGCGGATGAGGCTCTGGCAGGACTTCACGCAAAGATCAAGGAGCTAAACGAGCGAATCTTGCCGCCCGGGGTGAAGGTGGTGCCGTTCATTGACCGCAGCGACTTGACGCAGTTCACGACGCACACCGTGTTGCACAACCTGACCGAAGGGATCGTCCTGGTTGTGATCATTCTTTTCCTATTTCTTGGCAATGCACGTGGGGCCCTCATCGTTGCCTTGACCATTCCGTTCTCCCTTTTGTTTGCCGCGACATGTTTGAAGCTCAAGGGCATACCGGCGAATTTGCTATCACTGGGTGCACTGGACTTCGGAATGGTCGTGGACGGCGCGGTGGTAATGGTGGAAAACATCATCCGTCATCTCAGCCACCAGGAAGACAATTCCTATAAAACGCCGTTGGAGCGGATACGCGCGGCAGCGCACGAAGTGCAGCGACCTGTGTTCTACGCAATTGCGATTATCATTACCGCATACTTGCCGATTTTTACGCTGCAGCGCGTCGAGGGGCGTCTGTTTAAGCCCATGGCCTGGACCGTGGCGTTTGCTTTGCTGGGCGCTTTGCTATTTTCAATGTTGGTTGCGCCGGTCCTGTCCGCCTTCTTCTTTCCTAAAGGTGCGGGCGAGTGGCGTAACCCGGTGTTGAGGTGGTTGACGGCAAGGTATCGTGTGGCTGTCAAGTGGGCCATCGAGCACCGTTTCGTGACCGTGGGTCTTGCGGTTCTCGGGTTGCTGGTCGCGATTTATCTCATGGTGGGCGGAGTCGTCGGTTCCGAGTTTCTTCCGCACCTCGATGAAGGCGCTCTGTGGGTGCGTGGCACGCTCGCGCCGAGCACAGGTCCAACGGAAGGAACTCGGTTGTCAAACCAGGCCAGAATTGTCCTTTGCTCCTTTCCCGAAGTGCCGCAGTGCACCAGTCAGGTGGGGCGTCCGGATGACGGAACGGACACGACCGGCTTTTTCAACACGGAATACTTTGTTGATTTGAAGCCGAAAGAGGAGTGGCGGGCAGTGTTCCATGAGGACAAAGAGAGCCTGATCGCCGCCATGAATCGTGAACTCGACAAAATTCCAGGAGTGATCTGGAACTTTTCTCAGCCCATCGCCGACAACATGGAAGAAGCCGTCAGCGGAGTCAAAGGCCAGTTAGCCACTAAGATTTATGGCGACGATTTGAAAACATTGGAGGAGAAGGCAAACGCGATCGCGGCCATTATGCGCGGCGTCAAGGGAATCGAGGACCTCGGAGTCTTACAAGTCCTTGAGCAGCCGAACCTGAACGTGACGGTGGACCGCCAGCAGGCCGCGCGCTATCAGATTAACGTGGCTGACGTTCAAGACGCGATCCAAACTGCCGTGGGAGGTAGCGCTCTCACACAAATCTTGCAGGGTGAGGAGCGGTATGACTTGGTGATGCGTTATCAAGCTCCTTATCGCAATACCAAAGAAGCTATTGAAAACGTCCGTCTGCTATCTCCCTCGGGTGAACGCGTTTCTTTGGCGCAGTTGTGTAAGATCGAACCACTCGATGGTGCTTCTGAGATTTACCGCGAAGGCAATCAGCGTTTTATAGCGATTAAATACAGCGTACGCGGCCGCGACCTTGGCGGTGCAGTCGAGGAAGCCATCAGAAAGGTAAATGCTCAAGTCCAACTGCCGCGGGGTTACCGCATCGACTGGGAAGGGGAATACGAAAGCCAAAAGCGTGCCGAAGCGCGGCTGCTCGTCATTGTGCCGCTGACGATTCTGCTGATCTTTACCATCCTCTATACGATGTTCCGTTCTTTTAAGTGGGGTTTGCTCATTCTGGGGAACGTTGCCCTGACGCCCATCGGCGGGCTGCTCGCCCTGCTCATAACTGGGACGCACTTCAGCGTTTCTTCCGGAGTTGGCTTCCTGGCACTCTTCGGCGTTTCCGTGCAAACGGGCGTGATCATGCTCGAATATATTAACCAACTCCGCGCGCGGGGACATTCCATCGAAGATTCCGCCATCGAGGGGGCGGTACTCAGGCTTCGCCCCATCATGATGACCATGTTGGTGGCTACGTTGGGACTATTGCCCGCGGCGATGTCCCACGCCATCGGTTCCGATTCGCAGCGGCCCTTCGCTATCGTCATCGTAGGCGGCCTCATCTCCGCCTTGGTGCTAAGCATCTTCGTCTTGCCGACGCTGTATGTTTGGATCGCCAAAGACGGCGACAAACTCCCCATACCAGAAGACGACTTTGAAGAAGCGGTGTAGGAGACCGTCTGACTAGTTCGTCAGCACGGAGACAAGGAAATGCTCACGCCTTAAGGCCTGGGCCACGTTTTGTAAAAGCCGGCCTGGGTTCAGTTGGATAAGGGATAGATTTTTGCTGCAGAGTCTTATTTGCCCGAGGCTCTCGTTTGCGGCCAGATTCAAGACGTTCGACTCCGGCCTCATGATCGACGGAGACACCGCGACCAAAGCGGGTATTGCATTTTTTGCAACAAAGTCCACCAGCAGGGCTATGCCGGCCGTCGCAGGAAACAACTTGACCTATCCCGCCCTCTGATACCTGGTTGACTACCAGTTTCCGGTGCGGCAACACGCGCATGCAATTAGCAAACTGGGGCACTAGGATTTCAATCATTCCTTGGTCGCTTGCGGAGGATCCCGGAGCTAGGGCCGCCGTCTCGGGGCGGTCCTCTTCGAAGTATGCGGAATTTACAAACGCCGCAGCCATCTGGCCATTTAGTCCCACCGTCTGAAAATGTGGGTTTGCGAAGATGGAGCCTGGCAGGCCTCGCTAATCCGCGTGAACGGCTTTTCTGGCAATACGGCCAGCTTTGACGAGTTCGTTTTCGATCCAGGGATAGGTAATGGCCAGCCCCTTTGCCAGGGGTAAGGACGGCTCCCAGCCGAGGATTTTGCGCGCGAGGCTGTTGTCGCTGTTTCGGCCCCGCACTCCCTGGGGCTTGGAGACATCGTGTTTCTTGACGAAGGATTTCCCGGCAACCTTACTGGTGATATCCACAAGTTCGTTGATGGTGACGAGCTCCTCCGTGCCTAGATTCAAGGCGTCATGGAATCCCGAAGCCATAATGCGCAGCAACCCCTCGACGCAATCGTCCACATACATAAAGGATCGGGTTTGCTCACCATCGCCCCAGATTTCGATGGGGTTGCCCGACTCGGCCAGAGCCACCTTGCGGCAGATCGCCGCGGGAGCCTTTTCGCGTCCACCTTCGTAAGTGCCCAGAGGGCCGTAGACGTTGTGAAAGCGCACGATCCTGGTATCGAGGCGGTGATCCTGCCGGAAGTAGTTGCAGAGCTCTTCCGCATAGAGTTTCTCCCAGCCGTAGCCGGGCTCGGGTTCGGCAGGATAGGCATCTTTCTCGCGAAGAGGCGTGACGTCCGCGGCCTTTTGCTTCGATTGCGCGTAGACGCAGGCGGAAGAAGAAAAGAGAAAGCGCGAGACATTCTTCTGGCGAGCGGCCTCCAGCATGTGCGCATTAATCAGTATGTTGTTGCGCGCGATATCCGCATGAAACACAGTGATGTAGCCGATGCCGCCCATGTCTGCGGCCAGGTTATACACTTCGTCGATGCTGCCCGCGACTGACGCGAGGCAATTCTGATACTCGCGCAGATCCAGAAGCTGAAAATCGTTGGCTTCGCTCTTTTCGTATTCAGGCGATTTGATATCGACGCCACGGACCCAGTGACCATCACCGCGCAGACGCTTCACGAGATGATGGCCGATAAATCCGCCCGCACCGGTGACCAGGATTCGCATCGTTTTCTTCATGAGAACTCACTCTCTGGCTCCATCGGTGGGTAGGGAGCCGATCCTCCAAACCGGGCTTGGCCCGGGCGGAGGATTTAGTCTACAGCGCCGGGGGGCAAATTTCACACCAGATCTCGCCCGATGCGGAACAGTGTAATAAAGCCTGTCCCAAAGGAGAGGCGCACCCCGTTGTGTCACTGAGGGTGTGTGACGCGATTCGCTTGTCTGTGAATGGACTGATATAGAACTTGCCGATGCGAAACGTTTCTGTCTTCGCAACGCGAATTGACGTTTGTATTCATTTTCCGGAGGGGGAGTGTATTGTTGGGATGGAAGACCAGTTTCCGGGGGCGCAATGCGAAAGTTAAAGCTCGTTGTTTCTCTAACGACTAACGACAACGACTACCAGATCGAGCAGGCTAGCGCCGCGGAGTTGGCTGCACGAAAATTGGGCGTGGATATCCAGATACTTTACGCCGATAACGACGCCATCAACCAAAGCACCCAAATTCTCAAAGCCATTCAGTGCGCACCCGAAGAGCGGCCCGACGCCATCGTTTTTGAGCCGGTTGGGGGGACGGCTCTGCCACAGGTTGCTCGCGCCGCGGTCAGCGCCGGCATTGGCTGGGCGGTTCTCAATCGCGACGCTAATTACATTTCCGAGCTCCGCCTCTCTCAGAAAGCTCCGGTTTTCGCGGTGAGTTCAGACCATGTTGAAATCGGCCGGATTCAGGGGCGCCAGTGCGCTGCGCTGTTGCCCAAGGGTGGTTCGGTCCTCTATGTTCAGGGGCCGTCGGAAAACTCGGCAGCCAAGGAACGCACCCTGGGAATGCAGGAGGCGAAACCCGCAAACATTCAACTCATCATGCTCAAGGGACAGTGGACCGAAGAAAGTTCGCAGAGGGCCGTCCGCTCCTGGCTGAAACTTTCCACGTCCCAGAAAACAATGGTCGATCTCGTTGCTGCGCAGGACGACTCGATGGCCATCGGCGCGCGCAAAGCGTTTCAGGAGTTGCCAACAGAACTCGAAAGGGAGCGATGGTTAGGCGTCCCGTTCCTGGGCTGCGATGGCTTGCCCAAAACGGGCCAGGCGTGGGTTCGCAGCGGTCTTTTGACGGCTACCATCTTTATCCCGCCGAACACCGGCCAAGCCATCGAAATGCTTTCCGATTCCCTACGAAATTCCAAGACCCCGCCGGAGCGCGCCCTTACCGTGGCGGTTTCCTTTCCGGCACTGGAATCGCTGCGCCCACCCAAGTAACGTAGAGGGACGTTTGACTTTCTTACAACCGTTTCCAGCAGTGAACTTTTCCGCCAGCTTTCTCGCTTTTTGGCGATGGCCGCGGTATGTTGAAAATGGAGGGCCTGATACCGCTCACTCATGGCCAGACGAAAATTTCTTATCTCACTCACGACCAACGAAAACGACTATCAAATCGAGCAAGCTGATTCCGCCGCGCAAGCTGCCCGAAAGCTGGGCCTTGACGCGCAGATCATCTACGCGGATAACGACGCCGTTAATCAAAGCACGCAACTCCTGAAGGCGATTCAGGCAGATCCCGAAGCCCGCCCCGACGCCATCGTGTTCGAGCCGGTCAGTGGCACGGCGTTGCCGCAAGTGGCTCGCGCCGCTGCGGGCTGCGGAATCGACTGGGCAGTCCTGAACCGTGAGGCGACTTACATCTCCGAGCTGCGCCGCGCCAGCAAGGCTTCTGTATTCGGCGTCAGTTCCGATCACATCGAAATTGGACGAATTCAGGGGCGTCAATTCGCTGCCCTTCTGCCCAAAGGCGGCACCGAACTCTATATTCATGGTCCTTCGGAAAATTCCGCGGCCAAGGAACGCACGCTCGGGATGCAAGAAACCAAGCCGGCCGATATTCAGCTAGTCATGTTGAAAGGGCAATGGACCGAAGAGAGCGCGCAGCGGGCTGTTCAGTCGTGGCTGAAACTTACCACATCGCAGAAAACACAAATTGACCTGGTTGGCGCTCAGAACGATGCCATGGCTGTCGGAGCGCGCAAGACTTCAAGAAATCCTAGCGGAACTGGAACGCGAACGCTGGCTCAATATTCCTTTCACCGGTTGCGACGGCTTGCCAAAAACGGGGCAGTCCTGGGTGCGGAGCCGGATTCTCGCGGCGACCATTTTTGTGCCTCCCAACAGTGGCCAGGCAATGGAGATGCTTGTGGACGCCATCCAGAGTGGAAAAATTCCCGCGGAGCGCGCGTTGACGGGTCCCTGTGTCGGTGCCGTCGATTGACTCTTTGCGGCCCCAAAGATAATCGTCTCCACTTTTGTCCCACGGCGCCGTTCTTCCCGGCGTATAATGCCGCCGAATTCTTTCTTTAGCTAATTTCTTCTTTCGGAGTGGAGGCCCTTTGATGCGTGTGCGCCGCCCTGATTCCCAGGAAACACCCGGTACTCTCGATCGTCGCAAATTTCTCGCCTCAAGCGGCACGGGCATTCTCACCGCAGTGCTGCCGGGAGTCTCTCCGCTGGCTAGCGTGGCATCCGCGTTTCCTCCGAAGCCGTCTCAAGCGGCGCAGTCCTCTCCTTCCAATTCTTCCAAGCGCAAAATTCCGATCGGGGTTTTTGATCCGGTCTATGAAAATCTTTCCCTCGAGGAAATGCTGGACAAGGTGAGCGCGCTCGGTTTGGAAGCGATGGAAATCGGGACCGGCGGCTATCCCGGCGATCACCATTGCCCTGTAGGGGAACTGCTGGGCGATCCCGCCAAACTCAAGGCCTGGCACAAGAAATTCGAGGATAAGGGCATTCGCGTCGCCACCCTCAGTTGCCATGGCAATCCCGTGCATCCCGACGCCACACACGCCGTGAGGGATGCGGAAACCTTTCGTAAAACGGTACTCCTAGCGGAGCGCCTCGACGTAAAGGTTATCGTGGGCTTTTCCGGGTGCCCAGGTGGGTCTCCTACGGATATGCAGCCGAACTGGATTACTTACCGCTGGCCGGAAGAGTTCAACCAAATGCTGCAGTGGCAATGGAAGGAAAAAGTCATCCCTTACTGGCAAGGGGCCGTGAAATTTGCCCGAGAGCATGGCATCCATCGCCTGGCGTTTGAAATGCATCCCAATTTCGTGGTCTACAATCCGCGGACACTCCTGAAGCTCCGCGAAGCCATCGGCGAGGAAATTGGGGCCAACTGTGACCTCAGCCATCTCTTCTGGCAGGGTTGCGATCCCGTGGAAGTCATTCACTTCCTCGGCAAGCAAGGAGCGATATATCACGCCCACATGAAAGACACAGTCCTTTATCCTGAGAACGTTGCGAAATATGGCGTCTTGAACTTTGCTTTTGAGAAGAGCGATCTAGCGCTTGCCTCCGACACGTTCCGAGCCGTCGGCTACGGTCACAGCGCTTCCACCTGGAAGGCCATTCTGCAGGCTTACATGGACATCGGTTACGAAGGCATCCTTAGCATCGAAAACGAAGACCCCATGCTCTCCGGTCCAGTGGGCGTTGAGCGCGCCGCTTACGTCCTTAAGAACGTCCGCAACGAAATTCTGGGAACCTGAGATGCGCCGGCGGCAATTTGTCGGCGCCTGCGCTTCGGCAACTCTCGGTGCTACCGTTGGATCCACGGCTTTGCGATCTTTCGCGGATTCTTCCGCTTCTCCGTTCCCCTTCTCCGTGATGCTCTGGACTGTAGAACCGAAGCTTCCTTTCGAGCAACGCATCGCGAAGGTCGCCGAGGCTGGTTATCACGCCGTGGAACTGGTGGGGGAATATGACGGTTGGTCGAAGGATGAGTTCGTCGGAGCGCGCCGTCACTTTCACCAACTCGGTATAGTCGTGGACGCCTGCAGTGGCATTCGCGCAAGCCTGTGCGATCCGTCTCAACGAGACGCATTCCTCGCTGAAATCGCAGCCAAATTGCCCATTCTTGCTGAATTGGAATCTTCGCGGCTCATCCTGCTTACCGGGAATCGCGTTGCAGGCCTCTTGCAGGAACAGATGCATGCCAGTTGCGTGGAAGGTCTGAAACGCGCCGCTGATCTGGCTGGTCCCAAGAATGTCGAGCTCCTCCTCGAAAATATTGACCCCGAAGAAAATCCCAAGTATTTTCTCACCTCGGTAGCCGAGGGTTTTCAAATCATTCGGGAAACTGGCAATCCACGAGTTCAATTTCTTTACGACTTTTTCCACGAACAGATCTCCGAAGGTAATCTCATCGCCAAACTCGAGAAAAATCTAGGACTCATCGGTCTTATCCACGTCGCGGATGTTCCGGGCCGTCACGAACCCGGCACTGGCGAGATCAACTACGCCAACATCTTCAAAAAGCTGGGGCAGCTCGGCTATTCGCGCTATGTTGCGATGGAGTTCGTCCCCACCGGGGACATTGTTTCCTCTTTGCGCGCAGCAAGGGAATTCGCCATAAAATATGCAGCAGAGGGCCGCGCTCTTTCTTCTCGGGCCGCAATCAACGGAGGGAACCTTGCATCGTCGTGAATTATTTCGTTTGCTCTCTTTCGGCGCGCTTATGCCCGCCCTTTCGCCCGAAGTTCTCGCGCTGCTTCGGCAGGCGCAACCTGCGACTGGTTATACGCTTCGTACCCTCACGCCTCATCAGAACGAGACTGTCGTCGCGATGACGGATCTGCTGATCCCGGATACGGACACTCCAGGAGCAAAAGCGGCCCGCGTCAACGAATTCGTGGACGTTATTCTTACCAGTTGGGCGACTTCCGAAGAGCGGGATAACTTCCTGAGCGGCCTTAACGACGTGGATGTGCAAAGCAATACGCTCTTCGCAAAAAACTTCGTGGACGCGAGCCCCTTGCAGCAAACTACGCTGCTCCGTGCGCTCGATGACGGCATTCCCTGGGGCAAGGGTTACGTCCGGCACAGCGGTTCCGTGCCTGGCGATCGTGACACCCAGATGAAAGGTGAGTTCTTTCGGGTCTTCAAGACCATCACTTTTCACGGCTATTACACTTCCGAAATCGGCTTCACGCAGGATCTCAAGCTGGAAATTATTCCCGGCGCGCAACATGGGTGTATTCCCATACCCGCTGGAAAGAAAGCCTAGCCCATCATGGCGAACACGACTTACGACGCACTTATCGTTGGCTCCGGAATCACCGGCGGGTGGGCCGCCAAGGAACTCACGGAAAAAGGCCTCAATGTTCTCATTCTGGAAGCCGGGCGCACGATCCTGCCCGAACAGGATTACGTCGAGCACGTACCCATCTGGGAGCTCAAGTATCGTTACTGGGACAATCGTGCCGAACGGCAGCTTACGCAACCGGTTCAACGCGAATGCTATTACGCCTGCGACGAATATTCCCACAGCTTCTTTGTCAACGATCTTGATAATCCGTACTCCACTGAATCCGGAAAACCTTTCTCCTGGATTCGCGGCCGACAGGTCGGAGGGAAGTCCATCACTTGGGGCCGGCAGAGCTATCGCTGGAGCGATCTCGATTTCGAAGCCAACCTACGCGAGGGCATCGCGGTAGATTGGCCCATCCGCTACCAGGATCTTGCGCCCTGGTACGACTACGTCGAAGAGTTTGCCGGCATCAGCGGCCAACCCGAAGGCCTCCCGCAGCTTCCCGACGGCAAATTTCTTCCCCCGATGCAGATGACCTGCGTCGAGCAGGATTTACGTAACGCCATCGCCAAACATTACGACGATCGCATCGTTACCATGGGCCGTTCCGCCGTACTGACACGAGTGCACAAGGGCCGGGCGGCTTGCCATTATTGCGGCATTTGTCACCGCGGTTGCATTACACAGTCCTACTTCAGCAGCCTTAACTCCACACTTCCGGCGGCGCAAAAAACCGGCCGCCTGACGATTCGCCCTTACAGTGTTGTTCACAGTCTTGCTTTCGATTCCAAAAGCCGGCGTATTTCCGGCATTCGCGTGATTGACGCGCAGACCAAATCCACTATCGAGTTCAAAGGCCACATCGTGTTTCTTTGCGCTTCGACTCTCGAATCCACACGCATTCTGCTCAATTCCGCCACGCCGGAGTTTCCCAACGGCCTGGCGAATTCTAGCGGGGAGCTCGGCCACAACCTCATGGACCACCATATGGGTAGCGGCGCCGGGGGCTTTATGCCGGGCCATGAAGACAAGATGCCGTTCGGCAACCGACCGAATGGGATTTATATCCCGCGCTTCCGCAATGTCTCCAGCAAAGAGAAGGATTTTCTGCGCGGCTATGGCTTTCAGGGCGGCGGCTCCCGCGAAGGCTGGAATCGCGGCTTGCGCATGCCGGGTTTCGGCGCGGACTTCAAGAAGATGCTCAGTGCGCCTGGCCCGTGGTATGTGAATGTCGGTGGTTTCGGAGAGTGTCTGCCAAATCATAGCAACTACGTCGAGGTGGACGCGGAAAAGCTGGATGCCTGGGGGATACCCACTCTGAAGATTCACTGCGAGTGGAGCGAAAACGAACGCGCCATGTCCAGCGACATCGCCGAGCAGGGCGCGGAAATGCTCGCCGCCGCCGGGGCGCGCGAAATCTCCAGTTGGCAGAACATGACTCCGCCGGGCCTGGCCATTCATGAAATGGGCACTGCCCGCATGGGTCGCGATCCCAAGACTTCCGTGTTGAACGCCCACAACCAGGCCCACGACGTGAAGAATCTTTTTTTGCCGGACGGTTCCTGCATGGTTTCTTCCTCGTGCGTAAACCCTTCCTTGACGTATATGGCTCTAACCGTGCGCGCTTGCGACTACGCGGTTTCGCAGATGAAGAAAAACGAATTGTAGAGAGGACTCTCGATGACCCAGGTGCAGCGCTCTCCCAAGACCTCCGACGTGTGCGTGATTGGCTCCGGCGCTGGCGGTGGCATGGCCGCAAAAATTCTGACGGAAGGTGGCTTGAGCGTGGTCCTGCTGGAAGCTGGGCCTCCGGTGCATCCGGAAAAAGATTTCAAGATGTTCATGTGGCCCTACGATTTGCCGCATCGAGGGGTGGGTGTCGGAGGAAAGGCGGCGGAGAACTTCGGTGAGTTCCTTGCTCCGAATGGCGCCTGGAAAATCGAAGGGGAACCCTATATCTCCGCGCCGGGTACGAATTTCCAGTGGTTTCGCTCGCGCATTGTGGGCGGCAGGACGAACCACTGGGGTCGCATCGCGCTTCGCTTTGCTCCCGTGGATTTCAAATCCAGGACGCGCGACGGCATTGGCGAGGATTGGCCCATCACCTACGAGGATCTGTCTCCCTACTATGACAAAGTGGAATCTTATATCGGCGTCTTCGGCACGAATGAGAACGTCCCAAGTGCGCCGGACGGTGTGTTCCTGCCTCCGCCGAAGCCGCGCTGCAGCGAAGTCTTGATCAAGAAGGCCTGCGATAAGCTCAACATTACTTGCATCCCCGCCCGGCTGGCGGTTTTAACCAAGCCGATCAACGGCCGCCCCCCTTGCCATTACTGCGGCCAGTGCGGCCGGGGTTGCGTCACCGCCTCCAATTTCAGTTCCAGCCAGGTGCTGATTCCTCCCGCCATGCAGACTGGCAGGCTGACCATGGTCACAGGCGCGATGGCTCGGGAAATTCTTGTGGGGCCGGACGGCAAGGCCACTGGCGTTTCCTACATTGACAAGGCGACCAAGACCGAAAGACGCGTTTCCGCGCGCGCCGTGGTTGTCGCTGCCAGCGCTTGCGAATCCGCGCGGCTGCTGTTGAATTCCAAATCCAATCTCTTTCCCGATGGCCTGGCAAATTCCTCCGGACAGGTGGGCCGCAACCTTACCGATTCCGTCGGCAGCGGCGGCTGGGGCTATGTTCCCCAGATGGAAAAAATGCCGCCGCACAATCATGACGGCACGGGTGGCATGCACATGTACATCCCGTGGTGGAAATACGACCGCAAGAATGATTTTCCGAGGGGATACCACATCGAGTTCGGCGGCGGGAGAGAGATGCCGGGCGCCGGGATGTTTGACGACGTCCTCGAGGAATCCGAGGGATACGGTGTCGAACTGAAGCGTACCTGCCGCAAGCAGTATGGCACCGGGATCGGTTTTGCCGGCCGCGGCGAGATGGTCCCCAATCCTGATACCTACTGTGAAATTGATCCGACGATAGTGGATCAATATGGAATTCCCGTCCTTAAGTTCCATTTCAAGTGGAGTGAGTACGAGATTCGCCAGGCGAAGGACATGCAGGAAACGTTCAAAGCCATCATCGAAGCCATGGGCGGCGAGTACAAAACCAAAACGGATATTGATGGGCCCTATGCGTTTGGCATCGAGGCGGGCGGAAAAATCATTCATGAGGTCGGCACGGCGCGCATGGGCGCGGACCCGAAGACGTCGGTGTTGAATAGCTATTGCCAGGCGCACGATGTGAAAAACCTCTTTGTCACGGATGGCGCGCCGTTGGTCACGAACCCGGACAAAAATCCGACGCTCACCATCATGGCCCTGTCGTGGCGCGCGTCGGACTATCTGCTAAGCGAGGCAAAGAAGGGCAACATTTAAGCAGTATGACGTGAATACATAGACATCGGCAGAAAGAATCGGAGAGAGAGATGGGAATCTCAAGACGGGATGTATTGAAAAATCTGGCGATCGGCGCCGCCGCTGGATCTGTCTTGCAGGTAATTCCCGCGGAAGCCGCCGCGTTGGCGCGCCAGATGGTTCAGAAAGAGAAAGCCGCCTCGCCAGCAGGAAAGTACACTCCCAAATATTACTTACCGCACCAGTATGAAACGCTGGTGTTTCTGTGCGACACCATCATCCCAAAGGACGAAAAGTCTGGCGGCGCTGTCGAAGCGGGCGCGCCGGAATTCATCGACCTCTTGACCAGCGAGAACGAGGAATTCCAGTTGATGTTTGGCGGCGGAATGATGTGGTTGGACTCTTTCTGCAAAGACCGCTACGAGAAGACATTTCTCGAGAGCACTCCCGCGCAACAAAAGGAAGTGCTCGACCTGATCGCCTACCGACGAAATGCTAAAAGCGATCCAACTTTACGCCAGGGCGTCGCGTTTTTTGCGCGCCTGCGCGCGATGACCTGCGATAGCTTCTACACGAGCAAGATTGGCATCGCCGATTTGCAATACATCGGCAATACTGCTCTCGCCGAATTTCCTGGCTGTCCCCCGGTTCCGGAAAGCTGAACCTCAGTAAGCCTCAAAGTGGAAAATATCCACGACCACATTGGTATGCTGGTTCAACAGCACGATGTGTCCACCGATGAACACGTTAACGCAATTAGGTGGCGGAGGTGGCAGACGCCGCTCGAGTTCGACGGGCACGGGCTGAATCTTCTTCTGCAGCCCAGGAGGAAGCATGCCACGACGCACCAGCTGCTTCTCCAATCCCGGAGGCAGCTGATCTTTTTTGGCGAGCCCAGGAGGAAGGTGTCCTTCGTTTTGGGAATACCAGCCGCGGACGGTTTCTTCCTCGTGATGCTTGTAGTAGGAATCTTCATCATCATCATCGTGCTTGTTGTGACCTTTGCCGTGTCCGTTGCCATTTCCCTGTCCATGGCCATTCCCATTTCCTTGTGCCAAGGTGGTGACGGGGCTCACGCTGAAAAGAAACATCCCCAAGGCGACGGTGATCATCCAATTCATGAACTTCATGTACTCCTCCCTAGAAGGCTGGCCTATTTCAGACTAATCAGAGGCCCGAAGATTGGCAAACCATCCGAGACAAGTGTGTCTTGTTTGCGACGGGCCATTCGGACAGGCAAACAGGCCCTTCCAGGAACCTAGCCGCTCAAGCGTTTTCGCGAGAGGGTTGATTCAATTCGCCTTCCCAACGCGCAATCACGGCGCTTGCGAGGCAGTTGCCGATCACGTTGAGCGACGTGCGCGCCATATCAATCAGGGCATCCACGCCTAAGATGATGAAGATGGGTTCCGTAGGGAGATGAAACGTCGCGGCTGTCGCCAGCAAGACGACTGGAACAGCTCTTGGTACACCCGCGATTCCCTTGCTTGTCAGCATGAGAGCGAACACCATGAAGAGCTGCGCCGTCCAGGACATCTGTAAGCCCGCCGCCTGCGCGACAAAAATGGAAGCCAACGCCAGGTAGAGGGTCGAGCCATCGAGATTGAAGCTATAGCCGGCAGGGATGACGAAGGCGACAATCCTGCGTGGCACGCCAAATTCCTCCATGGACTCCATCGCGCGAGGAAGGGCCGCTTCGGACGTACTGGTCGCAAACGCGATCGTCGCGGGCTCCGCGACTGCCTTGAGGAAGCGCACGAGAGGAAGACGAGCGAGCAGCGCGATCGGGAGTAACACGAACAGCAAAAAGGCGATCAAAGCGCCGTAAGCCGTGAGCAACAACTTTCCCAGGGGCAGAAGAACGTGGATGCCCATATGCCCGACGGTGTACGCCATGGCCGCGCCCACCCCGACCGGTGCGTAGTACATAACGATATTCGTGAAGCGAAACATCGTCTGTGTAAGGGATTCGGCGAAGCTCAAGATCGGCTGGCGCATCCTTTCCGGAACGCGGGTGAGGGCAATGCCAAAAAAAATTGCGAAGATCGCGACTTGCAGGATTTGATTGTCGCCCACAGCTTTGACGACATTTTCCGGAAAAATGTGCAGAAGAAAATCATCCCACTTCGGCTGAGCGATCGTTTGCGGTGCTGGTTCGCTGACTGCTGACAGAACCAGGCCTTCGCCGGCGCGGGTCAAATTGATCGCGGCGACGCCGAGAAATAGCGCGATCGTTGTAACCACCTCGAAGTAGAGAAGGCTTTTCAGCCCGATGCGCCCCACCTTTTTGAGGTCGCCCTGGCCGGCGATTCCGGTGATCAGCGTGCCCAGGATCAGCGGAGCGACGATTACCTTGATGAGCCGGAGGAATATGTCGCTGAGGAGTCGCAGATGAGACGCGAACTGCGGGTAGTCGAGGCCGATTTCCAACCCAACGAGCATCGCGAAGAAAATCCAATAGGTCAGCGACCGCCGGCCCAGGCCCGCGAACGCCAACAGAAATAAGGCGAGCCAGCGAATCGCCGTTAAAAAAGCATGACCGGGGAGGAACGCCAGAAGAGCCGCGCCAAGCGCGAAAAGAAATAAGCCTGCAAAGAGCGAAAGGGAAGACAGCTTCGATTTTGCGTTCGGCAACGAGGCGACCTCGACCTGGGCCTTTGGAGATGCGAGCGGCGACATCATAGCCTGAGAGATACAGAGAGTGTAGGGCTTCTTTGCCGAAGGGTGCGCCTGCGGCTTGCCGGTCCATCGGAGGGGCTGTAATCTTTTCAGGATGCCTGAAATCAGCCACCTCGAATGCTCACGTTGTAAAACCACGCTTAGTGTCGACAAACCTCAGACCATATGCTCGCAGTGTGCAGGAGCTCTTTATGTGCGGTATGACTTGGGCCCACTTCGAGGAGCTTCCAAGCGGGACCAAATTGTGCCCGAAGGCACTGCGATGGGCTGGTCCGGGATGTGGCGCTACCGCTCGGTGCTGCCGAGCGTCGAGCCGGTGACCTTGGGAGAAGGTTGGACGCCGATGCTGCGGAGCCGGCGTTGTAAGAATGTCTACCTGAAAGAAGAGGGCGCAAACCCCACTGGGAGCTTCAAGGCGCGCGGATTGGCGCTGGCGGTTACGATGGCGCGGCACTACGGGTTGAAAAAATTGGCGGTGCCCTCCGCCGGTAACGCCGCGGGGGCGCTTGCGGCTTACGCCGCGGCCGCCGGGGTCGAGGCAAACATTTTCATGCCGAAGGACGTTCCGTTTGCCAACTACGTGGAAGCTTTGATCTACGGAGCAAACGTCACTCTCGTGGATGGATTGATCTCCGACTGCGGCCGAATGGTCGCGGAACGGAAAGAAAAGGAAGGGTGGTTCGATATCTCGACGCTCAAGGAGCCATACCGCATCGAGGGCAAGAAGACCATGGGTTTCGAGCTCGTCGAGCAACTAGGCTGGGAATATCCCGAGGCGGTGTTCTATCCCACGGGTGGCGGCGTGGGGTTGATCGGGATGTGGAAAGCCTTTGCCGAATTAGAAGAGCTTGGCTGGGTGCGGCCGGCAAGGCGGCCACGTATGATCGCTGTACAATCGAGCGGCTGCGCACCAATGGTGCGCGCGTTCGAACAGGGAGAGAAAGCCAGCAAGATGTGGGAGGGTGCGTCCACCTTCGCGTCCGGTTTGCGCGTGCCGAAACCTTATGGGGATTCGATCATGTTGGAAATCCTGCGCGAGTCGGGAGGAGTGGCCCTGGCAATTTCCGATGAAGACATTCTGGCTTCGGTAAGGGATTGGGGCAAGAACGAAGGAATATTTCTGTCGCCCGAAGGAGCAGCGGCCACCGCTGCGTATGACCATTTGTTGCGCATAGGTTCGCTGAAACCCGAAGATCGAGTTGTGCTCTTCAATACCGGGGCCGGATTGAAGTATACAGATGTAACAGCGGAAGCTACCGGCATCCGGCGACCGGTCTTAGTTGTTGATCGCGTATCTATGAAACGGATTGCTCAAGACTGGAAGTTGCCTTTCTTTCCGTGAACACCTTATCTATCTCGACTTGCCGGTACAAGATCACTACATGAGGGAAGGGCCGGAGGATTAAGGGGCGTCGCGGCCCTGGGGTTGCCAGAGTTCGATGGGATTGCCTTCGGGATCGTAGAGTCGCGCGAACCGGCCGTTGGGGTAGCGTTCCGGGTCCATCTCAATGTAAATACCTGCAGAGCGGAGTTGCGCGGCCATGGCGTCAAGGTCGCGCACGCGAAAATTAATCATCCAGATGTTCTTGGGATCGCCGAAATATTTCGTGTCTTCGGGAAATGGCGCAAACACCGCGGGGCCGCTTCCTGCGTCCAGGGCGGTTCGTTGTAATTTGGAGGGACGATCGCGATGCCTAGATATTCGAGATACCATTTTGCCAGTGCTTCTGGATCCCTTGCCCGAAAGAACAGACCTCCGATACCTGTGACGCGTTTGACCTATTCCGTTCCCCCTTGATCAGAACTGCAGCGTCGAAAGATAAGCGTAACTGACCGTAAGATCCGAAAAAGGCTCTTTCGGGGCGTCATTTTCGTAAAAGTAGTGCTGGATGCCGGCCGTCTCCGCGCTGGCAAAGATGCGCTTCCAGTCGATCACGCCTTTTCCGGCCGGAACCATGTCGGCTTCGACGAGTTGCAGATTCAGCGACCCAATCTGATCCGGCGCCACATGCGGAAGCTTGGAAACGTCCTTCACGTGTACCAACGGGAAGCGGCCCGGGTAGCGATGGAAGTACGTGACAGGGTCCCGTCCGGCCACCGTGGCCCAGCAAAGATCCATTTCCATTTTGAGGAAATTTGCGTCGGTGGAGTCCAGGAGAAAGTCGTACGGGAGTTTGCCGCCGAGATTGGGATCCGGCTGAAATTCAGCGGTGTGGTTGTGGTAAGCGAATTGGATACCCGCTTTTTTGCTGGCTTCGCCGGCTTTGTTGAAAAGCTCAGCGGCCTGCTTGTAGCCATCCGGCTGCTTGCGCTGGGTATCGTCAATCGAAGGGCAGACGACATATCGATGTCCAATGGTGCGTGCCGCATCCAGAGTCTCCGGCCAGTGGTTCTGCACCATGGCATAGTCGACGTGGCAGGAGGGCGCGGTAATGGCGTTCTTCTCGAGGATCAGCCGGATTTCCTGGGGTGAATGGTTGAAATAGCCCGCGAACTCGAGTTCCTTGTAGCCGATGGCCGCGACTTTGGTGATGGTGCCGGCAAAGTCTGTTTTCATGGAGCCGCGGGCGGTATAGAGCTGCGTGCCGACTTTTTCGATCTTGTGCGTGGCAGCCAGAGCTCGGGCGGGAAGGGAAATGAAAACGGCAGCGGCGACAGATGACTCGAGGAAGGTGCGTCGGTTCATGGGCTGGGATTGTACAACGAAAGCCTAAGCACCTAGATGGAAAGTAGCGCAGGTTTCAATCTTTGCTGCTCCTGCAATGTGGCCCGAACTTCGAAGCCGCACGGTGTGATTTCAGCAACCCTCAAGAAACAAAAGCGCCCCGCTTGGATCGGGGCGCTTTCGTGGTTGTACAACCGGCGCCCGTGATCGCCCGGCGCCGCGGGCTGGGCGGTTGCTGTTAGAACTGGAAGCGCAAACCAAACTGCATGATGCGCGGATTGTGCGAGCCGTTGAGCACCAGGAAACCACCGCATGTAGGATCGCCTCCGGAGTTCAGTGCCGCTGTCGTGTCGCAGCCCATGGAGACAGAGCCGCCTGCGCCCGCGGAACCGCCCGGATTTGTTCCACTGAAGGAGTCGAGTTGTGTGTGGTTAAACGTGTTGAACGTTTCCCAACGGAACTCAAGCGCATAGCGCTCCTTGAACTCGAAACGCTTGAAGAGTCCCATGTCGAAATTCAAACGTCCGGGCTGTCTTAGCATGTTGCGCGTGGCGTTGCCAAAGGTAAGGCCGACGGGCACGGCGAAGGCGGTGGGATCGTAGAGGAGCTTTCCAAAGAGGCCTTGTGCCTGGAAAGCTTGTTGGACTGCCGCTGGTACCACGTTGGGGTTACCTACGACGTCGGGGTAGGACGGGAGGCCCACCCCGTTTGCTACTCCCGCATTGTCCGTGTAGGTGGTGCCGTTGGAAACTGTGAATGGCGCGCCGGTCTGCGCTATAACGATGCCAGACCATTGCCACCCACCCAACAACGCGTGCTTCCAGCCACTGCTCTGCTTGTAAATCGGGAATGCATAGACGAAGCTCAGTGAAAATGCATTACGGACATCAAAATTGGAACTCGCCCGGTCGGCCGATGGGATATAGGAATTGACGAAGGCACCGTCGTAGCGATCCGAAGAATTGTCGATGGAGTGGCTCCATGCGTAGCTCGCGCTGAACGTCAGGTCGCCAAAGGTTCGACGAGCCGTGGCCTGCAACGCGTTATAGATTGAGTTCGCGTCATTCTGGAGCCGGGTTATGGTGCCGTACCCCGGGAAATTTGTGCGGAAGTAATTGGCGGCCGGATACCCGCAAGCTACGAACAGATTCTGGGCGGCCTGGCCCGTTACGGTGGCCCCGTTGCTGATGATGGCGGACACAGGAAGCCCGGTAGAATCCAGCGTCCAATTCGACCCGGCGGCCGTCGGATCCGAAGGGCAATCCGCCGAACTGATCACCAACTTCGCGGCAAGGTATGGATTGTTTTGCGCGGGAACGGGCTGCAACTGGTTCATGTCGAATTGCCGTGTCAGATGAGTGCCTTTGCTTCCGACGTAGGCGACGGACGCCACAATATGCGCCGGCAGTTCGTGCTGCACGCTCAGATTCCACTGTTGCATGTACGGCCACTGCACCTGCCCGGGTATCGACGTCGCACTCAAAGGACTTGCAGCCCCCTGTGCTGCTGCACCCACGTTTGGATAGCCGTTGGATTGGCTCACGCTGCCGTTGGTAATCAGCGGCGAGGGATTCCCCTGTAGCGCCTCCGCATTGGTTTCATTTCCATTCATGTGCTCGAAGAAGATTCCGTAGCCCGCGCGAATGGCCCATTTGCCATCGCCCTTCGGATCGTAGGCAAAACCGATTCGGGGCCCCGGATTCACATACTTGTTCTTCATGCACCCGGTAATACCCATGGCAATCCCGGGATATTGCTGGTTTACAGCGCCACACTGGATGAAACCATCGAAGAAATTGCCGCTATTGGGGACGAGAAACTGGGAATTTGGATCGTTAAAAGGATAAAGCTGGGGAGCTGTGTTCGCGGTGTAAGTAGTCGACGAGAACCCGAACTCTTTGGCGTATTTCTCCTGGTACCGGCCAAAGAAACTCCAGCGCAGGCCCAGGTTTATGGTGAGCTTTCTGGTGACTCGCCAATCGTCCTGGAAAAACGGCTCAAAAATCTTGTAGCGATCGTAGAAGTAAGGCTGGCCGGTAGTCTGTGCGTAACCGCCAACATTCCCAATCAAGAAATCGGCAAAAGGATTACCGGTGCTGTTCGGATTGTTGGTCGCAAAAGTCAGCTGCCCCTGGATATCTGCTGTGGACTGTTGATTTTTCTGGGCAAAAGCCACGTACCCGCCGAAGAACATCGTATGGTTGCCATGAATATAGGTCATGATGTCGCGGAAGGTGTAAGTCGGGTTGGCGTTCTTCCAGGGAAAGTAGCCGGTGTCCACCGCAAAGCCACTCGTACCGTAAGCGCCGCCAAAGGTATTGCCAATGGAGAACGCGGGCAGCTTGTTAGCCTGATTGAAAGCTGACGGAAACAACGGCAGAAGGTCTATGCCGCCGGAAGGCAGACTTACATTCGAGAGATTGGAGAGAAAAATATGGTCCGCGGTATAACTGGCGACAAACTCGTTCAGGAGCGTTGGCTTGATGGTCGAGGTAAGCCGTGCGACAAAACTTGTCGTCGGCCCCGTAAAGTTTGCGTTCGTGTTGTCGAAGCTATTCGGGTATACGCCCCACAACGGCCCCTGGTTGATGGTCGTCCACGAATCGTGAATGTACCGGAACGTCAGGCGCTCGTTCTCCGTTAGATTGTGGTCCACGCGGATCAGCTCTTCTCTCCAATTCGTCGGGTAACTCGCATTTGCGACATAAGCGGGAAAGCCGCCGTTTGTGCTATTCGCATGAGGAATCAATCCAAGGAGTCCTGTGACCGTGCTTGAGTTGGCAACGGGAACCTGATTATTCGGAAAGATCGTGTAGCTCTGCAGGGAACCATTTGGAAACGTATTGACCGGACCGAGCCCGCTCGCCGGGCAATCCGGATAGAGAGGTGCTCCAGCTGGCAAGATCGGATTTGTATTGTCGTTGCCCGTGGGGTTCGTTTGATAAAAGGTACCTGAGGTGGGACACACATCGCCAAAGTTTCCTCCACGCTCCGCATCTGAAGGAACATTTTGACTGATCGTTCCTCCCGGCATTCCGGTGGATGTGGGCGCCGGGGCGATTTCGCGCCGCCATTCCTGGGACCAGAAGAAAAACGTCTTCTTTTTGTCGGTGTTGTAGACACCCGGGATGAAGACCGGTCCACCGATGGTGTATCCAAAGTCATTTTTCTTATAGTCGGGGCGGGCAATGCCTTGACCGTTATTCTCCCAGGAATTGGCATTGAAGACTTGATTCCGCAAGTACTCAAACGCGCTTCCATGAAAGCTGCTCGTGCCAGACTTCGTTTCGACCTCCACCGTCCCTGAGCCATTTTTCCCGTACTGCGCGCCGTAGCTGGAAGTGAGCACCTTGAATTCGGCGATCGCTTCCAGGTTCGGATATACGTTCAGCGTGCTGTTGGAGCCGTTGTCCATGTTGTCGCCGCCGTCCAATTCCCAGTTGTTGTACTCCGTGCGGCCGCCGTTAATGCTGTAGGCAACGTTTCCGGCAACTCCCACCGCGCCTTCATCCTGGCCGGTTTGGTTGATAACGCCTGGAGCCAGCGTAACCAGTTGCGTGAAGTTCCGGCCATTGAGTTCCAGTTGCTGCACCTGCTTGCCCGTGATTGTGGTGCCGATTTCCGCGGACTGTGTGTCCACCTGGGCTACGCTCTCGCCGGTGACGACCACTTCCTCTGTCACGGCGCCGACGGTGAGGGTGACATCCACGCGTGACTTCTGCGCCACCCCCAACGCCACGCCCTTGGCCTGGAATTTCTGGAAGCCCTTCGCCGTTACAACCACGTCGTAGCTGCCTGACGGCAAAGCCGGGACGGCGTACGCGCCTTCCGCGTTCGTTTCCGTGGTGCGCGTCAGGTTGCCACCCGCATTGGTAACCACAACCTTTGCGCCTACAACAGCGGCTCCGGACTTATCCGTGACCGTACCGCTGATCACGCTGATGTCCTGTGCGGACACGCAGGCCGGAAGTAGCAGAAGCGCCAGCCCTACGAGGCAGGCAAGGATTTGCGCGGTTTCCAAAGAGCGAAAGTAAAAGTATGCCTTCACGATGAAACCTCCACGAATCTGAAATTCCCCAACATTTGGAATACAAGGAGGACGAGCGCGGAAAACAAAACAGCCGAGAATCCCATCAGAGCTGAGCCACTCGCCAAGACATCCCCCGGTCCTCGACTGGAAACGGAAGCACCCGAAAACTACCTATTAAAACGGATTAATAAAGGAAAGCGATGACTATGTCAAGGGCAAAATCGCCAAGGCTCCCCTTACGCCATAAGGCTCCGTCGTGGCTGGACCTTAACCGGCCCACGAGAAGGTGGCTTGAACTCAGCCGCGGGTCTAGCGGAGACTAGAATCCGATGAGGCGTGCGACGGAGTTTGCGTTATTCGGTGCGGGACTGGCGCTGGTTTGCGGAGCCTTTCCGTGCAAGGCGCAGACCATTGAACTTGTCTTCCCATGTGATTCCAGCCCACAGAGAGCAACCACAAAAGACCCGCAAATCTCATTCCAAAAAGGCCAGGCGGCGCTACAGAGCGGCGACCTGTCTGCGGCGGAGAAGGCCTTTCAAGAAGTCCTCGCAGCGGATCCTGAGGCAGGAGCGGCGTACGCCAATCTCGGCGTCATTGCCATGCGCCGAAAGCAGTGGGATGAAGCCCTAAAGAATCTCAGGAAAGCAGAGAAGCTCTCCCCCAAAGTCGCCGGCATCCGCCTGAACATCGGTCTCGTCGAATTCCGAAAGGGAGATTATCGGGCCGCGATTGCGCCCCTGCAATCTGTCGTTCGAGACGAGCCTTCTTCCACACAGGCTCGCTATCTTCTCGGCATGTGCCAGATGTTCACTACGCAATTCGCGGACGCCACCCGCACCCTCGAACCCATCTGGGACCAGATGTCCGGCGACGTGATGTACCTTTATGTATTGGGAATTGCGGCCAACAAAGCCGGTGAAAAAGCTCTGGATGAAAAGACCATGAAGCGGCTACTAGAGGTTGGCGGTGAGACTCCGGAGTTCCACCTCATTCTGGGAAAAGCCTACCTGCAACATCAGGAATACGACCCCGCACTCGCGGAACTGCAAAAGGCCGTTAGTGCGAACCCGAATCTGCCCTTCGTGCACTTTAATCTGGGAATGGCCTATGCCCACACGGGGCAAGATGAAAAGAGTGAAGAGGAATTTCGCAAAGACATTGCCGTGGACCCCGACCTGGCGGATAACTTCTATCAACTTGGGCTGTTGTACGCGCGTGAACAGAGGGAACCGGAAGCCGAGAAGGCCTTTCAAGAAGCGCTGAAGCACGATCCCCAGCGAGCGGGCGCCTGGTTCGGGTTGGGCAAGATTTACAGCGCTCGGGGCGATTACAAGGAAGCGCTCGGCGCGCTCGACAAAGCACTGAAAATCGTGCCGGAGAGCCAGAAGGTGCATTTCCTCCGCGGGCAGGTGCTTCAAAAGCTTGGCCGGACGGAAGAGGCCAAAGCGGAATTCGCTACAGCCAAGAAATTGATGGATGCAGGATTGAACAAGCACCGCGAAGAAATGGAAGAGAAACTCGTGCCCAGCCCGGAGTTGCAGCAGACGCCGAAGTAATCCCTGCAGCGGGTCTGAACCAGCTAACGCTCGGGGATGCATTTGCGCCGACAGACCTGACGCTCTCAGATCGGTGGTCTCTCCCACGGGCCGCGTGCCTGCTCCAGCGATTCACCAACGGCTAGCAACAGCTCTTCCTCGTGCGGCCGCCCGATCAATTGAACGTTAATTGGTAGCCCCTGCGCCGACCTGCCCATAGCCAGCGATAGCCCCGGGAAACCCGTGAGATTCAGCCACTGACAGAAGCGCATCGTGTCCCGGTAATTGTATAGATCACCCGCGCGGTAGTTGCCCGCGCCGTGCGGAAACGCGGGAGCAGACGACACGGGAGAGAGCAGGACCGGTACGTCCTTCAGTTGCCGCAGAATGTCCGCGCGAACCAGATCGCGATCCGTGCAGGCGGCCATGAACGATTCCAACGTGACGGGCGGCTCTTCTGCAACGACCGCCAAGTAATCGCGAATCATCGGACTTAGCAGCGATTCCTGTCCCGCGCTGCTCTTGCGAATCAGTTCACCAATCACTGGCCCGAAGAAAAACCACCAGAGTTCCAGCGCGCGATCCAGTTTTTGCAGGGCAAACGGATCTAAAAGAAAATCTTGTTCGCTGAGGAGTTTGGCCGCGCGATTGACAGCGTCCTTGGTTTCGGCTGTGGCAGATCCGAGCGCCGGACTCTCCAGCACTCCCACACGAAGTCCACGTATTTCCTGCGCGGCACTGGTGTGGACGGGGACGGGCGCCGACAGAGCATCGCCTGCTTCTGGGCCTGCCATGACCTGAAACAACAAGCGAAGATCCCCGACTGTGCGCGCCATCGGGCCTACCACTCCAATCCAGGAGAACGCGCCCGCGCCGGGAGGGAAGTGTCCCGTGGCGGCAATCCGTCCGGGAGTGGGCTTGAGGCCGCAAATGCCCGAAAAGTGCGCCGGCGTGCGAATGGAGCCCCCGCCATCGCTGCCCACACCGCCCATAGAACAACCCGAGGCAATCGCCGCTGCTTCGCCGCCACTCGAACCGCCCGCCGATCGCGAAAGATTCCACGGATTCGACGTCTTGCCGTTGATACGGTTGTCCGTCTCGTAAGCCATCAGGAATTCCGGCGTGTTGGTATTACCCAGAAGGATGGCGCCTGCCGCTTCGAGGCGGGAAACCGCCGTGGAGTCCCTCGTGGGAACATAGTCTTTGCGCAGCAGCGAACCGGCGGGACACGGCCAGCCGGCCACGTCCATGCTGGACTTTACGGTCAGCGGGATGCCCCCCAGAGGCAAGAGAGCCTCGCCACGCTGCAACGCGGCCTCCGCCTGCCGCGCCCGCGCCTTGGCTGATTCAGAATCAAGATGCACGAAGGCATTGAGCTTCGACTGGAGCTCTTCTGCCCGTTGCAGATGCGCGGTGACGAGTTCAACCGGCGAAATTTCTTTCTTTCTCAGTTTTTCGACTGTCTCGGCAATTGAAAAATAAATTGGCGAAGTCATTGGGAATCCTCAAGGAAGGTAAGATGTGAACAGGTCGAGGTCAAGGCTTCACGTCGAATATTGCAAAAAACCGCTGTAAAAACGATTGACGATACAGGGAGGAGCCAAGACAATCGGAGTGGCAGGCGCGGGCTCTTACGAGGGCGCGTCGCGGGCCGGGCGGATTCACCACAAGCAGCTCCGGAAAGAACACTCCTTCATGGGACTCACAGAATTCATTCTGCGCCATCGCTCTTTTGTTCTAAGTGGGCTGCTTCTTCTTGCTGCAATTGGGGCCGTAACCTCTGTCGGTCTAAAAGCCAAGCAAGTGCCTGCGGCCCAGAAGCAAAGCGCAGCAACCAAGATGGTCTCGCCCGAGGCGCTGCGCCTGAATTCACTCGGTGTCGCCTACATGAACCAGCAGAAAGCTGCGGAGGCGCAAAGGTATTTTGAACAGGCCCTCGCCGCCGACCCTCATTTCGCCCAGGCGAAACTGAATCTCGGCATTTCGTTGCTTGGGCAGCAAAAGCTCGAGCCAGCGCGCGCGGCTCTCGACGAAGCTTCCGCAAAACTTCCCGAGGATCCTTATGCTTGGTACAACCTGGGCTTGACGTTTAAAGACTTGGGCGAGCCCGAACAAGCAATCGACGCGTTTCAGCATGTCGAGAAGATCGCACCTGACGAGCCTGATGCGTTTTACTTCGACGGCTTCCTGAATGCGCAGCTCCAGCGCTACGACGAAGCGATTGCGGCCTTTCAGAAAGCCCTGGCGCTCGCTCCCTATCACGCTTCTGCGCAGTTTGGACTGGCGCGCGCTTACCAACGAAAAGGCGATACGGAAGCGGCGCGCGAGGGCATGAAACGCTTTCAAAAAATCACCGCCGAGCATCTAGGTGCTCCTTTCGGCGCGGGCTACGGCGATCAAGGGAAATTTTCACTGGCGGAGTTCGTGCGCGGCACGGAAATCCGAGCTCCCAAAGAAATTCCGGTGCGCTATGTTCCGGAACCGCTAGCGCAGTACTTTTCATCGGGCGCCGTTTTGGGCGCAAGCAGCGGCGCCTGTTTCCTCGACTACGACGGCGATGGCAAGGCTGATCTCTTTCTGGTCGGTGCAGGGGAAGGAAAGAGCCGCCTGTTACACAATCTCGGCGATGGGAAATTCGAGGATGTCACGCAGAAGTCAGGCCTCAGCGGCATTGGCGCCGGCTTTGGCTGTGCCGCCGGGGACTTTGACAACGACGGTCACACCGATTTGGCGGTATGCGAAAGCGATGGTGTGCGGCTCCTGCGCAACGACGGCAACGGAAAATTTGCCAATGTGACCGAAAAGGTTGGCATCAAGCGCGAAAGGAATTGCGTCTCCGTGCTTTTCGTGGATTACGATCACGATGGGGATCTGGATTTGTACCTGACCGTGGCGCCAGACGGTGCGTCGCGAAAGAACAAGCTCTGGCGAAACAACGGAAACTCCACTTTTACCGATATCTCCGAGGAAGCGGGACTGGGTGTAGACGCCACCGGCGCGGGCGTTGCGGTGACGGACTTCAACAACGATCGCGCCATTGATCTCGTCCTCGCCGGCGGCCCCAACGGCGCAGCGATCTACCTGAATCCGCGCGAAGGCAAATTCACGGCCATGCCAGGCATTGATTTTGCAAAGGAAAAACTCCCTCCGGCGGTGGGCGTCACCGTGCTGGACTTCGACAAGGATGGCTGGATGGATCTCGCCTTCACTCATGCGGGTGAGCCGGGACTCACGTTGTGGCGCAACGTCCAGGGGAAAAAACTGGAACGCATCCCGCTACCCGATTTGGGTTGGAAGCAGGGCTGGGGTGTGACCTGGCTCGACTATGACAATGATGGCTGGCTCGATCTCGCGGCCGTCGGTGAATCGGCTTCGGGCGGCGGCGAAATCCGCCTGCTGCGCAATCTTGGCGACGCTGATTGGGCGGATGTCACGAAGACCGTGCAACTCGACACGGTCAAATTGAGCAAGCCGCGTACCCTCGCCGTCGTCGATCTCAAAAACAACGGCAGCCCGGATCTCCTGATCACGCAACTCGACGGAGCGCCGATGCTCCTCGAAAATATTGGCGCGAACAAGAACAACTGGATTCAGATCGATTTGAAAGCGCTCAACGACAACAAGAGCGGTATCGGCACCAAGGTGGAAATTTATGCGGGTGGGCTCTATCAGAAATGGGAGGTGACCGGCGCTTCAGGCTATTTGAGCCAGAGTGCCAAGCCTCTGATCGCGGGGCTCGGGAGTGAAAAATCCACGAACGTAGTTCGGCTGCTCTGGCCGACGGGCGTCCCACAGGACGAAGTGAACCTGGAGGCGCGAAAGACCCAATCCATCGGCGAGCTCGACCGCCGCGGCAGTTCCTGCCCGATTCTTTTTTCCTGGAACGGCAAGGAATACGAATTCATCGCGGACATGATCGGCCCTGGCGTTGTTGGTCATTGGGTTGCCCCTGGCGAGCGTGACGTTCCCGATCCCGACGAATATCTGAAGGTGCCCGCGAAGAGTGCGCGCTTGAAAAATGGCCTGCTGAGCTTTCGCTTCGTGGAACCCATGGAAGAAACCGTTTATCTCGATCAGGTGCGCCTCGTCGCCATAGATCATCCCGCTGACGTGGAAGTAAGTCCCAACGAGCGATTCGTCAGCGCGCCTCCATTCCCGGATTTTCGCGTTATTGCAACAAGAGATGCGCGCACACCGGTCGGAGCCTGGGACGACCAGGGCAAAGACGTATTGCCGTTGCTCGCCAAGCGCGACCGCAAGTACGTTACGGATTTCCCGGGTTTGCCTTACACCGGTTTTGCGAAGCTGCACTATGTCGAAGTCGATCTCGGTCAGTGGGACGCGCAAAAGCCTTTGCGTCTTCTGCTGGATGGCTACACGGACTACTTCACGGCCACCTCGATGTACGCCGCTGATCAGGCGGGCATCAAGGTCATCGCTCCTTATGTGGAAGCCCAGGACTCACAAGGCCGCTGGGTGCGCGTCGTCGAGGACATGGGCTTTCCCGCCGGACTTGCCCGCACCATGGTCACCGACCTCACCGGAAAGATCCCGCTGGGCACACGAAGGATTCGCATCGTCACCAACCTCAAAATTTACTGGGATGCTGTGCGCATCGATCAGACGCCTGAACTGAAGGATATTCGCGTCAACGGGGTGCCGCTCGCCGCCGCCACGCTGGAATTTCTCGGCTACCCTCAAGAGATTCGCCTGCAACCGGCGAGCGATACGGTGTATTCCTACGCGCGTCGCAGCGTCACCGGTCCCTACGCCCGCGCCGCCGGAAATTATACGCGTTACGGCGACGTGAAAGCATTGCTGAGGCATTCGGACGATAAATTTGCCGTTTTTGGTTCGGGTGAAGGCGTCAAACTGGAGTTCGACCCGAAAACTCTTCCTCGACTGCCGACGGGTTGGGTGCGCGATTATTTCTTCTATGCTGATGGTTTCGAGAAAGATCTCGATTTCTACGCTGCCAATGCTTTCACCGTCGAACCTTTGCCGAAGCATGGCTTGACCGCTTATCCCTATGGGCCAGGGAAAGAGTATCCGCTCGACGCCGAACATCTCGCCTACCAACTCGACTACAATACGCGCTCACGTTCGGATCGCCTTCCAGGGAACTTGCGTTACGCGTATCCCGCGCCAAAGTGAGGAAAACCACATGGCTCGAAGCGGCGTTATCACCATCCGCGACGTAGCCCGCGAGAGCGGGTACTCGGCCTCGACGGTTTCCATCGTCCTGAACAACGCGCCGCTCTCCCGCTACATCCCTGGCGATACGAAATCACGCATCGAGATGGCCGCGCGCCGGCTCGGCTACCGTCCGAATCCCCTGGCGCGCTCACTCCGCAGCCAGCGCTCCAACATTGTCGGAGTCATGGTTTTCGACATAACCGATCCCTTCTGCACACCAATGCTCCGCGGCCTCGAAAATTCGCTTTACCAAGCGAACTATCTCTCATTGCTCGCGGATGCCCACAACGAACCGCACCGCTTCGAGCGCTATCTCGAAATGTTCCTGGACCGGCGCATCGAAGGACTGATCATCATCGCCAATTGGCTGGTGATGGACATCAAGGTGCTCGCGGATCTGACCGAGAGGCAAGTGCCCACCGTCATCGCCGGGAGCGAGTTCGAGAACAACAAAGTCAGTACTGTTTCTGTTGACAACGCAAGCGGCGCCGCCCTGGCACTCGAGCATTTGTACGGACTCGGCCACCGCGAAATCGCCTTTCTTCGCGGCCCCAAAGCGCTGACGAGCAGCGGCCAGCGGTGGCAGGGTATACGAAAGTTTGCCCAATCGGCTGGCCTGAGCCTGGACGCCAAGCGCGTCGAGGAACTACCCGAGTCGCTGGGCGCCAATTCCAGCTTTGAAGCTGGCGCGCAACTCACAGCCGAATTGTTGCAGCGAGGGAAGCCTTTCAGCGCGCTAATGGCTTACGATGACGTCACCGCACTCGGCGCTCTCCGCGCCTTGAAGAAGAAAGGTTTGCGCGTTCCCGAGGATTGTTCCGTAATCGGTTTCGACGATGTGGCCCAGGCCAGCTTGAGCGTCCCGTCCCTCACGACTGTCCGACAGCCCATGGAAGCAATGGGAGCGATGAGCGCGGGCATCATTCTGGATGCGATCAAAGCGGCGGATCAGAAGCGCGATCTTCCCGTGGTACGCAAGAAAATTCCTGCTGAAATCGTGACGCGCGAATCCACTAGCGCACTGAAGTGAATCGTCGGTCTTTATGCGCCCACGGGCACCCAGGCTTTTTTCTGGGCGCTTTCTGCGATCGCTTCGCAAAGAATCAGTTCATCATGCCCCGTTTCGAACGTGGGGAAACTGCGCGGCGCTTGCAGATCACCCGCCGCGATGTAGCCGTAGAAATCCTTGAACAGTTGTACAAACGTATCGGGGTAGCCCTCCGGGTGCCCGCCCGGATACGCTGCGTATCCTCGCGATTCCGGCAATTGCAGGGCAGGATCTTTCGGAAGTAGTTCGGAAGCGCGCTCGCGCCAGCCAATCCACAAGGTATTGGGAGACTCCGAATCGAAGGCCAGCGATCCTTCCGACCCGTCAATTTCAAACCACAACCGCGCTTTACGTCCCGCGCTGACTTGTGAGACGGTCATTACCCCGCGCGCGTCGTTTTCAAAGTGCAGCAGCACCGAAGCGTAATCGTCCGTCTCGATCAGGACTTCTTCGGTTTCCGCTCCCTTGGTTTTCTGAAACGTTTCGACGCGGCCCTTCGGCCGATAGCGCGTGGGTAGCACGGTCGCAAGGTCGGCGCAAAGTTCCGCGACCTTGCTGTTTGTCATCCAGGTCATCAGGTCCAGCCAGTGTGTGCCGATGTCCGAAACGGCGCGGAGTTCGCCGCCCAGTTTTGATTCCAGCCGCCAGTTCCAATCCGTTGGGCACAGCAGCCAGTCCTGCAGAAAACTGCCGTGCACCAGCCGCACCTGGCCGATGACCCCCTTCCGAATCAGCGCTCGCGCCTCCTGACACAGCGGGTAAAAGCGAAGATTATAGGCGACGGCCGCAACGAGCCCAGTCTCTTTCACCAGCGAAACGAGCGCGGCGGATTCGCGCGAATCCAGCGCCAGCGGCTTTTCACAAAGCACATGCTTCCCCGCGCGAAGAAGCTGGCTGGCCTCCTGGAAGTGCAGGTGATTCGGCGTGCATAAATGCACCACGTGCACAGACGGATCGCCAGCAAGTTCTTCGAGCGAAGCATACGCGCGCGGCAGGCCCAGCGATTCCGCTTGCGATTTTGCGCGCTCTGGCGAGCTGCCCAGCCCGCCTTGCAGCGGAATACCCAGCCGGCGCAACGCATCGAGGTGCGCCCGGCCGACAAATCCCAAACCCGCGATCGCGGCATTAAACTTCTTCATTTTGCGTCCTCGTGATTCAGTCTAAAAAGCGTAATTCGTTTCGTGAAGGTTTCGACGGACATTGTGGTGCAACCCGCTCACGGATGCACCGCGGGGCGAAACGCCTCGATGGGATCGAGATGACTTTCCGACCAGAAGACTTCCTTGGTCATCCCTCCCGCAGAAACCTTCTGAATCTCCGCGAGTGTCGCGGCCGCGATGCCACCGTCCGCCGCATCGAAAATTACAACCACGCCTTCCGGTGCGGGATTTGCCGAGGCTGCTTCTCTTGCGCCCTTCTGGAATAGCGCAAGGGAATAATTGAGCCTCGCTGCGGGGCCGGACTCCTTGGCATTCTGCGAAACGGGCGACACCGTGTAGATTTTCACCGTCTTTCCCCGCAACACCACCCAATCTCCCGGGAACGCGCTTATTTCCTCGCGTTCGATACGGAAGGCCGCAAATTTTTCTTCCGGGCTTGCCTCCTCTGATCGCAATTTCGCAGCAATGCGCTCGGGAATCTCCACGGAATTCCGGAGCAGATATCCGCGCGAATCTCCTGAAATACCGACGTGAACGAACTCCCCGAGGGCGTCCAAAAATTCGAATTCATCCTTCGCCGAGGCCTGAAAGAGCACATGCGAGGATTCCACTCCTTTGGCGTAGACCGGCGTGCTCGATTTCAACACGGTCACGAGGTTTTGTGGATGCGCCTGATTTTGCTGAATTTCCTTCAGGCTTTTCAACTCTGCGGTCAGGTTTTGCACCCGCCTTTCGCTTGCCTCTCTCTGCTTGCGAAGCCCGGCCACTTCGTCCGCATGGCTTGGTGGGGAATACCCGGAAGGAACCGTGCTATTGGACATCGCAGGTGCGCCGGAAACGCCAGAAAGATCCAATTTCGGCCGCGGAGTCTGCAACGTGCTCTTAGTGCTCTTGCCGGTCAGCTTCTCCTCCAGCCGGTCCAGGAAATCCAGCTCCACCCGTCCGTTCGACGCAAGCACTTCATATCCGGATTTCGCGACGTCGCGGTCCGTGTACCACGCGGTGATCTTGGCCGACAAGCGAACCACGGTGGAATTTCCATCGCCGGGAAGCACTTCGACGGTGAATTGATAAAAACCGCGCTCGTATAGGTCGAGCGGCTTGTCTCCGGCCGCTACAAACCCATCGAGGGTCGGCAGTTTCTGCCCTGCATTGGCTTGCAAGTCCTTCAGCGCCTGTTCGACCTCCGTTTTTGGTTTATCAAAATTCCGAGCATAGGTGCCGTTCTGTCCCCAGGCAAGACGGGGCACGAAACAGCTAAGCAAAAAAGCAAACCACAGCAAAGCCGCCAGCCGGTAGAATTTGCTCACGGAAGCGGCTCCAGGAATTCAACAGGGATCCAGCCGCGCTGGCCTTCCGGTGTTTCCACGCCGAGCCAGTGTGGCGTGACGATCAAAACCACTACTTCGGTGTTTGCCGTCAGTGCCTTCAGCTTCGCCGCAGTCTGGAAGGGAGCGGCTTTCAAGTCCGCGCCCGGTGCTTTGACGCGGCGCTCAATCTCATGGCGCAGCGAATCCACTTGCTGCTGAAGCTGCTTTTCCACCGACTCGGCATTGCCAAGCCGCGTCGTTTCGTCCTCGCGCTGCCGCTGATACGTCCGGGTAACGATCTCCGCGCTTTCTTTGCGGCGTTTTGCATCCGTCGCTTCGATGGCAGCCTGTTGAGCCGCCTCGATGCGGTCTTTGATTTCCTTCATTTCGGCTTTTTCGACCGTGCCGTCCGAGGCATGAACCACATGGTGGGCCGCTTCCACGTATACCGCGTCAATATGCACGCGCGTGCGATCCGCGTTCACAGGAATGACCACGAATCGAACGGCGATCGTGCCCTGGTCTGCTGTTTCGAGAAAATGCCGCGGAGCGATCGCGTTCTTGCGCACCTTGTAGAAAACCTCGCCCGGTCCATGCCAGGGGTCGAAGAGCGGGGTGGAATCTGTTGCTTCGGCCTCGCTTAAGATCGGCTCTTTGTCAAACATGAGCGTGCCATGAATGATCTGATCATGCGCCGCGTCCTGGACCGCCTGGCGTACTTCCTCGGTTGTCGCGGCAAATTCACGGGTCATTCCTGCGGTCGGAACGGGATGGTCTGGCGAGGAAAAGGTGGACACCGTACCGGGCAGAAGTAAACAGCAAGGGATCAGCCACCCGCGTAGCGAAACAGACTTCGCCGGCAAGAATTTTGAGAATAGATCTGCGAGCAAAATCTGCATGGAATATTCAGCCGCATACTTTGTTAACTCGAAGCGTTTGATTCTGTCAAATCCGGCTTCTCACTTCTTGGAGAATTCCTTTAAGTGCTATGACCGCATCTGTGAATATTTTTTCAATGCTTGCAAGAAAACACTTGCTTTCACAAACCGGCTGGGAGTAGCATCCGCCTCGGTTCAGGGACTGAGGATTTCGCTTCTCTCTTTTGACGGAGAGCGGGGGCGCGATTTTCAGAAGGCATGGTGAAGCGACTATAGTTCAATCCTCCCCTCGCTAATGGGGTTAGCAGGGTCCTTCGTTTTAGCTGACTTCACAAGCCGCTCCCTCTGCATAGGAAGACGAAGTTTAAACTTGTTGTCTGCTCAGCGTCATTCGCCGGCGTTCAGAGGAGGCAGTATGTACTTGTTCTGTCCTGCAGCAGTCAGGGGCATGCGCGCTGGTCTGGGCGCGGTTCTGATCTTGGCATCGCTTCTGTCGGCATTCCTCCTGTTGGATTGTCGTCCCACATTTGCCCTTCCCGCATTTGCGAGAAAATACGGGATGCCGTGCTCAGCCTGCCATGAAGCGTGGCCAAAGCTAAGTCCCTTCGGCCAGCAATTCAAAGACAATGGCTACCAAATGGGGAATGATCGCGATGCCCCCATCTTTCAGCAAGCCGCATATTGGCCGGTGACCTTCCGCATCACACCAATATGGCAGCGCGAAAACACGAATCGCCAGTCCGTGGATGTTCCTGCCAGCGGAGGCGGGGTGACCACCGGAGAAAAGAGCGTCACCACCACTGGATTCAACTGGACGGGGCTTGACTTCCATACCGCTGGAACGCTCGCGCATAACTTCACTTTTTACGTCTTACCCTCCTCCGATAATACCGGCGCTTTCCATTTCGAGGCGGTGTGGACCAGATTCGACAATCTGTTCGGGAGCAGTTGGTTCAACCTGAAGTTCGGCAAGTTCGAACTCGACAATTTACTCTCGGAAAAGCGCATCCTCACGCTCTCCAATACGGGCGGTTTCTACCGCAACTACCATTTCCAGCCACTTACCGCTCCGGGGATTCCGGAGACTTCTTATGGCTTTGGAATTGGCGATAACCAGGTGGGCGTGGAATGGATGGGCCACAGCAAGGACGACCGGACGCGCGTGTCGGCCTCATTGCTCAGTTCCAATGATGGCCAGCCGGGACTTCCCACCAGCCGCGGTTACGACGGCTTCATTGCCGCCAGCCGTGCATTTCAATGGGGAAATCTCGGTCTTCAACGCGTCGGTGGCTTTGCTTACTTTGGCCAGGCCCCGACCTACTACCAGTACAATCTGACGACCACTACGCAGATTGGCACTCTCATCGATGGGATTACCCCCGTCATTAACACGACGACGGGTCCTGTTGCGGGCACGGGAATCGGGAATCAGGGTTTCCAGCGATACGGCCTGATCGGCATGTGGTACTTCAAGAAGCTTGATGTCACTACAATCTATTTCCGCGGGCGGGATAGCGCTTTTCTCGGCGCAGGTGCACCGTCAAATCAACCGCTACCTTCGCTCGCGCGAGCTCCGACTTGGAATGGCGCACTCTTTGAAACCCATTACACCGTCAGCCCCCAGCTCATCCTGATCAACAGGTATGAACTGATCCGCATGTCTCAGCAAGCGACTGTGGGCAATCCGGGAAACCTCGGAAACGTGGATGCCCTCACGTTTGCTGCCAGGTATTATCCGTTCATTTCCAGCCGTGCGGGCTTTGCCTTTCACGGCGAATACTCCATCGCCCGGCAACGCGACGGTTCACCCGTAACTTTTCAGGATCTGACAACCAACAGTCTGCTGGCTGGCTTTGATTTCGCCTTCTAAAGGGAGGAACCATGCGGAACTTCAAATTCGCAATGATTTGCCTGAATTTGGCAGTGGCGCTGGCGCTCCCCACGGCGGCCACAGCGCAAGACATGGGATCACACGTCGGCAATCTCAAGGGCAACTCCAGCAACGGCGCTGCTTTGTACTATCGCTACTGCTGGGGATGTCACGGGGCGCGCGGCAACGGCGACGGCGAAAACGCTCCCTATGTTCAGCCGACACCGCGGAACTTCGTCGCGGCAACTTTCAAATGCCGGTCCACGCCCACCGGCATGCTTCCGACCGATCAGGATCTTTACAATTCACTCGGCCGCGGCTTCATCACCACCAATATGCCCTCTTGGATTACGCTTACGGACCAGAATCGCGCGGATCTGGTCGCCTTCATCAAGACTTTCTCGCCGCGCTGGAAGTCCGAGAAGCCCGGCGATCCCATTCCCGTTCCGGCGGAACCCGCGCTCACGCTCGCCAGCATTCAACATGGCAAGGAACTCTACCAGAAGTTGGAATGCTGGAAATGTCACGGCCAGGAGGGGCGCGGCGATGGTCCGTCAGCCAGCACGCTCACCGACAGCAACGACCAGCCCATCAAGCCTTACAACTTTTACACGGGTTACCGCTTTAAGTGCGGCACAACCAACAGCGATCTATACAAAATCTTCATGACCGGCCTCGATGGCACCCCCATGCCCTCCTTCGCCGACGTGGTCAAGCCGGAAGAGGCTTGGGATCTGGTGCATTACTTGCGGACGCTGCAGATCTGGCACAAGAGCCCTGAACTGACGATGTGGGAAGCCACACCGCAAGGCTCTGAGATCGTTAAGTCCGAAAAGGTAAGAAACACCTATACGGGCAATCCGATTCACCCGTAGTTGTTCTGTTGAGTTTTCAGGAAGGACTACTTGAAATGCGAATGAAACACATCTGCATGGCAGGCTTGGTCATGTTTGCCGCAACGACCATCGCCCTTGCGGGGCCAAGTGGCGGCACGGTCAGCGGCAAAGTGACCTACGAAGGTACGCCCGCCAAAATGAAACCGATTGACATGTCCAAAGAACCATCCTGCGCGAAGATGTACCCCACTCCGCCGGTTGCCGAAACGGTTGTCACAGGTGCTGGCAACAGTCTCGGAGACGTGGTGGTGTACGTTTCCGCCGGGGCACCCGATGAACCCGCCCCTTCGTCCGCGGCTACCTTTACACAGAAGGGTTGCCGCTACATTCCGCATATCCTGGCCTTGGAAGTGAACCAGGAACTGAAAATCATCAACGAAGATCAGACCTCCCACAATATCCACCCGTTGCCGAAGCTGAACCGCGAGTGGAACAAATCGCAACCGCCTGGTACGCCGGCCATAAGCGAGAAGTATGACAAGGCGGAATTCATTCCTGTGAAGTGCAATGTGCATCCCTGGATGCATGGCACTTTTGCTGTACTGAAGAATTCTCACTTTGCAGTGACCGGAGATGGTGGCGCGTTCACGCTGCCGAATCTTCTCCCGGGTAAGTACACCATCACAGCCTGGCAGGAATCCTACGGCGAGCAATCCCAGGAAGTCACCATCACCGGTAGCGAAACCAAGACGATCAGCTTCGTTTTTAAAGCAAAGCCTTACTAACCAGGATCTGATTCCGTTTTTCGACACAGCTCGAGCTACAAAGAATGGGCCGGCGGGAAAATCATTCGCCCAAGAAGGGGGCAGAGGCGAGGTTCGATGGGGAAGCTATTCGCAGTCGTCCTTGTGATCATTGCACTGGTCTCGGCGTACCCGATTCTGATGAACAAGTACCCGTTGCCGGAAGATATCTCCACGCACGGGCACCTGATCGACAAGCAGCTTCACGACACCATGATAGAAGCGGGTGTGGCGTTCGTTGGCGCCCAACTGATCCTTGCCTTCTTCCTCTTTTCTTTTTCCGGCCGCAAGCCGGGAAGCGCGCTCAAGAATCTTCCCGGCGGCGCGAGGGCCCTTGTCATCTTTGCCTTCGTCATCGTCGGTCTCGAAGTTTTGGCTCTCGGCGTTGTCGGACAAAAAGCATGGGCCACGGTTTATTTCACTCCGCCTAAGGCCGACGCCCTTCAGATCCAGGCGCAGGCCGAGCAATTCGCCTTTTACTTCCGCTACCCGGGACCCGACGGCAAGTTTGGCGTGCTTCATCCCGACAAAATTGATGAAAGCAATCAGAACTATTTCGGCCTCGACCCCGCAAACGAGGTCGAAGCGCGGGACGATATCGTTTCTGGCGAGCTCGTCGTCCCAGTTAAGCGCGAAATCCAGCTGTTTCTTCACGGGAAAGACGTAGGGCACTCCTTCTATGTGCGCGAACTCCGCATTCAACAGGATTTTGTGCCGGGGCTCGAACTCTCCGTCCATTTCACGCCGACCAAAATCGGCAAGTACGAAATCATGTGTACCCAACTCTGCGGGCTCGGGCACTACAACATGAAGGCCTATTTGAACGTCATGTCACAGGCGGATTTTGACAAGTGGTTGAAGGACCAGTCGACGCAATAGCAAGAAAACCAGCGTACGGTCCGGCGAGAATCTCCCTTCGCTGGGACGTGGGTCGCTTCGAGCGAGGTGATTCGATGCGGGAGAGTTCAGCGCACCAGGCTCACGTTCATGCTCCGCCGCAAGGCTTTTGGCGCAAGTATGTCTTCAGCCTGGATCACAAAGTGATCGGAAAGCAGTACTACGCACTTGCACTTGTCGCCGTCTTTACCGGAATGATTCTCTCCTGGGCCATGCGTATTCACATGGTCTGGCCCACGGCGAAAATCCCCGGTTTGGAATTGCTCTCGAAGGCCGGTGCTCCGGGCGGTGTGATGACGCCCGAATACTATCTCTCGCTCCTGACCATGCACGGCACTTTGATGGTCTTCTTCGTCCTGACGAATGCACCCTTCGCCGCCTTCGGAAACTATTTCCTTCCGATTCAGATCGGCGCGGAAGACATGGCTTTTCCCCGTTTCAACATGATGTCCTTCTGGATCACCTTTCTTGCCTGGGTCGTCCTGATGCTTGCGTTCGTCATTCCGGATGGTCCGCCCATCGCCGGTTGGACGGAATACACTCCGCTCAGCGCCATCGGTAGGGACGCTGGTCCCGGTATGCAATGGGGCGCCAGTCTGTGGGGCTTGTCCATAGCCATCTTCTGTATTGCTTCGCTGCTCGGGGCGCTCAATTTCATCGCCACGACGCTCGACCTGCGCGCCAAGGGCATGACGTTCATGTGCATGCCCATCTGCACCTGGGGATGGTTCATTACGTCCTGCATCGCGCTGTTAGCTTTCGCCGTGCTTCTTCCCGCGTGCATCCTGTTGATTCTGGATCGTCACGCGGGAACCAGCTTTTTCATTCCAGCGGGAGTGGTGGCCAGCGACCGCCTGCAGCCGCACTCCGGTGGCTCGCCGCTGCTGTGGCAGCACCTCTTCTGGTTCTTTGGCCACCCCGAAGTCTACATCGCGATTCTTCCATCCATCGGCATCGTTTCCCACATTCTGATCAACAGCATACGCAAGCCGTTGCTCAGCGCTAAGGTAGTCATTTACTCGATGATGTCCATCGGCTTCCTCAGCTACATGGTTTGGGGACACCACATGTTTCTTAGCGGCATGAACCCGCTATCGGCGCTGGCGTTTTCTTTTCCCACACTCACCATCACCATTCCAGCAACGGTCATGACCCTCATCTGGATTGGCAGCCTGTATGGCGCCAACATACAAATTAATTCCGCCTCGCTCTTTGTCCTCGGTTTCATCTCCATGTTCGTTTCCGGCGGCGTCAGCGGCTTCTTCCTGGCGCAGCCTTCGATTGACATCTACCTCCACGCGACCTATTTCGTCGTCGGCCACTTTCACATGGTGATGGGCGTGGCCTCGCTCTTCGGTGTTTTCGCAGGCACCTATTTCTGGTTCCCGAAAATGACCGGGCGCTTCATGAACGAGACCCTTGGCAAACTGCACTTCTGGATCACGTTCGTTGGCGCGTATTGCATCTTCATGCCGTTCCACTATCTCGGGTTGATCGGCAACGTGCGCCGTTATCAATCCTTCCTGGACGACGACTTCATGGCACCCTACATTTCCCTCCACCAGTTCATCACCATTTCTGCGCTTGTCACAGGCGCTGCCCAGTTCATCTTTCTCGCGAACTTGATCTACAGCCGCTTCAAGGGAAAGCCTGCTCCGGAAAATCCGTGGAATGGGACTTCGTTGGAGTGGAGTGTTACCTCGCCTCCGCCTTGGAACAATTTCGACGGCCAACATCCGGTCGTGTACCACGATCCTTACCAATATGGAGTCAAAGGCCCGACGGGCGACTTCATCATGCAGACTGCGCCCCAACGGCTCATCGTTAGCGGCGATTGAGTGAGTGGCAGGGGACGCGGCGCGGGGTTGCTTCATCGCCCTGGGTCGCAAGGCTCGGCAGGAAACAGGAGACTATGTCCACGAAGGTTGCTCCGACGGTGAATTCAAAAGCGGCTCTGCCCAGTGCGGATCGTGCTTCCCGCAGCGGCATCTGGGTCGCCATCTTTGCCATCACCATGTCTTTCGCCGCTTTTACGAGCGCTCTCTTCGTTCGGGAAGGCACAACCGATTGGGGTCATTTGGCCCTCCCTTCTATCCTTTATTTCAATACGTTCCTTCTCTTGCTCGGCAGTGTAACGCTTGAAATCTCCCGCCGTTCGCTTCCGGCCGGAGCCAGGTTCGAATCGGCGGAGACACGCAAGGCCATCGGTTGGCTGGCGCTGACTCTTTTCCTTGGTCTCGCTTTTTGCGCTGGACAGTACCTCGCCTGGCACAATCTGCGGGCACATGGTGTTTACCTCGCGACCAACCCGAACAGCTCATTCTTTTACTTGCTGACCTTTATCCACGTTGTGCACGTTCTGGTGGGCCTCGCCGTGCTTGTGTACCTGACCGGCCGGATGCTCGACAGCCATTCCACATTTCGCCGCAGTTTGTTCGAGAACACAGCGATCTATTGGCATTTCCTGGGCGTTCTTTGGCTATATCTGTTTTTGTTGTGCCGCCTGAAGCTGTAAACCTTCGGGAAGGGGAGAAACCGTGAGCGAGTCCGAATCGGCAATGCATGGGCAGGGCGCCCTCGCGGAAGGTTCGCCGTACGCAATTCCTTCGCGCAAGCTGACGATGTGGCTCTTCATCATCTCGGACGCCGTGACCTTTGGCGCGTTTCTCTTTGCTTATGGCTATATCCGCGTGGCCACGCCAAACTGGACGCGGCCGTTCGAGACCGCCAGCGTCATCAACGTGACTCTGATGACCTTCGTGCTGATCACCAGCAGCTTGACGATGCAGGGCGCGGTGGATGCCGCCAAAGCCGGCGACAAGCCTAAGGCCATGCGCTTTCTTTATTCCACCATGGCACTCGGCGCGATTTTCGCGGCGCTGCATATTCGCGAGTGGTTTGAACTGTTCAGCCGTAAGATCACCCTCAGCTCGGGATTGTTCGGGCAGACCTTCTTCACCATTACTGGTCTTCACCTGCTCCACGTCATCAGTGGTGTGATTGCGCTCCTCGTGATTGCTGGCGGCTATTCGCGCAACAGACTTACGCCCGGCTACGTGGAAACTGTGGGCTTGTACTGGCACTTCGTTGATCTTGTGTGGATGTTCGTCGTGCCGCTGGTCTACCTCACGAACATCGCGGTCGCGCACTGAGACGGGAAAGTAGGGAGGAAAAAGACGATGAGCGTAGCTTCCGGAAACGTGATCCGCAAGTATCTGCCGGTTTATTTCGTCTTGCTGGCCATTTTTCTTGTCGAGGTCTTTCTGTCGTTCCGGCAGCTGGCGACGGGCACGCTCGTGGTGCTCCTGCTCCTGCTCGCTATCTGCAGCGCTGGGCTTGGCCTCATGTACTTCATGCACCTTGCCGAAGAGCGCCGGGGTCTGTTTTTGACGCTTATTCCCGTGACCATCTTTGTTCTCTTGATGATGAACATGTTCTGGCCGGACAGTGTCCGCCTATTGCACATGCGGTCGCCGGCGCAGTAACCCGGGGCCGTCCGGCCGGGATAAGGGGAACGAATCGCCATGAAGATGCGAACAAAGTGGATGCGACTGTTCTGCGCCCTCGCTTTGGCCTTGTTCGTTCCCGCTATGTCTTTCGCGCAGAGTTGTGCGCTCTGCTATACGCAAGCGGCCGGCTCCGGCTCGCGCATGATTCAGGCGCTGCGTAGCGGGATCCTTATCCTTGTGATCCCGCCCATGCTGATTTGCATCGGAATCACCTGGATGGCCTACAAGAAGCGCAATCAGTTTAGTGATGACGACTACGTTGATTCCGCGGAGCCCGGATTGGAGCGCTAACGGCTCCCCGACCCTTAAGCTTTGCAAGCCTCTCCCCCTCGCGTTGACTTGCTCTCCCGCGACCCATAGCATAACGACTCGATGAAGCCGAAACCGTCCAGGAAAAAGTACACTCTTCCCCATCCGGAGCCGATCGATGCGCTCGTGCACGCTCGCTCTGGCGGCATCGCCACATTCATGCGCTTGCCGCATATCACGCAACCCGGAGAACTCGATGTCGCCTTGCTCGGCATTCCCTTCGATGGCGGCACCACATACCGCCCTGGTACTCGTTTTGGCCCGCGTCACGTGCGCCAGCAATCCGTCCTCATCCGCCCGTGGAATTCCGTGCTGAACGTGAATCCTTTCGCCAAATATCGCGTTGCGGATTACGGAGATTTTGCCGTCAATCCACTTTCTATCGAAGATACCTTCAGGCGCGTCGAAAAGCAGATGGAGCCTCTGTTGCATGCAGGAACGCGATGCGTTTCCGTCGGCGGCGATCACTCGCTCAGCCTGCCGCTCCTCCGTGCGATCGCCCGGCGCCACGGCCCCGTTGGCCTCATCCAGTTCGACGCGCATAATGATTTGTGGGACGAATATTTCGGCTGCCGGTACTCCCACGGGACGCCTTTTCGCCGTGCCATCGAGGAAGGCCTGCTGCGCGAGGGTAGCTTCTTGCAAGTTGGCCTGCGTGGCCAGGTCTATAGCGAGCACGATTTTGATTTTGCTCGCAAGCACAAAGTGAAGATGATCACCGCCGAGGAATTTCATGCCGGCGGCATCATTCTCTTCTGCAAGCAACTCCGTGCTTTTCGGGGCAAGCCGGTTTACGTGACGCTGGATATCGATTGCGTTGATCCCGCCTACGCTCCCGGCACAGGCACACCGCAGGTGGGTGGATTCACGAGCGCGCAGATCGTCGGACTCGTGCGTTCGCTACGAGGTCTGAACATAGTCGGCTGCGATCTCGTGGAAGTCTCGCCTCCCTACGACACCGGCGAAATCACTTCGCTTCTGGCCGCCAATCT
>Ga0306920_100000408_pt1 | contig 50082 bp, 51 predicted proteins | sample flu12Cox44000170_FD_204666 | JGI IMG/M metagenome (GOLD analysis project Ga0306920, IMG submission 204666) | Lab enrichment of tropical soil microbial communities from Luquillo Experimental Forest, Puerto Rico - flux4day.12C.oxic.44.000.170 (v2)... | ecosystem: Environmental > Terrestrial >... | reverse complement strand
GCCGTGCGGCGCCCCTCGCCAGTCGAGTCCCTCGACGCGCCGGCGTCGAGCGCTTCCGGCTTCGCGGCCGCGCCGCGTCGGTTCGTGAGGTCGTGGATCGTGTGGATGATGGCCAGGATCAGCGCGGCCGTGGTGATCATCCACGGAAAGAGGCCGGCGCGCACGTCGAAGTGTCGCCGGCGGTGCCCGACCTCGCATCCGATCGGCACTTCGTTTGAGGTAAGCTCCCGACGGGAGGACCGACCGTGACAGACCTGGAGCGCGCCGCCCGCGACGTGGTGATCGCCAACCGGATCCTCGCGAACGAGGGCGTGGTGGACGCCTACGGCCACGTCAGCGTTCGCCACCCGGGCGATCCGGGCCGGTTCCTGCTGTCGCGCTCGCTGGCGCCGGCGCTCGTCGAGCGCGGCGACATCAGCGAGTTCGACCTGGAGGGCAAGCCGGTCGGCGGCGACGCGCGGCCGCCCTATCTCGAGCGGTTCATCCACGGCGCGATCTACGAGGCGCGGCCCGAGGTTCAGGCGGTGGTGCACGCCCATGCCGAGGCAGTCCTGCCGTTCACGATCTCGACCACGCCGCTGCGGCCGGTGGTGCACATGGCGAGCTTCATCGGCCCGCGCATTCCGGTGTGGGACATCCGGGACAATTTCGGCGACACGAACCTGCTCGTGGTGAACATGGCGCAGGGCCGCGACCTGGCGCGCGTCCTCGGCGGCGAGCGTGTCGTCCTGATGCGCGGCCACGGGTTCTCGGCCGCCGGCCGCTCGCTGCCGGAGGCGATCCGGATCGCCGTCTACCTGCCGCTCAACGCGCGCGTGCACTCTGAGGCGATGCGCCTGGGCGAGGTCAAGGCGCTCTCCCCCGGTGAGATCGAGGCTCACGCCTCGATGCGGCCCGACGAGCCGTCGATGTACCGCGCCTGGGAGTACTGGGCGGTCCGCGCGGGCTGCAAGGACCTGCTTACCGGCCGGGCCTGATCGATCCCGCCGGCGTCAGCTCGTAGAGCCGCCGGGTATTCTCGTAGAGGATCTTGCGCTTCGACTCGACGCTCAGGTCCTCGCGCCGCGCCAGCTCGCGAATGTTGTCGGGGAAGTCGTGGTCCCAGTGGGGCACGTCGCTGGCGTAGAAGATGATGTCGTTGCCGAGCCGGCGGATCACCTCGGGCACCGACTTCTCGTCGCCCTCGGCCGCGAAGAAGAGCTGGCCGGATCGCAGGTAGTCGCTGGGCTTCTTGCGGCAGAGCGGCGCCTCGACCTTGCGCTTGGACCACTCCTCGTCCATGCGGTCCATCCAGAACGGCAGCCACGAGCAGCCCGCCTCCATGAAGCCGATACGCAGGCTCGGATACTTCTCGGGCACGCCCTCGAAGATCATGCCGGTCAGCTGGATCATCTGCGCGACCGGGTGCGAGAGCGTGTGCACCTCGACGAACTTGTCGAACCCGTCGGCGCCGAAGAATTGCGGGCCCCGCACCGTCGCGTGGCAAGCGACCATCGCGCCGAGGCGCTCGGCCTCGGCGTAGATCGCATGGAACTGCGGGTGCCCGAGCGGCAGTCGGAGCCCGACCGCCGGGGCGAAGGCGCCGGACATCCCGAGCTCGGTGACCGCGCGCCGCAGCTCCTTGACGGCCTCGGGCGGGTCCTGGAACGGCAGCAGCGCGACGGCGCGAAGCCGCGGGCTGACCGTGAGGAACTCCTGGTGGACGAAGTTGTTGTACGCGCGGCAGAGCGCCACGGCGAAGTCGGGCTCGCGCACCCACCCGATGGCGAGACCGCCGGTCGGGTAGAGGATCACTGTCTCCATGCCGCCCTCGTCCATGATGCGGAGCCAGCTCTTGGGGTCGTTCACGCTGCTGCCGAGGGTGCCGCCGAGGGAGCGATCCCAGCCGTCCTCGGGGTAGTAGGAGCGGCGGCCCGCCCAGGCGCCGCGCTCGCCCAGCTTGCCCTCGAGGTAGGGACGCAGCTGCTCGGTCGACTCGGTGATGTGGCCGTCGGCATCGTTCACGGGGAAATCGACCATCGCTCCCTCCTCCGGTGGATCGTCGCGGTCCACCGCTCCGGTGGACCGTCGCGGTCCACTGCTTGACAGCGCGGTCGGGCACCCGGTACAAGCGGTCAGCCCGTCGAGACTCGGCGCCCGATGCACCGGGATTCTGGCCGACGCGACAGGCATTGGCAAGCCGTGCCGAGCCAGGAGGAACCGTACGATGAGCTCTCCCAAGGTGTTCATCTTCGCGCCCGTCGAGGAAGCACGCGACAGCCACATGCGGCTCGAGGCGGAGGGCTGCCAGCTCTCTCTGGGCAAACCCGCCTGGGACACGCCAGACGGCAACGGCGAGCCGGAGCTTATCCGCATGGCGCAGGGGGCGCACGCGCTCATGGGGACCTCGATCCGCAACGTGCCGATCGGCCGCAAGATCATGGAGAGCTCGTCCGAGCTCCGGATCGTCGCGAAGTACACGATCGGCGTCGACGACGTCGACGTCGAGGCCGCCACCGAGATGGGGATCCTCGTCTGCCACGGTCCGACCGAGTCGAACTGGGGCGGCGTCGCCGAGGGCACGATCACCATGATGCTGGCGATGCTGAAGAAGGTCCGCGAGCGCGACCGGCACCTGAAGGACGGCGGCACCTGGCGGGATCCGAAGCTGCAGGGCACCTACGTGGGCTCCCGCGCGGACGGCTACGCCGGGATCACGCTCGGGCTCGTCGGCCTCGGACGGATCGGCAGCCGGATCGCGACCCTCCTGAGGCCGTGGAACATGCGGATCCTCGCGACCGATCCCTGCGTGCCCGACGCCAAGTTCGCCGAACACGGCGTCACACGCGTGGATCTTCCCACCTTGCTGCGCGAATCGGACGTAGTGAGCCTGCACGTCGTGCTGACGCGCGAGACGCGTCATATGATCGGTGCCCCGGAGCTCGCATTGATGAAGCGCCACGCGATCCTGATCAACACCTCGCGCGGCTCGTGCGTGCACGAGCCGGCGCTGATCGAGACCTTGCTGAAGGGCGAGATCGGCGGCGCGGCGCTCGACGTGTTCGAGCGGGAGCCGCTCGCGCTCGACAGCCAGCTGCGAAACCTGGGCGACCGCGTGCTGCTCTCACCGCACGTGGTCTCCAACAACGTGGGGAGCGGCCTCGGCCCGGGTATCGCCTGGGCGACCGAGTCGGTCTTGGCCGCCCTGCGCGGCGAAGTCCCCGACAACGTCTACAACAAGGACGTCATCCCGCGCTGGCGGCGCCGCTTCGGCGGGAAAAGTCTCTGGTAGTGGCCGTGCGAGCCGCAGGACGCCGCGGGGCTGGGGCCCCGCTGTCCGAGGCGAGCCTATAACAGGAGAGATCCATGCCGCACATTCCCTACGTCGATCCGGCGAGCGTGACCGACCCCGAGATCCTCGGCTATCTCGAGCGCGCGCGCCGCGAGGGGACGCCCCGCCCGGAGAGCCAGGCGATTCGCGCCAACAATCCGAGCGTGATCCGCGCCTTTTCGCAGGCCTGGGAGCTCACGTTTCGCCAGGGCGTCTGCGACCACGCGATCAAGGAGCTCTGCCGCGTCTACGTGTCGAAGTCGATCGAGTGCGAATACTGAGGCGTGCAGCGTTCCGTCCAGGCCGGACGGAAGGGGCTCACGGAAGAGAAGTACGACGATCTCCTGAACTTCACGGAGTCGCCGCGGTTCACCGAGCGTGAGAAGGTGGCGCTGACCTACGCGAGCGCGATCGTCTGGAACGCGGAGATCGCCGACGAGGCGCTGTGGGCGAGGCTCCGCAGCCATTTCTCCGACCCGGAGCTGGTCGAGCTCGGCTTCTTCATCGCGCTGACCCTGGGCCAGCAGCGCTGGATCAAGACGCTCGGCATCGGCCACCACGAGGTCCTGGCCGACACCAGCGCCGGGCTCGCGCCCGTCGTGCGAGCCGCAGGACGTCGCGGGGCTGGGGCCCCGCCGTCCGAGGCGAGCCTATAGATAGTCGTGCGAGCCGCAGGACGTCGCGGGGCTGGGGCCCCGCCGTCCGAGGCGAGCCCGCAAAGAAGAGGAGCCGTGTGATGGCGGTCGTGCCAGGCTGGGAGGGGCGCTACTTCGAGGACTTCAACGTCGGCGACGTCTACCGGTGCCGCCTGGGCCGCACGGTGACCGAGGCGGACAACATCTGGTTCACCCTGCTCACCAGCAACACCAACCAGATCCACTTCAACGACGACTTCGCCCGGCGAACCGAGTTCGGCCGATGCCTCATCAACAGCACGCTGACCCTGGCGATCGTGACCGGAATGGGCGTCGCCGACGTCAGCGAGAACGGCGTGGCGCTCGGCTGGGACGAGGTCAAGCTGCCCCATCCGCTCTTCGCGGGCGACACGCTCTACTCCGAGTCGCGCGTGCTCGAGAAGCGCGAGTCGCGCTCGAACCCCGAGCGCGGCGTCGTCAAGGTCCGGACGCGGGGGATCCAGCAGGAGGGGAAGGTCGTCATCGACTACGTGCGGAGCGTGCTCGTGTGGAAGAAGGCCCACGCGCCCACGCGCGATCTGTTTCCCGAGGTTCGCGACTAGCCGCGGGCTAGAAGGCTGTGCCCATCCGGCTCAGGCGCAGCCGGTGGAGCTCTGGATCCCACGACCCGTAGATCGCGAAGACTCGTCCCACGATCTTGTCGCGCCGCACGAAGCCCCAGTGACGACTGTCCTCAGAGTTGTCGCGGCGGTCGCCCATCATGAAGGGCCATCGTAGATTGCGGCCGGCGCCGGGGCCGCAGGGAAAACGAGCGCGCGGCGCCGCTACGAGCGCTGAGCTTCCGGGACGTTGTCCGGTGTTACGACGGAAACTTCGGCATCACGCGCTGGGCGAGGAGCTCGAGCGTGCGCACGGATTCCGCCTCGCCGATCCCGCCGAAGTTGACCTGCAGGGAGGGCTCGATCTCGCCGAAGACGTCGCGCTGGTACGCGAGCTGCTCGACGACTTCGTCCGGCGTACCGATGAGCGCCTGGTGACCCTGGAGCATCGACTCGATCGTGGTCCCGGCGATCGAGGCCACGACCTTGCCGTAGTCCGCGTACTGCGCCGCCTGGTGGCTCGCCCACGAGCTCACGGCCTCACCGAAGACCTCGATATAGCGCTCGACGCGCGGCCGCGCGCCCTCGACGGCCTCGGCGTGCGTCTCGGCGATATAGCAGTGGAGCGAGGTCTGGATCTGCTCCTTGCCCGGCGGGTGCCCGGCCTCGCGCCAGGCCTCGCGGTAGGCGCGAACCATGCCGCGCACCTTCTCGATGCCGCCGACATAGGGCACGATCATCACGTTGTAGCCGCGCTGCCCGGCCCAGATGAACGACTCGATCGACGCGACGGTGGCGACCCAGATCGGCGGGTGCGGCTTCTGCACGGGTCTTGGATTCAGGTGGACGTCGCGGAAGCGGTGGAACTTGCCGTCGTACGAGACGCGGTCCTCGGTCCAGAGCCTCCGGACGATGTCGATGCCCTCCTCGAAGCGGGCGCGGCTCTCGTCCATGCTGACGCCGAACACCTCGAACTCTTTCGGAATGAACGCGCGCCCGAAGCCGACGTCGAGCCGGCCGTTGCTGAGGTTGTCGAGGGCCGCCAGCTCCGCGGCCAGCTTGACCGGATTGTTGAAGGCTGGAATCACCGCGCCGGTGATCGGGCGGATCCGCTGCGTGCGGGCCGCGACGGCGGCCAGGAAGACCACGGGATTCGGCGAGTGGCCGCCATAGTCGTAGAAGTAGTGCTCGACGGCCTTGATCGAATTGAAGCCGAGCCGGTCGGCGCGCTCGACCAGGCGCAGGCACTGGGCGAAGTACTCCGCCGTCGAATAGTCGCGCGCCCGGAACGACGGAAAGAAGTTGAGGCCGAACTTCATCGGCCGGCGGCGACCGGCTGAGTGCGGTCGGCGAAGTGCGGCATGACCTCGCGCGCGAACCGCTCCATCGCCGCGAGCGTGTCGCGGTGGCCGAGCTCGCCGAAGTTGAAGTACAGGATGACCTCGGAGATGCCGCCCTCCTCGCACCGCTTCAGGACCTCGATGCAGTGCTCGACGTCGCCGGTGACAATGCTCCGATCGCTCACCTGATCCGGCGTCATCGCGCGCAGCCGCTCGACGATGTCCACGAAGTACGCGATGTGCGGCGGCGCGGTCCGGCGGTCGCTCGGGAAGACTGGCAGGATGCTGTGCAGGTAGTGGAGCAGCCGGACGCGTGCCCGATCCGTCTCCTGGGAGCTCCCCGAGACCGAGACGAAGTAGCTACACATCACCTTCGGGTCGAGATGGCCGGCCTCGCTGGCCATCCGCTTGCTCTCGCGGGCCGCCTCCTGGACGGAGCCGAACAGCATCGCCGCCGCGAACGGGGCGAAGATCGTGTTGACGCGCAGGCGCGCTGCCAGCTCGATCGACGGCTTGGAGAAGCACGCCACGTAAACGTCCGGATGAGGCTGTTGCACGGGTCTCGGCAGCACCGTGAGCGGCTCCGGCGTCGAGTAGTAGCGGCCGTGGAACTCGAACGGCGACTGCCGCCACGCGGCCATCATGTACTCCATTTGCTCGTCGAACACGGCGCGGCTGTCGGCGAACGAGGCCCCGAACGGCGTGTATTCGCCCTGGTCGTAGCCGCGGCCCGCGGAGAACACAGCCCGACCGCCGCTGAGCAGGTCGAGCAGGTTGAACTCCTCGACCATCCGCAGCGGGTGGTTGATCGGGAGCACGACCGTCGCGGGCCCGAGCCTGAGCCGCTTTGTGCGATTGGCGATGTGGGCCAGGAACATCGTCGGCGAGGGCAGGATGCCGAAGCGGCCGAAGTGGTGCTCCGGCACCCAGGCGCTGTGGTACCCCATCGCCTCGGCCTCGACGCACTCCTCGACCACGTCAAGGAGGAACCGGTTCGGGTCGCGCCGGTTCGGGCCGTAGGCCGGCGGATTGTCGGTCAGGGTGAAGTAGCCGAACTTCACGAGCTGCCCCTAACCCAGAGGTCCCTGGAAGATCTGGTCGACGTACGTGTCCGAGAGTGGCTCGAGCGTTTCGGGCCAGGCGCCGTTCGCGGCTCGCCGCTGGGCCGCCGGTCGCACCTTGCCGTCCCAGCCGACCTGTTCCATGTAGTAGTAGAGCTGGACGCAGTGACCGTCGGGGTCCAGCGCGAACGCCGAGTAGTCGATGCCGGGGTAGAGCTCGGGCGGGATCGAGTCGACGAACTTCACGCCGCGGCCCCTCAAGAACGACACGGCTTCACGAAGCTGCGTGTAGCTGCCGACCTCGACGCCGAACGACATGCACGTCGTGTTCTCGGAGAGCCCCAGCGTGCGCCGGAGCTCGCGCGGGAAGAGGCCGACGCTGTGATGCTCGGCGCCCGCGCGCAGGAACACGCACCGTGCGCCGCGATAGGTCGTCTCCTCGCTCTTCACGAAGCCGAGGTAGCCGGTGTAGAAGGCCTCGGACCGCGCGACGTCGGCCACGAACAGGCCCACGGGGCCGATCTTGGTGATCTTGAACGGCCGCGGCAGCAGCACGCCCTCCACGTCGAAGGTCTCGCCGAGCGTCTCGCGAGTGCGATTGCCCGAGAACACGTCGATGCCCTTGTCGAGGGCTTCGCCCACCTCGGTGATCTCCGACACCTGGGGCAAGGACGGCTTCTCGCGGAAGCCGCGATAGTACATCTCGGTCGGCTTGCTGAGCTGATTCCAGCCGATCTGCTCGATGCCGTAGTAGAGCTCGATCGTGTGGCCGTCGGGGTCGTAGACGTACACGTGCCAGTTGCTCCCAGGCATGTCGCGGCCCACGCGCTGGATCGGAACGCCCTGGTCCTGGAAGTACGTGTGGGCGTCCATGATCTCCTTGAGGCTGCCGCACTGCCAGGTGATCTGGTTGATCGTCACCTCGGGCGCGAACTTCCGATCGGGCCGGTGGTCCAGCACCTTCTTGTTGAAGAGCACGAACGCGTGGTGGTCGGTCCCGTAGCGCATGAAGTAGCCGCGCGTGTCGCCGAGATCGTCCCGCTTGGGCGCCCACGGCATCTTGCCGAAGTCGAGGACGTCCGAGTGCCTGAAGCCCAGGAGGTCGCCGTAGAACTCGCGCGACTCGCTCATCCGGACCGCGTTGAAGCCGAAGTGGCCGAGCCGTCGGATCTTGAAGGGTCGCTCCAGCAACACCCCGCCCACGTTGAAATGATTGCCATTCGACGCCATGTCTGTTCCTCCTGCCGTGTCTGACGGTTAGCCCGCGCCGCCTTTTTCGATTCCGGTCGCCCGGTCCACCGAGAGCACGCCCGGTCCCGTCAACACGATGACCAGTGCCATCACCCCGAAGGCCAGCGGCAGCTCGAAGCCGTTCTTCCCGGCGAAGAAGCCGTTGGGCAGGTGCACCTTGAAGATGGCGGTCGCCATGTCGATGACGAGGCCGGCCGCCCAGAACCGCGTGATGAAGCCCAGGAACACGCAGACGCCGCCGACGAACTCGGTGATCGAGATCACCCACGCCAGGATGTGCGCGGGCTCGAGACCGATCTTGGTGAGCATGCCGGCGACCCCCGAGACACCGCCACCGCCGAACGCGCCCAGGAGCTTCTGCGAGCCGTGCATCACGAAGGCAAATCCCAGGAACAGCCTCAGGATCAGGACGGCCAACCGCTCCAACCCCTCGAGCCGCTGTGGCACGGACGACCTCCCTTTCTCTCGAGCCCTCAGGCCCGAGACCTCTGTGCGGGCGCTCGTGAACCGGTCGCTTCACTGCAGCGAGGATGCCTGCACGGAGGCCCTCACCGCAAGCCGAACCTAGCGGCCGAGGAAGCTCCGCACGATGCGCAGGAACTCCGCGAGCCGGTCGTGATGGAGCCAGTGGCCGGCCCCGTCGACGCCGATCACCTCCGCGTGACGGAAGTGGCGGACCCGCCCGTCTTCGGCGGGGTTGCCGGCGCGACTCTCCTTGCCGTAGAGCAGGAGGGTCGGGCACGTGATGCGCGACCAGAGCAGCTGGATGTCACGGCCTTGCATGTCGTAGGGTGGCCACGCGCGCACGTAGTTGTCGAACTTCCAGCTGTACGTCCCGTCCTCGTTCTGGTTCGCGCCGTGCTCGGTCAGGTGGCGCGCCTGCTCGGCGGTCAGGCGCGGGTTCTCTTCCTGCATCCGGCGGAAGGCATCCTCGATCGTACCGTAGCGGCGCGGCAGGCGGCCGGCGAGGTTGCGCTGCTCCCCGATCCACTCGTCCATGCGCTCGACGATCGTTCGGTTCTTGAACTTCTCGAGCTGAGCCGGGGAGGGGCCAAGGCCTTCGATGGCCACGAGCCGGGCGACGGTGTCGGGATAGAGGCCGGCGTAGCGCAGCGCGATCTGACCCCCGAGCGAGTGGGCGACGATCGTGACCGGGGCCAGGCGCTGCTGATTGACGAGCTGTGCCAGGTCGTAGATGTAGCCGGCGATGGCGTAGCTGCCGTCGGTGGACCACGCGCTGTCACCGTGCCCTCTGAGGTCCGGCGCCAGGATGTGCCAGTCGTCCCGGAGCGCTGTGGCCGCCCAGTCCCAGGCGCGGCAGTGGTCGCGGCCGCCGTGCAGCATCACGAGAGGGGGCTTCGAGGGGTTGCCCCAGTCGACGTAGTGCAGGCGCAGACGCTGCGAGAAGAACGTGTGGGACGTGGGTCCCGGCATGCGGCCGGTCATGGGTCGTCTTCTATGCTAGCATCCCGACCGTTCACGGCAGTGGCAGGCGAGCGGCACGGATCCTATCAGGGAGGATGCGATGGGGACCTTTCGGATGTATGCGGGAGCGGATCAACAGTGTCACATCGAGCAGATCGATCCCAAGACGAAGCCCGACTGGCTCAAGGGTCTCCCGGCAAGCCAGATCTCGTTTCGCGAGTGGCCGGCCGGCCAGTTCCTCGACTGGCATCCGGCGCCGCGGCGGCAGTTCGTGATCATTCTCTCCGGACAGCTCGAGATCGGCCTGGGCGACGGCTCGAAGCACGTGTTTGGACCGGGCGACGCGCGGCTCGTCGAGGACACGACGGGCAAGGGACACACGACGCGCGTGGTCGGCAACCAGATCTGCGTGACGGCGACCGTTCCGCTGGCCTGAGGGCCTCGTCTAATTCCAAAAGGAGCCGGACATGCCCAAGATCGTCTTCATTCCCAAGCAGCCCGATGCGATCCTCGACATGGCGAGAAAGCTGACGCCGCCCGGCTTCGAGCTGGTGGTGGTCGACCAGGACACTCCGGAGTTTTACGAAGCGATCAAGGACGCGGAGTACGTCATGGGGCTCGGCCGCCCGATCGCCGGCGAATTTTTCCGGTCGGCGCCCAAGCTGAAGCTGGTCCAGCTCTTGAGCGCGGGCTACGACCGGGTCGACGTCGAGTCGGCGCGGAAGGCGAAGGTGCCGGTGGCCAACAACGGCGGCGCCAACGCGATCGCCGTCTCCGAGCACGCGATCATGCTGATGCTCGCCGTCCTCAAGCGGCTGGTCGTGTTCCATAACGACGTGGTCGCCGGCAAGTGGCGCGTGGGGAACCACTTCGACTCGCGCGTGTTCGAGCTCCACGGCAAGACGCTCGGCATCGTCGGGCTCGGGAACATCGGCAAGAAGGTCGCGCGCCTGGCGCAGGGGTTCAACATGAAGGTCCTCTACTACGACATCGCGCGGCTCACCGAGGACCAGGAAGACGCCCTCGGCGTCCGCTTCGTGCTGTTCACCGAGCTCTTGCAGGCGGCGGACATCGTCAGCCTGCACGTGCCGCTCGACGAGAGCACACGCAGTCTCATCGGCGCGCGCGAGCTCGGCATGATGAAGAAGACGGCGATCCTCATCAACACGTGTCGCGGGCCCGTCGTCGACGAGTCGGCGCTGCACAAGGCGCTGACGAGCGGCCAGATCCTGGCGGCCGGGCTCGACGTGCTGGTGGAGGAGCCGGCGAAGCCGGGTCATCCGCTCTACGGGCTCCCGAACGTGACCCTCACGCCGCACTCGGCCGGGCCGACCTGGGAGAACTGGTCGGCCAGGTTCCGCAACGGCTTCGACAACATCCAGCGGGTCGCCGCGGGCCGCTCGGCCAAGTGGGTGATCCCGGAGCTCCTCACGCCGCCGGCAGCCTAGAGCCATGGCGGACCCCGGGCAGACGCTCGCCGACCGGATCGCGATCGTCACCGGCGCCGCTCGCGGCATCGGCCGCGCGACGGCGCTGGCGCTCGGCCGGGCCGGGGCCCACGTGGTGGCCGTCGACCTCGAGGAGCCCGCCGCCAAGGCCACGGCGGACGCCGTCAGTGCGCTCGGCCGCAAGGCGCTCGCGCTCGGCGCCGACGTGGGCGACCTCAAGAGCATCGACATGATGGCTCGCCGGACGATGGACACGTTCGGTCAGATCGACGTCCTCGTGAACAACGCCGGCGTCACGCGGCGCGCCTACATCATGGATCTCACCGAAGAGGACTGGGACCGCATCATGCGCGTCAACGGCAAGGGCGTGTTCTTCTGCCTGCAGCGGGTCGCGCGCGAGATGATTCCGCGCCGCCGCGGGGTCATCGTGAACATCGCCTCGATTGCCGGCAAGGGGTTCGCCGGCGCCTCGAACGTGATCTACGCCGGCTCCAAGGGCGCCGTCATCAGCATGACCCGCATGGCCTCGCTCCAGCTCGCCCAGCACAACATCAACGTGAACGCGATCTGCCCGGGGACCACGCTGAGTGCCCTGTCCGAGGCGAACCTCCGCGTGGGCGCGGCCTCGGAAGGCGTCGCGGTCGAGGAGATGGAGCGGCGGCGCAACGCGGCGATTCCGCTCGGCCGGCCCAACGAGCCCGAGGACGTGGCAGCGCTGGCGGTGTTCCTCGCCTCGCCCGGCGCGCGCAACATCACCGGGCAGTCGTTCAACGTCGACGGTGGCATCATCTTCGACTGAGCTTCGTTTCCAGAGGGGGAGACGTCCTAGCGATCACTCCGGGCAACAACTCGATCGGGAGGGTGGAGATGACCGACTACAAGCTGATCTCGGCCGATTCCCATGTGAGCGAGCCGCCGGGCCTGTGGGTCGAAGGCGTCGACCGTCGATATCGGGACCGCGCGCCCCGGCTGGTCGTGAATCCTCCCGGGCGCGCCGGCGCCTACTTCGTCTACGAAGGATACGAGCCGCACCCCATCGGCATCGGTCTGGCGGCCGGCAAATCTCCCGAGGAGCTGGCCGAGTTCCTCACCAAGGCCACCTACGCCGACGCCCGGCCGGGCGGATGGGATCCGGCCGAGCGCGTGAAGGACAACGAGCGGGACGGGGTCGAGGCCGACGTGCTCTACACGACGCTCGGCTTTCGCATCTTCTGGCTCAAGGACGCCGGGCTCCAGCAGGAGTGCTTCCGCGTCTACAACGACTGGCTGGCCGCATACTGCTGCTACGCGCCCGAGCGCATGGCCGGCCTGGCGATGATCTCGCTCTACGACCCAAAGGCGGGCGCCGCCGAGCTGGAGCGGTGCGTGAAGCTCGGGCTCAAGGGCGCGATGATCTGGTGCTCGCCGCCGGCCGACCAGCCCTACAGCTCCGAGATGTACGATCCGTTCTGGGCCCGCGCCCAGGAGCTCCGCACGCCCATCAGCCTGCACTCGATCACCGGGATGGGCTGGGAGAGCCAGTGGAGCTTCAGCGACCGCTACATGCGGGCCACCGTGCTCTCGCACGAGATCGAGCGCTCCTTCAGCGTGCTCATCTTCGGGGGCGTGCTCGATCGCTTCCCGGATCTGCAGATCGTCTCGGCCGAGAACAACTGCGGCTGGCTGCCGTACTACCTGCAGCGAATGGACCGCACGTTCGAGCGCGGCCGCTACGCCGCCGGCTTCAAGCTTCGCCTGAAGCCCAGCGAGTACTTCCAGCGGCAGATGCACTGCACCTACATCGACGACTACGTCGGCGTCGCCAACCGGCACTTCATCGGCGTCGACAAGCTCATGTGGTCCTCGGACTACCCGCACCAGGCCTCGTCGTGGCCGCACTCGCAGGAGGTCGTGGCGCGGGACTTCAGGAACGCCAGTCCTGAGGATCGTTTCAGGATCACGCGCGGCAACGTCGCCAAGCTCTACGGCTTCAGGCTCTGAGCGAGGACGTTCCGGGGACGTCAGCGGGATTGGCGCAGCCTACTCGCAAATTGATAAGCTGGATGTATTGGGGTGATGGCCACAGCGGGCTTTGGCTGGACGACCCGCGAGGAACTCCGGCTCAGCCGCCTCGGGCGGAGGCCATTTATGGAAACGATCCTGCTGGTGGACGACGAGGCCGACGTCCTTGCCACGGCCCGTGAGATGCTCGAAGAGCAAGGCTACGACGTCCTCGATGCCCGCAATGCCGAAGAGGCGGTGCGGGTGGCGGCGGCGCATCACGGCCCCATCGATCTGCTCGTCACCGCCGTCGTGATGCCCGGTGTGAGCGGCCAGGACCTGGCGCTGCTCCTCGGGCTGCAACGGCCCGAGCTCCGGGTCCTCTACATGTCGGCCTTCGCGATCATCAAGGGCCAGCGGCAATTCGCCGAAGTCGAGAACGGCCTGGAGCTCGGCGCGCCGATCATCCTCAAGCCGTTCACCCCCGAGCGTCTCGTGGAGAAGGTTCACGAGGTCCTGGCCGCCAAGCCACCCTCACCCTTCGATCACGGGCCCGACCCCTGGCGTAACGTCTAGCCGCCTAGAGCCCGGGCCGCTCCTCCGTCGCCGGCGGATCGTACGCGCGAACCGGCGGCAGCGGCCCCCTCCAGCGCTCGACTTCCACGAGCGCGTGCTGGCCGGAGCAGCCCTGCGCGAGCTTCGAGGTGCCGCGGTCGAAGGTGAGGACGTTCGGGTTGCCGTGCACGCACATCGTCTTCGGATCGGCGGGGTCGAGCGGATCGTACCAGGCGCCCGTCGAGAGCTGCACGACGCGCGGGCGCACGGCGTGAGTCACCATGGCGCCGGCCAGGCAGCTCCCGCGCTCGTTGAACACGCGCACCACGTCGCCGCTCCGGATCCCGCGGGCCGCTGCGTCAGCGGGATGCATGCGAATCGGCTCGCGGCCGCGCACCTTCGAGGACTGGCTGAACGCGCCGACGTCGAGCTGGCTGTGCAGGCGGGTCGTCGGATTGGTGGCGATGAGCTGGAGCGGGAAGCGGTGCGCGAGCGCGGCGCCCAGCCACTCCGTGGGCTCGAGCCAGGTCGGATGCCCCGGACAGTCGGCGTAGCCGAATCCGTCGATGGTCGCCGAGAAGATCTCGAGCTTGCCGCTCGGCGTGCCGAGCGGCGCCCCGTCGGGATCGGCCCGGAAGCGCTCGAGCAGCACCAGGCCGTCGTCGACACCGCCGAGCTCGAGAAAGCCGGCCTCCCAGAACTCGTCGAACGCGGGCGCCGAGCCGCCGTCGTCCACGACGCGCGCGCGCCACTGATCGTAGAGATGCCGTAACCACGCCCGTTCGTCCCGACCTTCGGTGAAGCGCTCGCCGACCCCCAGCGCCTTCGTGAGGTCGGCGAAGATCGCGAAGTCGTTCCGCGCCTGCCCCCACGGCTCGATCGCCTGGCGCATAGCCACGAGGCACGCGTCGTTCGGCGAGCCGCCGATGTCGTTGCGCTCGAGCGTCATCGTCGCCGGCAGCACGATGTCCGCGTGGCGTGCCATCGGCGTCCAGAACGAATCGTGGACGACGATCGTCTCCGGCCTTGCGAGCGCGCGGCACAGGCGCGCCAGGTCTTGATGGTGGTGGAAGGGGTTTCCGCCACACCAGTACACGAGACGGATGTCGGGGTAGGTGAGGCGCTGGCCGTCGAAGTCGAACGGCTCGCCCGGTCCCAGCAGCATGTCCGCCACACGAGCGAAGGGAATGAACGCCGTCACCGGATTGCGTCCCTGCGCCAGGGTCGGCGGCCCGACGCGCAGGGGCGCGCGGCCGATGTAGCCGAGCGAGCCGTAGCCCTGGCCGAAGCCGCCGCCGGGCACGCCGATCTGGCCGAGCATCGCCGCCAGGGTCACGGCCAGCCACGGCGCCTGCTCGCCGTGTTCGACCCGCTGCAGGGAGTAGTTCACGTTGATCATGGTCCGCTTGGCCGCCATGCGCCGAGCCAGCGCGCGTATGGTCGCGGCGGGAATCTCGGACAGGCGCTCGGCCCACTCCGGTGTTTTCGCGCAGCCGTCGGTGGCGCCGAGCACGTACGCCTCGAAGCGCTCGTAGCCGACGCAGTAGCGCGCGAGGAACGCGCGGTCGTGCAAGCGCTCGCTGACGAGCGTGTGCGCCAGCGCCAGCATCACGGCGACGTCCGTCCCCGGTATGATCGCCAGCCACTCGGCGCTGACGAACCCCGGCAGGTCGTCGCGCAGTGGGCTCAGGAGCACGAATTCGGCGCCGCGCTCGCGCGCCGCGCGCAGGTGGTCGCGCACCGGGTGCCGGCTGGCGCCGCCGGGGCTCACCATCGTGTTCTTGATCGGGATGCCGCCGAAGCACACGAACAGCTCGGCGTGTCGCTCGAGCACCGACCACGCCGTCGCGCGGTCGAGGAATTCCCGCATCGAGCCGACGACGTGCGGCATGATGACCGACTGCGCGCCGTTGCTGTAGGTGTGCTCGCCGCGCACGTAGCCGCCCAGACAGTTGAGGAACCGATGGAGCTGACTCTGCGCGTGGTGGAACCGCCCGGCGCTGCTCCAGCCGTACGAGCCCCCGTACACACCGGCGCCTCCGTGACGGTCGTAGACGCGCTGGAGCTCGGTGGCGAGACGGTCGATCGCCGTCGCCCAGCTGACCGGCACGAACGGCTCGGCTCCACGGTGCGCGTCGACGCCCGGGCCGCGGTCGAGCCAGCCGCGACGGATCATCGGCTGCGTGATCCGCGCGCGGTGGCGCAGGCTGTTGACGATGTTGCCCAGGAGCGGGGAGGGATCGGGATCGTGGCGATAGGGATGGACCGCGACGACCGTGCCGTCCGCCACCTCGGCCTCGAAGGCGCCCCAGTGGGACGAGTGCGGTACGAAGACGCGCGCCATGCGCGTCAGGATATCAAAGCGTGCCGACGCCAGCGGTTAGAGGCGGATGGCCACGGTCGAGCGATCGAGCTTTTTCGTGATGCGCTTCACGTACGCCCGGGTCTCGCGGTACGGCGGGACACCGCGGTGCTTGATGACCGCGACCTCGCCGGCATTGTAGGCCGCGAGCACGCGCGGAAGATCGTTGCCGAAGATGTCGATCATGGCCCGGAGGTGCTTGACGCCCGCCTCGATGTTTGCGCGCGGATCGAACGGATCGTCGACGCCGAGGCGCTTCGCGGTCGTGGGCATGAGCTGCATCAGTCCTCGCGCGCCCCGTCGCGAGACGGCGCGCGGGTTCCGGGAGGACTCGGCTTCGATGACTGCGGCGACGAGATCGGCCGGCACGTCGTACTTGGCGGATACTTGCTTGATGTACGTGTCGAGATCGACTTCGCCTTCGGTCTCGATCGAGCTCTGGGGCGAGGCGGGAGCTGGAGCGCTCTCCACCGGAGCCGCCTCGACGCGCGCGACTTGCGCGGCCGGCCGTGCCTCGCCGGGCACCTCGCGTGAACCCGAGAACCCGGAGAGAAAGTATCCCGCGCTGACGGTCACGAGCAGGACGCCCAGGCCGAGCAGATGGCGCTCGATGACCCGGTCGCCCGCCTGAATTCTGGAGACTCGCCCGGTATCCATGCCACTCTGCTGGGGCAAATCCGAGGCCGAAATCGAACTTGTCGCAAGATTAGCCACTTAGCCGAGATTGGCCAGGTCTGATCCGCTCAGAGGCTACCCAAAACCGCCCGTCTCGCACCACCTTTTCCGGAAAGTAAGTCAAAAAGTGTCCGTCCGAGAGACTGCTCGGCACTCGCTCGCCCGGCTCAGCGTGGACGTTTGGTCCATTGGCGTCGGCGGGTTGGGTCGCTCGTACACGTCGTGGCGCCGCGGCTTTCGATCATTCGTCGAGCCGAAGGGCGACAGCTTGGCGGTGCCGTGAAGAAGGCGCGACCTGACAGGTGCAGTTACTTGACAAGTCGAGGCGCCTCCGGATAATGGGCCCACTCCGTTCGCGCAAGAGTGACGATCGCGGTGTCGCAAGGAGGAGCCGATGACCCGTGGACTTCCGCTCCTGCTCGTAGCGCTCACGCTCGTGGCGACGTCGTACCGCGACGCGACCGCTCAGCACGCTCCGATCCTCAATGGGGCGCTGGCGAAGCTCGACATCAAGCCTGCGCAGATCGGAGCGCGAGGCACGCCGAAGGGCACGCTGACCATCGCGATGCACTTTGCGCTAGATCCCGGTTGGCTCGACCCGCTCGAGCATTCCTACGCCATCACGCAGATGATGTACGACTACTTGGTCCATGACTCGATGATCAAGCCGATGCCGTATGGGTATGTTGCCTACGGCTTGGCCGAGCACGCCGAGCTCGCAGCGGACTTCAGGCGCGCGGCGTTTCGTCTGCGCCCCGGCTTGAAATTTCACGACGGGCAGCCGCTGACCACCGCCGACGTGAAGTGGACCTACGAGAACTTCAAGGGCGCGTACGCGAAGCTCTTCCACGACAAGCTCGAGCACATTCAGGTGATCGACGACCGCACGATCGTCTTTCACTTCAAAGAGCCGTTCATCGACTTCATGGACCTCTACAACGGTGGCGTCAGTGGCATCGGGTGGATCGTCCCCAGCCGCTATTACGACAAGGCCGGCCGGGACGGATTCAAAGCCAAGCCGATCGGTGCCGGGCCGTACAAGCTCGTCAGCCAGCAGGCGGGCGTTCAGATGGTGTTCGAGGCCTTCGACGACTACTGGCGACGCACGCCGGCCACGAAGACGATCGTGGTCAAGGGCATCAGAGACGGCGCCGCGCGCATGGCCGGCCTGCAGACCGGAGAGCTCGATGTCGCGTTCGGGATGACCGGCAAGCTCCTCCCGCGCCTCATGTCGGACCGGAATCTCCGGTGGGATCCAAACTTCACCGGGCCGTGGTGGCTCATGTTCCCCGGCTACAACGAGCAAGGGAGCCCCTTCCGGGACAAGCGCGTGCGCCAGGCCGTCAGCCTCGCGATCAATCGTTCATTTCTCGTGAAGCAGGAAACGCAGGACATCAGCAAGCCCTGGGGGAACTGGATCAGCGGGGAGAATCGCGACGCGCTCCAGGGGGCTGAGGCCCCGGTCCCGGAGTACAACGTCGAAAAAGCCAAGCAGCTCATGAAGCAGGCCGGCTTTCCCGACGGCTTCGAGGTCGAGTACTTGCCCTTCCCGCCATATTTCGACATGGGCGAGCGGATCCTGACCGATCTGCGTACGATCGGAATTCGCGGAAAGCTCCAGTCGCTCGAAGGCCCGGCGTTCAGGGCGAAGATCGGCCAGGGCCGAAAGGGCGTTCCGGGCAACCGGACGATCGTGCAGAACATCGATCCCCGTGCCGGCGGCTCGAAATCGAACATCGCCGTGTACGCCGTCTGCGGGAGCACGGCGTCTTTCGTGTGCGAGCCGCAGATCGAAGCGCTCTGGGCCAAGCACCAGGCGAGCCTCGATCCGGTCGAGCGCGAGCGCCTCGTCAAGTCGATCCAGCGGATTCTCCTCGACGAGTACTATTTCGTGCCGATCTACCTGAACTCGTTCGTCCACGGGATCGGCCCCCGGGTGTTGCCGGAGGGCAAGGCGGTCAGCAAGTACTGGGACACGCTGAACGCGCCGTATCCGTGGCCCTGGGAGGTGTGGGAAGTCAAGGCCGACCGCTGAGCGCTCATGAAAAAGTACATCCTCGTCCGAGCGCTCTACAGCGTCGTGACCTTGTGGCTCCTGGTGACGATCATCTTTGGCCTCGTCCGGCTGACCGGCGACCCCGTCGCAATGAAGGCCGAAGCCGGCGCGGACCCCGCGTACGTCGCGCAGCTCAGGCATAGCTGGGGCCTGGATCAGCCGCTTCATCGGCAGTATATGGGCTTCATTGGCCGGCTGCTCCGCGGCGATTTCGGCCACTCGTTCGAAAAGTCGCTGCCGGTGCGGGACATCTACTTCGAGCGGTTGCCGAACTCCCTCAAGCTCGGCTTCGCGGCGTTCCTGATCTCGCTGGCGCTCGGCGTGCCGTTCGGGATGCTCTCGGCCTTGAAGGTGAACTCGGTGTGGGACAACGCCGGCAAGGTGATCGCCTTGCTCGGACTCTCCATGCCGGGCTTCTTCGTGGGGCTGGTTCTGATCATCGTCTTCGGCATCCAGCTGGGCTGGCTGCCGGTGCTCGGCAAGGGCTCGAGCGCGTTCGTCTGGAGTGCGCCGTCGACGTGGGCGACGTTCTGGTTCAGGGACTGGGCCCATCTGGCCATGCCGGCGTTCGCGCTCGGCTGGTACTTCTCCGGCGCGATGCTGCGGATCACGCGCTCCGGCATGCTCGATGTGCTCGGGAGCGACTACATCAAGCTCGTGCGCCTCAAGGGCGTGCCCGAGGCGGTGGTCGTGGCCAAGCACGCGTTGAAGAACTCGATGATCCCCGTGCTGACCTTCGCCGGCCTCAACCTCCTGATCATGGTGAATGTCTCGGTCGTAATCGAGGTCATCTTCAACTGGCCGGGCGTGGGGCAACTGCTCTACGACGCATTGAGCAACCGCGACTTCCCGATGGTGCAGGGCGTGGTGTTGATGTCCGGGCTTTTGATCGTGCTGCTCAACTTCACGATCGACGTCCTGTACGGGTACGTCGACCCGCGCATCAGGCTGTCGCGGTAGCTCGGAGGGAAGGCATGGCGACGATTCCGATCGCGACTGACCAGACGGTGGCGGTCCTCCGCGTCGCCCGACGTGGCTACCGCGCCCTCCAGAACGTTCCGGTGATTCCGCTCTTGATGCTCGGCGTCCTGACCGCGATGGCGATCCTGGCTCCCATCGTGGCACCGCACAGCAAGCTCGATCCCGTGAAGCCGCTTCGCGGGCAGTGTTTGGCCAAGTTCAACATGCCCGATTGTCCCTATGTCGACAACGCACCGCCCTTCTGGGCTGCGGGCGGAACACTCGACACACCGTTGGGCACCGACTCTCTCGGCCGCGACGTGCTGAGCCGGCTGATGCACGGCGCCCGCATCTCGCTGATCGTGGCGCTCACCGGGACGCTCTTTGCCGGCGCGATCGGCACCATACTCGGCGTCCTGGCCGGCTACATGGGCCGCTGGTGGGACGAGATCATCATGCGGATCACCGACGCCTGGCTGACCTTGCCGTCGCTGGTCTTCGCGATCCTCCTGTCGAGCGTCCGTGAGCCGAGCCTGTGGAACGTGGTGCTCATCCTGGGGCTCGTCTTCTGGAGCCGCTACTCGCGCGCCGTCCGGGGCGAGGTGTTGACGCTGCGCGAGCGCGACTTCGTCAAGCTCGCGGAGATCAACGGCATCGACAAGCTCACGATCATCCGCCGGCACCTGATCCCCAACGTGATGAACACGGTGATGGTGCTCTTCAGCCTGCAGGTCGGCGTCGCCGTGATCATCGAGGCGTCCTTGAGCTTCCTGGGTTTCGGAGTCCCGCCGCCCGAGCCATCGTGGGGACTCATGATGGCCCAGGAGCGGGAGTCATTGATGGAAGGTCGGTGGTGGCTCGAGGTGTTTCCGGGCATCTGCATCACGATGCTCGTGCTGTCGGCCAACATGCTCGGGGACTGGCTGCGCGTCCGCCTGGATCCGCAGCTTCGCAACCGCTAATCGACGAGGCGCAGGACAACGTTCGAGGCACTCGAGGTGCACTCCATGATCAAGAGAGCCTTCGCGATCCTCTCCGTGTTGACGTTCACGTGCGGCGTCGCCTGGGGTCAGAGCACGCCGTCCACCACCAAGCCGATCCTGTCCGGCCCGCTGGCCAAGCTCGACATCAAGGACGCCCAGATCGAGCCCGGCCGGGGCGTGCCGAAAGGTACCTTGAGGGTGGGACTGCACTTCGGCATTGACCCGGGGTGGTTCGATCCGCTCGGGTACTACGGTCCGGCTCTGCACTTCTACTATCTAGTCCACGACGCCCTCATCAAGCCCATGCCGCAGGGCGAGTTCACGTACAGCCTGGCCGAACGCGCGGAGATGTCCGCGGACTTCAGACGGGCCGCCTTCCGCCTGCGCCCGGGTCTCAAATTCCAGGACGGCCATCCGCTCACGACCGCCGACGTCAAGTGGACCTACGAGAACTATCGTGGCCTCGGCTTCAAGTACCTTCAGGACAAGACGGAGAACATCCAGCTCGTGGATGACCGCACGATCATCTTCCACTTCAAGACGCCGTTCGTCGACTTTCTCGATCTCTACAGCGGGTCCGGTAGCGGGATCGGGTGGATCGTTCCTCGGCACTACTACGAGCAGGTCGGCAAGGACGGCTTCAAAGCCCGCCCCATGGGCGCCGGCCCGTTCAAGTTCGTCAGCCAGGAGGCCGGAGTGCAGGTCTCGTTCGAGGCCTGGGACCAGTACTGGCGCAGAGTTCCCGGCGTGAAGACGATCAATATCAAAGCGATCCGGGATCTGGCGGCTCGCATGGCCGGCCTGGAGACCGGTGAGCTCGATCTCGCCTACGGGATGACGGGCAAGCTGCTCCAGAGGGTGATGGCGGATCCCAAGCTGCGCTGGGATCCCAACTACACCTCACCCTGGCACCTCGTTTTCCCCGGCTACAACGAGCCCTCGAGCCCGTTCCACGACCCGCGCGTGCGCCAGGCGGTCAGCCTGGCAATCAACCGACAGTTCCTGGTCAAGCAGGAGACGCAGGGGATCGGCAAGCCGTGGGGCAACTGGATCAGTCACGAGAACCGCGATGCGCTGCGCGGCGACGGCACGGACTTGCCGGTGCCGCCCTACGATCCGGCGAAAGCCAAGCAGCTGCTCGCTGAGGTCGGCTATCCCAACGGATTCGACTTCGACTGGTACGTGCCGTTCGCGCCGTACTACGACATGGCCGAGCGGATCCTGAATGACCTTCGCGCCGTCGGCATGCGGTCGAAGGTCCAGATGCTGGACGCGCCGGCCTACATGGCGCAGACCAGCAAGGGCCGCAAGGGCTTCCCGGGCAATCGCACGATCGTCCAGCGGATCGACCCACGGCCGGGAGGGGCCAAGGAGCTGATCCGGCTCTATGCGGTCTGCGATGGGCCGGCGTCGTATATCTGCGAGCCCAAGCTCGAGACGCTCTGGGCCAAGCACGAGGCCAGCATCGACGTGGCCGAGCGGGACCGCCTGTCGAAAGAGCTTCAGCGCGCCATAGTCGAGGGCTACTACCTGGTTCCGGTCTACCTCAATCCCTTCGTGCACGCCGTCACCCAGAAGGTGCTTCCGGAGGGTCAGACGGTGCACCGCTACTGGGACACCGTCAACGCGCCGTTCCCATGGCCGTGGGAGGTCTGGGAGGTCAAGGGGTAACGTGCCGCTCCTCGACGTTCGCAACCTCTGCACATACTACGTCGGCTTCCGCGGGACGCGCGTGGTCAAGGCCGTGGACGGCGTCAGCTTCTCCGTCGACGCCGGAGAGACCTTCGGCCTCGTAGGCGAATCGGGCTGCGGCAAGACCACGACGTGCCACTCGATCGTGCGCCTGCTCGCGCCGAGCGCGCGCATCGTGAGCGGGGTCATCGAGCTCGAGGGCGAGGATCTGGTGGCGAAGAAGCAGTCGGAGATGCGCCGGATCCGGGGACGCCGGATCGCGACGATCTTACAGGATCCGATGGCGTCGCTCGACCCGCTGTTCTCGATCTACGACCAGGTGGCGGAGCCGGCCTATTACCACCAGTCGCTTCGCGGCTCGGCGTTGCGTCAGCGGGTCAGGCAGCTGCTGAGCGCCGTGAAGATTCCGTCACCCGAGTTGCGCATGAAGAACTACCCGCATCAGATGAGCGGCGGGATGCGGCAACGCATCGTCGGCGCCATCTCTCAGGCCGGCGGACCGCAGATCATCATCGCCGATGAGCCCACCACGAACCTCGACGTCACGATCCAGCTTCAGTACCTCAATCTGTTGAAGGATCTCCAGCGTGCCACGGGCGTCGCGCTGATCTTCGTCACCCACAACCTCGGCATTGTCGCCAAGATGTGCGACCGGGTCGCGGTGATGTATGCCGGACGGATTGTCGAGATGCAGTCGGTGCGGGACCTTTTCTACCGGCCCCGTCATCCCTACACGCGGGCACTCCTCGATTCGATCCCGAAGCTCGGGGTCAAGGAGCCGCTTCGCGGTATCCCGGGCCAGCCGCCGGATCTCTCGAGCCTGCCGCCCGGGTGCAGCTTCCATCTCCGTTGCCCACGAGCGATCGACCGCTGCCGGCAGGAGGAGCCGAAGCAGCACGATCTCAACGGCGCCGGCAGCGTTCGCTGCTGGTCGCCCATCGATGAGCCGGCCACGCGTGCATAAGGCGCTTCTCGACGTGCACGATCTTCAGAAGCACTTCCCGATCGGCGGCTCGATATTCGGCGCGAGGCGGGCCCTGGTCAAGGCTGTCGACGGGATCAGCTTCACGATCAACGCGGGAGAGACGCTCGGGCTCGTCGGCGAGTCCGGATGCGGAAAGACCACCACGTCGAAGCTGGTGCTGGCGGCCGAGACGCCGACGTCGGGGACGATCGAGTTCGAAGGGCGCAACGTCGCGGAGCTGCGGGGACCGGCCCTGCAGGACTACCGGCGCAAGGTCCAGGTCGTGTTCCAGGACCCGTACAGCTCGCTCAGTCCTCGTATGCGTGTGGGCGACATCATCGCTGAGCCGATCAAGGCGCACGAGCACCTCTCCCCGGCGGACGTGCGAGCGCGAGTCGCCCAGCTCCTCGAGCTGGTCGGTTTCCGGCCCGACGTGGCGCGTCTGTTCCCGCACGAGTTCAGCGGCGGGCAGCGACAGCGGCTCGCCATCGCGCGCGCTCTGTCGACCAGCGCGCGCCTGGTCGTGCTCGACGAGCCGGTCTCAGCGCTGGATGTCTCGATCCGCGCCCACATCATCGGCTTGCTCGAGGAGATTCAGGAGCGGCTCGGGGTCAGCTATCTGTTCATCGCGCACGATCTGGCCGCGGTCTCGCACCTGAGTCAGCAGACCGCCGTGATGTACCTGGGCAAGCTCGTGGAGATGGCCGAGAGCCTCGAGCTGTGCGCGAGACCACTGCATCCGTACACGAAGGCGTTGTTCGCGGCATCGCTGCCGTCGCATCCCGACGAGCCGCGGGAAGAGATCGTGCTCTCGGGTGAAGTGCCGAGTCCCGTCGACCCGCCGCGGGGGTGTCACTTCCACCCGCGCTGTCCCTTCGCGATGCCTCGCTGCGCCGAGTCCGAGCCGCCCCTGGTCGAGCTGTCGGCCGGTCACCGGGTCGCCTGCCACCTCTACTGAGCCGGGCCGAGCGTCAACCGCCCGCGCTGGAGTACCCTTCGCGTGTGCGGATCATCGCGCACGTCGACATGGACGCCTTCTACGCCTCGGTCGAGGCGCGCCACAACCCGGCGCTGCGCGACAAGCCCGTGGTCGTCGGCGCCCACCCCAAGGATGGCCGGGGTCGCGGCGTGGTCGAGGCGGCCAGCTACGCGGCGCGGCGCTACGGCATCCGCGCGGCGATGCCGATCTCGCGTGCCTGGAAGCTGGCGCAGGCGGCGATCGCGAAGGGCCAGGAGCCCGTGGTCTTCGTCCACGGTAACCGGCGGCTCTACGTCGAGATGTCCGAGCGGGTCATGGCGATCCTCGCGGCCGCGGGCGACGCGTTCGAGGAGGCGAGCATCGACGAGGCCTATCTGGACCTCTCCTCGCTCGGCGCCTTCGACGCGGCGGCGGAGCGCGCGCGGGCGCTCAAGCGCGAGATCATGGAGCATGAGGGGCTCACATGCTCGGTCGGCCTGGGTCCCAACAAGCTCGTGGCGAAGATCGCTTCGGATTTCGAGAAGCCCGACGGCCTGACGATCGTGACGGAAGACGAGGTGCAGGCCTTTCTCGATCCGATGACCATCCGCGTGATTCCCGGGATCGGACCGAAGACCGAGGCGGAGCTGAACGGGCGCGGCATTCGCACCGTCCGCGATCTGCGCGGTCTCGAGGCCGCCCAACTCTCGGAGTGGTTCGGGCGCTGGGGCGAGGATCTTCACGCCAAGGCGCGAGGGCTGTCCGACAGCATCGTCTCGAACGAATGGGAGCCGAAGTCGGTCGGCGAGCAGGAGACCTTCGAGGTGAACACGCTCGACGCCGCGTTCATCCTGGAGCGTGCCCGGGCGCTGGCCAGCGAGGTGTTCGCGCGTCTTCAGCGCCAGGGCTTCCGTGCCTGCCGGACCGTCACGATCACCGTTCGCTTCGCGCACTTCCGGACGTTGACCCGCGCGCATACCTCGCGCGAGGACGTCGCGAGTGCGCAGGCACTCTATGCCAGCGCGGCGCAGCTCTTCGCGCCATTCTTCGACGCGCGGGAGAACCCGCGCGGGACGAAGATCCGGCTGATCGGTGTGAGGGCCGAGAAGCTCCAGCGCTAGCACGCACCCGACCCGAATGCTAGATTGGCGAGGCCAACGGGAGGACCGGTGAGACGCCGACGGCAGTTCGGGCTCGTGCTGGGAGTCGTCGCGCTGCTGGCCGGAGCCGGTCTGCCGGCGCGCGCGCAGCAGAGCCTCACGTGGACCGCCGGCGCCGCCGGTGGAGGCTGGTACGCGATCTGCGCTATCGGCGGGTCAGCTCAGCACGTTCACGTCGCGGGCATCGACCCGCGCGACCGTCACCGGGCTCGAGGCGCACGCGGCGGCCAGGGCGGCGAGTGCTAGAATGGCGAGGGCAGAGCGAGGTCCCACAAGGCGAGGCTGCCACTGACCGAGATATTCCGGACTGAGACCTTCGTCGCATACCCTTCCTGCCGACGGCGTAACTGAGCCCGCCGCGATCAACACTTATCTTTACGTCCCGGCCTCGCTGCTCGTAGACTGCCCGCCGGGGCGGCCACGATTCGATTTGGGTTGAGACACCATGTCTTGCCGCATGTATACCGGCTCGCCTCAGGAGAACCTATGATCCGCATGCGTCTGATGCTCGCCCTTGTCGGCACTCTTTCCCTGGCTGGGTGCGCAAGCGCTCACTACTACACCGTGAAGCCCGTGGAAGCGCCCGGGCCGTGCATGACCACGGTGCCGGAACGCGATCTGCTTTTGGGCGTCGCGCTCTCGGGGGGCGGAAGCCGCGCCGCGCTCTTCGCCGAGGCCGGGCTGGAGGCGCTGGCCGGGCTGCGAACCGCGGACGGCAAGTCGGTCATCGACAAGATCGCGCACATCTCGAGCGTGTCCGGAGGCAGTCTCTCCGGGACCTACTATGCTTTGAAGAAGCCGGGCCGCGACGTACCCGTTCTGAACCCGGATGGAACCCTGTCGGACGCGTATCGTGCATTCTTCGAGCAATACCGGACCGAGCTCAGCCAGGATTTCGAGACGTCCCTGATCTGGCGCCAGCTCCTGTCGTTCCGCTGGATCAACTCCGCCCTGGCCGCCAAGACGCTCATCGAGATTCTCGAGAGCAAGCTGTACGGCCAGGCTCGATTGCAAGATCTGGCCGCGCGCGAGAAGGCCGGCGACATTCCAGGCCTCATCGTGAACACGACGCTCTACAACAACGGCAGACGGCTGGCGATGACGTGGCTGCCGAAGGAAGAGTTCCAATACGATTTCTTCACCGATCTGGAGCGAGATCTGAAGCGAGAAGGGCGTGCACTGGAGCCGTCGCCCTATATCCAGGAACGCTACAAGCTTCTCCTGCCGATGACGCCGATCGAGCTCCACGCCGACCCATGCAACACACTCCTCGCCGCTGCGGCGACGGCGTCGGCCTCGTTCGCGCCGCTCATCGGCCCCTCGACGATGCGCATCGGCGAGCAGGAGGCATACTGGCACATCGGAGACGGCGGTCTCTACGAGAACTCGGGAATCGAATCGCTCCTGTTCCTCTACCTCAAGCAGATCCAGGTCAAGCGCGCGAAGCGGGCCCTCATCATCGCTCTCGACAGCTCGTTCCCCTTCTCGGTCGGCGAGAAGCGGCTCCTGGCGCGCTCCCTGCCGTTCAATCTGTTCAACTTCGATTTCACGCGCATTCCGAGCATCATGGAAGAGCGGGCCATCACGTACCAGGCGCTCTTCTTCCGCACGCTTCAGCTCGAGGGCGTGTTCCCGGATTCCAAGACCTTCACCGTCATCGCCCTGCGCCATACTGACGCGAAATTCGCCGAGGACATGAGCGACCTGCCGCCGGCCTGCAAGGCCGAGCCCCAGCCGCTCAAGACGCCGGAGGAGGTGGCCGACCGCATCGCCGAGATCCCGACGCGGCTTGGCCTGAGCTCGGAGTGCGATCGACAGCTCATCTACGTGTCCGCGACGAAGCTGGTCGCGCAGTACCGCGACCAGATACTGGAGTACTTAAACCGACCCTAGGTCGACGGGCGTAGAGAACGCGTCGCCTCGCGCGTCCGCTCGGGGTAGACTCTAGCCCGATGCCCCCCGACGGCCCCAAGAGCGCGTACGAGCTGGCGATGGAGCGACTCCGGCAGAAGGATCGCGAGGCCGGTGTCGAGGAGCGCCCGCTGACCGATCAGCAAAAGGCGGCGATCGCCGAGGCGCGCCAGGTCTACCAGGCGAGGATGGCGGAGCGCGAGATCCTCCACCGCGACGCGATGCGGAAGGCCCAGAGCCACGAGGAGATCGAGAAGCTCGAGAGCGAGCTGGCGCGCGACCGCGACCGCCTGGCGAGCGATCGCGATCGCAAGATCGCCGAGATCAAGCAGCCGAAGTAGCGGTCGCCCGACGCGTTACCACGCGTCCAGCCCCATCGCCTCCGCGAACCGCCGATAGGCCTCCAGCGGGTCGCCGTACTTCCGGTGCCCGGCGGTGTGCTGAGCGCTCCCCAGCAAGAGCCGGTCGCGGTCGTGGGCCTGCGTCTTCAGATAGTCCTCGAGCGTGCAGAGCCCGAGCTCCTGGTTGTGCGGATCGTTGCCAATGATGCTCGCCGCGGTCGCCAGGGTCTGCACGAGCGGCGCGCGATCGTGGCCGCCCTTCAGGTAGGCGGCCGTCAGGTCCACCGACTCGTCGGCGCGCAGCGCGAGCAGCGCCGCCTCCAGCTTCTCGAGGATCTGATGCGACGACCATGCCTCCGAGCCGACCGGCGGCGCGATGGTCCGCCGACCGTTGCCCGGGGTGTTGGCCTGGTGCTCGGATCCGCGATTGATGAAGAGCGCCGCGACGAAGAGCAGCTTCAGGCGATGCGGATGCTCGAACGCGTCGTAGAACCAGCCGACCGTGTTGCAGTACTCGTAGCCGTGCTGCGCCATCGAGTAGTTGTTGGGCTCGCCCGTCTCGAGGATGACCTGCGCCGCGGCGACCTGGATCGCGTCGAGAATGCGACGCGGGCTCCGCCCGCCCTTGAGCAGGGCCACCAGGGCGTCGATGACCGAGAACTCGCGCTGGCGCGTGATCACTTCGACCAGCATGGCCTCCTCGGCTGGCGTGAGCGGCGCGGTCTGGGCGAGCAGCTCCTGATCGCGCCCGTCGAGCAGGTTCTGGATGACGTTGCAGCCGAGCTCGTAGCTGGAGTACCAGCGCGGGCCGACCGCCATGTCGGGCACGCCGGCGTAGAGCACCTGGTGCGCCTGGTCCCAGCCGATCGCCTCGCCGACCTCGATCGTGGCGCGCGCCCGATAGCCCTTGTGGCCGGTCGTATACGAGCGGTTGTGCCACATGCGGTCCTGCACGTCGATGAGTCCCGCGAACGCGAGATGCGCGAGGACGTGCCGCCGATTCGGCACGTCCTGCATGAGTCCGAGGAAGACACGGTACGACTGCAGCACGTCGCCGCGCTGCACGAGCGTGAGCCAGTGATTCAGGCGCTCGCGCAGCGAGCCCTCGATGGCGAGCGGCTCCTGGTCCGGCCAGTGCCGCTCGGGCATGGGCGGCGTCGTGTTCACCTTGATGTCGTAAAGGCGGGTGTAGTGGCCTGGAGCCTTGCCGAGCAGCTGGTTCCACGGATCGAGCCCGGTCGGCATGTACCAGACGGTCTGCGCCATCGGCAGGTAGCGTAGTTCCGGGCGGATCATCGAGGCGAGCGGCAGACCGACCCGCTCGCTCAGGAAGCAATGGTCGTTGTTCACGAACTTGACGATGCCGTCGTCGAGCCGCTGGTGATACGGCACGTGCGTGTACGGCGCGTGGATCCGCACCGTCTCGCGGGTGATCTCGGTCAGGGGCCGGCCCTGCTGCACGAGCCGGTAGAGCACGTCGCTGGCGCCCTTCTGGTCGCGCGCGAGGATGCGTTCCTCGAGCCGCGCGTAGTCGGGCGCCGGCGCCGATTCGTTCAGGACTGCGGCTGTTGTCGCCATGGACTCCCTTCAATCCGCCCTGAAGATCAGGTCGGGCTTGAGGTCGGAGATCTTGGTGCGGCCGCAGAGACCCATCGCGACGTGCAGCTGATCGCGCAGGATCTCGAAGACGCGCGCGACGCCCTCGGCGCCGTCGGCCCCCAGACCCCAGAGCGCCGTGCGTCCGAGCATGACGACCTTGGCGCCACGGGCCAGGCCCTTGATCACGTCGGTGCCCTTCGAGAAGCCGCCGTCGATCGCGATCTCGGCGCGGCCGGCGACCGCGTCGACGATGGGCGGCAGCGCCTCGATGGACGACTGGGTGTGGTCGAGCTGTCGTCCGCCGTGGTTCGAGACCCAGATGAGCTTGACGCCCATCTCGGCGGCGCGGCGCGCGTCGGCGACCGTCAGGATGCCCTTGAGCCCGACCGGCAGCTTCGTCGTCTTCATCAGCCACTCGACGTCGGCCCACGTCAGACGCATCTGGTAGTCGGGGATCGGCCCGCGCGGATTCGGCGCGATCTCCATCGCCTTGCGCGGGCTCCAGCGCGCGAGAATGTCCCGCTCGCGGCGGCTGTAGTGCTGGGTGTCGACGGTGAGCGCGACAGCCTTGAAGCCGGACATCTCGACGCGCTTGAGCAGCTCGGCCGCCCAGCCGCGGTCGCCGTGCATATAGAGCTGGAACATCTGCGGCGCGCCGCCCGCACGGGCGACGTCCTCGACTGGCCAGCCGGTCGCGCCGGAAAGCCACTGGAGGATGTCGGCCTTGCCGGCGCCGCGAGCCATCTCGACGTCGCCCTCGGGGTGGACGAGGACCAGGCCGCCCATCGGCGCGACACCGACCGGGGCCGACAGCGGCACGCCGAGCAGGCTCGTGCGCAGATCGATCTCGCGCACGTCGACGAGGACGTTCTGCGCGATCGCCAGCCGATCGAGGTGACGCCGGTTGCGGCGCAGGGTCGCTTCGGACTCGCTGGCGCCGTCGCCGAAGTTCCACGCTTCGCGGGCGAGCCGTGCGCGGGCGGCGCGGCGAATCTCGGGAAGTGTCGCGAACGGACGCGGGAATTCCTTGGCCTGGCTCATGGCGCGTACTATACGCCAGTCGTGGGCCGGAGTCTTGGTACACTGCAGCGGCTCGCACGGTGCGAGCTGCGTGAGAAGGGGACAGGACATGAGCGGAAACGGCGCGAGCGCACGGGGCGTGAAGCAGGTCGGCTACTTCGATTGTGCCGGCGGCGGGCAGGTCGTGGTCGACGAGCGCGTGGCCTACGTCGCGCACATGAAGGCACCGCACGGCACCACGATCGTCGACGTCGGCGACCCCGCCAATCCGCGGCAGCTCGCGTCGATCGAGGTTCCGCCGGGCACGCACGCCCACAAGGTGCGCGCGGGCAACGGTCTCATGCTGGTGAACCGCGAGGCTCACGGGCAGGGAGCGGGAGCGAACCCGCCCCGCGGGCTCGGCATCTACGACGTGTCCAATCCGAGCCGGCCCCGCGCGATCACGCTGTGGCGCAGCGGCGGGACCGGCGTGCATCGCTTCACCTTCGACGGCCGCTACGCGTACATCTCGCCGGAAATGGACGGGTACGTCGGCAACATCGTGATGATCCTCGACCTCGCCGACCCGAGCCGGCCCCAGGAAGTCGGCCGCTGGTGGATGCCCGGCCAGTGGACGGCCGGGGGCGAGACGCCTACCTGGTCAGGCCGGCAGCACCGCTGCCATCATCCGATCCGCGAGGGCAACCGCCTCTACGTCAGCTACTGGCACGGCGGCTTCGTCATCCTCGACATCGAGGACATGGCGAAGCCGCGCTTGGTCTCCGGGCTCGACTGGAGCCCGCCCTTCCTGACGCCGACGCATACCGCGCTGCCCGTGCCGTTTCCACTGCACGGCCGCAAGATCATGCTCGTCGCCGACGAGGACGTGGCCAAGCTCGCGCAGGGGCCGCCGTCGTTTCTGTGGCTCGTGGACATCTCCGATGAAAAGAAGCCCGTGCCCTTCGCGAGCTTCCAGGTGGACACCGACGGGCAGCCGCAGCCGGAGTTCACGGGCTGCCACCAGCCGAGCGAGAAGATCACGAGCACGGAGATCCCGGTGGCGTGGTTCGCCCACGGGCTGCGCATCGTGGACATCGCCAATCCGCACGCGCCGCGCGAGGTCGGCCACTTCGTGCCGCCGGTGCCGGAGGGCTCGTCGCGCGTCTGCAGCAATGACGTCTGCGTGGACGACCGCGGTCTGATGTATTTGGTCGACCGCGGGCGCGGCGTGCACATCCTCGAGCGGGCCTGATGGCGGAGACGCTGCCGACCCGCCAGCAGGACTTCAACGAGTGGTACAACCAGCTCGTGCTGCGCGCCGACCTGGCGGACTACGCGCCGGTCCGCGGCTGCATGATCGTGAAGCCCTATGGCTGGGCGCTCTGGGAGAACATCCAGGGCGCGCTCGACCGGCGCTTCAAGGCCACCGGCCACGTCAACGCGGCGTTTCCGCTGTTCATCCCGAAGTCATTCCTCGAGAAGGAGAAGCAGCACGTCGAGGGCTTCTCGCCCGAGCTGGCGGTGGTCACGATCGGCGGCGGCGAGGAGCTGACCGAGCCCCTGGTGGTGCGGCCGACGTCGGAGACGATCATCGGCCACGCCTACGCCCAGTGGATCAAGTCGTATCGCGACCTGCCGGTCCTGATCAACCAGTGGAACAGCGTCGTGCGCTGGGAGCTCCGCACCAAGCTCTTCCTGAGGACGCTCGAGTTCTGGTGGCAGGAGGGCCACACCGCGCACGCGACCTACGACGAGGCCGAGGCCGAGACGCGCCAGATGCTCGACGTCTACACGGACTTCGCCGTCAACGAGGCCGCGGTGCCCGTGATCCCCGGCGTGAAGTCGCAGTCGGAGAAATTCGCCGGCGCGCTGCACTCGTACACGATCGAGGCGATGATGGGCGACAAGCGGGCGCTCCAGGCCGGCACGTCGCACAACCTCGGCCAGAACTTCGCCAAGGCCTTCAACATCCAGTACCTCGACCGCGACAACCAGCTCCAGCACTGCTGGACGACGTCGTGGGGTCTCTCGACCCGCTTCATCGGCGCCATCATCATGGTGCACGGCGACGACCAGGGTTTGATCCTGCCGCCGCGTCTGGCGCCGCATCAGGTGGTCATCGTGCCCATCTATCGGAGCGATTCCGAGCGCTCGAACGTCCTCGAGGCCGCGGGGCGCGTCAAGACTCAGCTCGCGACGGGCGGCGTGCGGGTGCGGCTCGACGAGCGCGACGGCCTGACGCCGGGCTTCAAGTTCAACGACTGGGAGATGCGGGGCGTCCCGCTGCGCATCGAGATCGGTCCGCGGGACGTGGAGAAGCGCTCGGTGGTGCTCGCCCGGCGCGACACCCCGGGGAAGGCCGGCAAGTCGTTCGCGCCGGAGGAGGGGCTCACCGGCGCGGTGACGGCGGCCCTCGAATCGATCCAGAAGTCGATGTACGAGCGCGCCCAGACGTTCATGCGCGCCAACACCGCCGAGCCCCGCACCTACGACGAGCTCAAGCAGGCGATCGAGGCCGGGCTCTTCTGCCGGGCGTGGTGGGCGGGCGACGGCGGCCGGGAGGCGGCGATCAAGGAGGAGACGAAGGCGACGATCCGCTGCATCCCGCTCGAGCAGCCGGGCGGTGAGGGCATCTGCATCGGCACCGGCCGCCCCGCCAAACAGGTCGCGATCTTCGGCCGGGCGTACTAGGCCGCGTCGGCGCCGCCGGCGGCTCTACTTGCCCACGCTCACCGGCGTGAGGTCGACGAACCACGACTGGGGCTGCACGAAGCCCTTCACCTTCGCCGACATCGCGCGCGGATTGAGATCGTGCACGATGAAGATCCACGGCGCATCATCGACGATGACCTCGTGCAGCTTTCCCAGTAGCCGGTCCTGCTCCTTCGTGTCGAAGGTCTTTTCCGCGGCGTCGATGATCGCGTCCGCCTCGGGATTGATGTACGGCATCGTGTTCACCGAGCTCGGGACGACCGACTTCGAGTGAAAGAAGCGCTGGAACCCGGACGAGGGGTCGGGAAACGCCAGCGAGATGTTCCACCCATTGAGCCCCTCGTTCTCCGGCGTGTGGAAGCCGGCGCGCCAGCGGGTGAGCAGCGTGTTCCACTCGACGGGCTGCAGGTCGAGGTCGAGACCGACGTCCTTCAAGTTCTTCTGGACGAGCTCGTTCATCGCGAGCGGCAGCATCTGGCCCGAGCCGGAGGTGGAGATCAGGTGGACGGCCCGCGGCGGGCGCCGGCCGTCGCCGTAGCCAGCCTGCTTGATGAGCGCCCGCGCCTTGTCGGGGTCGTACTCGTACGTCTCCTTCGGGTTGCCGAACCACGGATGCCCCTTGTACGTGACGCCGGTGCCCGGCACGCAGGTGTTGTTCAGGAGGCTCTTGCAGATGCCGACCCGATCGATCGCGTAGTTCGCGGCCTTGCGGAGGAGCTTGTTGTCCCACGGGGCCTTGTCCAGGCGCAGGGTGTGTCCCCAGTTGTGGGGATACTGGCCCGTCACGATCTGGAAGCCCTGAGCCTTCAGCGCGCCGATCGAGTCTGGGGGCGGCACCTCGACCCAATCGACCTGACCGCTGCGCAGCGCCGCCAGCCGCGTCGTCGGCTCGGGCATCGGCAGGAGCACGAGCTTCTCGGTCTTCGGCATGCGCTTCGGGTTCCAGTACGCCTTGTTCGCCTCGAGCTCGAGGCGCTCGCGCGGTACGAACTTCGTCACGCGGTACGGCCCGGTGCCGGACGGCGATTCGGCGTATTTGCGCCAGTCTTTGCCGACCTTGGTCCAGTTCGCCGGCGACACCATCATCAGGTAGAGAAGCTGGTACGGCAGGAAGCTCGAGGACTTGACCGACTCGAACTCCACCGTGTAGTCGTCGATCCTCTTCACGCTCTTGATGAGGGACAGGCGAAAGCCGGTATTGCTCGCGCCGGCGCGATCGAAGTGGGCGGCGTCCTTGTTCTTGACCGACTCGAACGTGAAGACGACCGAGTCCGCGTTGAACGAGCTGCCGTCGTGGAACTGCACACCCTTCCGAAGCTTGAACGTCCACAGGGTCGGCGTCGCCTTGTTCACCGACCACGATTCGGCGAGGCCCGGCGTGGGTGTCGCGAGGCGGTCGCCGTGCGTGAGGTCCCAATTGATGAGCGGTTCGTAGATCTGATAGCCGACGAAGCGTAGCCCCTCGAAGCCGTTGTCGGCCTGGCCGCCGGTGTAGGGGATGTCGCTGGCGGTCATCCCGATTCGAAGCGTCCCGCTCTGGCCGAGCGCGGTGCCGGTGAAGACCGAGAGGAGGATGGCGATCGTGAGTCCGGCAATCGTGCGTCGCATGAAGGGCTCCTTGGTGCTATCCGGTTGCGGGCACGCCGAGGTCGTAGGTGACGGCAGAGCCATGCGCGGCCGGGCTGCAACCGATGTGCCACGCGGGCGCCCTGAGCTGAAGGCCCGCGGCGACGCGACTTATGCCCGCGACGGGAAGTCGCGAGTGCTCATAGGCGCGGCAGCGAACCTCCGCGTGCCGGAGAAATCGGCAGCGTGCTCAGCGTCGGAATCCGAGGACCAGCACGCCCGCGCCGACCAGGAGGATGCCGATCCACTCACGACCGGAGGGGCGATCGCCCAGGAAGACGACCGCGAACAGCGCGACCAGCAGAAGGCTCAGCTTGTCGACCGGGGCGACCTTCGACGCGTCGCCGATCTTCAGCGCGCGGAAATAGCAGACCCAGGACGCGCCGGTCGCCAGCCCGGACAGCACCAGGAAGAGCCACGTCTTCGGTGCGAGCGATAGCGGACTGCTCCATTTGCCGGTGGCGTACACGAACGCGGCGAGCACAACCAGAATGACCAGGGTGCGCACGAGCGTCGCGAGATCGGAGTCGACACCCTCGAGCCCGATCTTGGCGAAGATGGCGGTCAGCGCTGCGAACACCGCGGACCAGAGAGCCCAGTAGAACCAGCCAGCCGCCATCGTCATCACCTCGGCCCTTCCAGCAGGCGAGCGCCGAGGCCTTCGAGCCGCTTGATGTCGGTCTCGAGGTGCGTGGAGTCGAAGCCGAAGTGCTCGATCCCGTGGTGCGCGCTCGCGTCGTCCGGGCCGAGGCGCTCACCGGTGCGGGCGCCCGAGATTTTCACTGCCATGCATCCTCGCTTTAGCCGCGGACGAACCGGGCACCGAACAGGCGTGTCTCGTCGCTCATGATCTTGAAGTTGAAGGCCTTCACGTACCATTCCGCCGTCTTCCGCGGATCGGGCGCCTTCAGGTGGATGTGGTTGATGCGGAATGCGATGACGGGCCTCCTTGTGGTGGGCCGGCTATGAGCCGCTGACGCCCTCGACCAGGATCAGTCGCGAGCGCGTCGTCTTGATGCGGAGCGCCTTCGGCGCGCGATATTCCTCGCAGTCGTACCACCGCTGGGCCTGCTCGGCGTTCGGAAACTCAAGCACGACCAGCCGCTTGGGCGCCCAGCCGCCCTCCAGTGTCTTGGTGACGCCGCCCCGAACCACGTAGCGGCCGCCGTACTTCTCGATGGTCGGCGGCACGAGCTTGCGGTACTCCTCGAAGCCGGCCGCATCGGTCACTTCGACCTCGGCGATGATGTACGCAGGCATCGGCTCTCCCTCCAGAGTGATTTCGTTCAGGATCTCTGATATACACCGAAACCAAAATCGAGGTGCGGCAATGGGACAGCTCGACGGACGGACAGTGCTCATCACCGGGGCGGCACGCGGGATCGGCGCGGCGTGCGCGCGGCGGCTCGCTGCCGACGGCGCCAACCTCGTGCTGGCCGACCTGGACGCGGGCGTGGAGAAGGTGGCGGCCGAGCTCGGGCAGGTGGCGGTCCGCGCCGACGTCACGCGGCGCGATGACATCGAGCGCATGGTGGAGGAGCCCTACCGGCGCTGGGGCCGGCTCGACGTGCTCTTCAACAACGCGGGCGTGATCCGCGTACAGCCGATGCTGGACGTGACGGAAGCCGAGTGGGACCGCGTGATGGGCGTCAACCTGCGCGCCGTGTTCTTCGTCCTGCAGGCGGTGAGCCGTCGGATGGTACGCCAGGATCCGATCGCTGGCTCGGAGCTTCGCGGCAAGCTCATCCAGACTGCGTCGATCGCGGCGTACCGCGGTGGCAATCACATGACGGCGCCGTACTCGGCCTCCAAGACCGGAGTGGTGAGCATCACGCGCTCGGCCGCCCAGGCGCTGGCGAGTGAGCGCATCACCTCGAACTGTGTCTGTCCCGGCGCGGTCGACACCGCCATGTGGGAGCAGATCGACCGCGAGCTGGGCGCGCTCGAGGGGCTGGCGCAGGGCGAGGCGTGGAAGCGCCGGATTCGCGGGATCCCGCTCGGGCGTCCGGAGAAGCCCGAGGACGTCGCGAAGGTCGTCGCGTTCCTGGCCGGCCCCGACTCCGACTACATGACGGGCCAGGCGATCAACGTCGACGGCGGCATCGTGATGGGTAGCTGACCGTTCGGCTACTTGCCCTTCGTCATGATCGTGCTGTAGGAGCACAGCGGCCCGAGCCGCGGCACGGCTTCCTTCCCGAATCGGGCATAGCCGTTCAGCGCCGTCTTCGAGCTCAGTGCATGACGAGGCCGCCGTCCACGCTCAGCGCCTGGCCCGTCATGTAGCCCGACTTGCTCGAGCAGAGAAAGCCGATGACGTTGGCCACGTCCTCGGCGCGCTCCATCCTCCCGAGCGGCACCGTGCCGGCGCGATGGCGCGTGAACTCGTCCGCGCTCATGCCCAGCAGCTTGCCCTGCTCGCGCGCCACGGCGGTCCACATGTCGGTCTCGACGAAGCCCGGACACACGCAGTTGACGCGGATGCCGTCGCCGGCGTGGGCGAGGGCGAGGCTCTTGGTCATGCTGACAACCGCGGCCTTGCTCGCGTTGTAGGGCAGGTTGTTCTTGCTGCCGATCTTGCCGGCCATCGACGCCAGGCTGACGATGGCGCCACGCTTCTGCGCGATCATCGTCGGGAGCACGGCCTGTGTGGCGAAGAATACCGCCTTCGCGTTCACGCTCATGATCGCGTCCCAGTGCTCTTCGGTCACGTCGAGCGGCAGCGCCGCGCGGTAGATCCCGGCGTTGTTGACGAGGATGTCGATCCGGCCGAACTCGGCGCGCGCGCGATCGGCCATCGCCTTGAGGTCGGCGCGCGAGGTGACGTCGGTCTTCACGACGCTCACGCGGCGACCCAGGCCTTTGACCTCGGAGGCCGTGCGCTCGGCTCCCGCCTGGTCCAGCTCGGCGACGACGATGTCGGCGCCCATCCCGGCCAGCTCCAGCGCGGTGGCGCGGCCGATGCCGCGGCCGGCGCCGGTGACGATCGCGACCTGTCCCGAAAGCTCCATTGACGGTCTCCCTTGTCGTGTAGCGTCAGGTCTTGGCCGGCTCGATCACGCCCGAGGCGTGCAGGGCGGCCAGCTCGTCCTTGCCGAGCCCGAGAACGTCGGCGAGCACGCGGTCGGTGTCCTGGCCGAGCAGCGGCGCCGGGCGGGCGACGGCCGGGTCCGCGCCGTGCAGGCGGATCGGCGAGATCGGGACCTTCGTCTTGCCGCGCCGGGGATGCTCGATCTCCTTCCAGACGCCGCGGGCGTTCAGATGCGGATCGGCGACGACTTCGGCCGCCGTGCGGACCGGCGCGCAGGGCACGTGCGCGTCGGTGAGGGTCGCCATCACCTCGTTTTTCGTGCGCTCGCGCGTCCACGCCGTCACCATCGCGTCGATCTGCTCGACCTTGGCAGCGCGCCCTGGTGTCGTCGCGTAGTCCGGGTGGGTCAGCAGATCCTCGCGGCCGAGCACCTTGGTGATGCTCTCCCAGTGGCGATCCGACGCGGTGAAGATCGCGATGTGGCCGTCGCGCGTCTCGTAGACGTTGTATGGCGCCATCGCGAGCGCGGGATGGCGATTGCCGGTGCGCGCCGGCACCGACTTGTCGCCGTCCATGAAGACACCGAGTGCACTGGCGAGCGCGATGATCGCCGCGTCGAGCATCGCGACCTCGACGAACTGGCCCTGGCCGGTGCGCTCGCGCTGCACGAGCGCGCCCAGGATGCCCGCGAAGAGGTGCACGCCGCCGAGGAAGTCGCACACCGCGGGGCCGGCCTTCACCGGCGGCCGGTCGGGGAAGCCCGTCGCGTTCATGATGCCGCTCATCGCCTGGATCGTGAGATCCATCGCCGGCAGATCGCGATAGGGGCCGGAAAGCCCGAAGCCGGTGCCGCTGCCGTAGACGAGTCGCGGGTTCTCCTTGTGCAACACCTCCCAGCCCAGACCCAGGCGGTTCATCACGCCAGCGGCGAAGTTCTCGACGACGACGTCGGCCTTGCGGGCGAGGCTCAGAAAGATCGCCTTGCCGTCGGGGTGCTTGAGATCGAGCACCACCGACTCCTTGTTGGAGTTGAGCATCACGAGCGGGTAGGGCTCCACCGAGCGCTTCCGGCGCCGCACGATGTCGCCCTCGGGGCCTTCGATCTTGAGCACGCGGGCGCCCATGAAGCCGAGCAGCAGGCCGCAGTACGGGCCGTTGTAGATCTGGCCGAGGTCGAGGACGAGCATGCCCTCGAGCGGGCGGCGGACGGGGGTCGTGGTCGTCATGACTTCGAGGCTCCTCAGGCGCTCTGCGGCATGATCATGGTCTTCACGCCGCGGCCGGCTGCCGCGTGGGCGAACGCGTCGCCGATGCGCAGGAGCGGGAATCGCGCGGTCACCAGTCGCTTCAAGCCGAGCTTCGGCATCAGCGCCAGGGCGCGCTTGTAGGCGGTGCCGCGGCCGAACGCGCCGCCGATCCGGATTTCGCGGAAGTGCACGTCCCAGAGGTCCAATGGCAGGACGCTTCCCTTGGGATTCACGCCGACGAGCTGGAGAAAGCCGTTGGGGCGGGTCAAGGTGACGGCTTGCTTGACCAAGTCCGGTTTGCCGACCGCTTCGCACACGACGTCGGCGCCGCGCCCGTGCGTCAGCTCCATCACGCGCTCGTGCAGGCTCTCGCGCGCCGGATCGATCACGATCGCGGCGCCCAGGCTCTTGGCGATCTTGCGGCGCTCTTCGATCGGGTCGGACATGATCAGCCGCTTGGCGCCGAGGCGGCCCGCCAGCACCATCGTGACGAGCCCCATGATGCCACCGCCGATGACGAGCACCGTCGCGCCCTTCGGCATCTGGAAACCCTCGAGCCCCGCCAGGCAGCACGCGGCCGGCTCCGTCATCGCGGCCGTGACGGGATCGAGGCCGCGCGGCAGTGCGTGGACGTTACGCGCGGGAAGCGCCACCCGCTCGGCGAAGCCGCCGATCCGGACGCACTGCGGGCACTGGCTCACGCGCCCGGCCGCGCACTCCGCGCACTTGCCGCAGCCATACGAAGGTTCGCAGCCGACCGTGCGTCCGACGAGGCTCTTGCTGACGCCGCGGCCGACCTCGCGGACCACGCCGGTGTACTCGTGTCCGAGCACGAGCGGCGGCTTCCACGGAAACAGCCCCTGCGTCGCGTGGACGTCGGTGCCGCAGATGCCGGCGGCGTGCACGTCGACCAGGACCTGACCGGGCCCGGCCACGGGCTCCGGTGCCGAGTCGATCGTGAAGCGGTCCGCGCCTTGCCAGGTCGCGACCTTCATGTCAGCACCTCACTTTTACGGACGCGCCTTGCGCTTCGCGCTGCGGCTGCGCACGGCCTCAGCCGGTGTCGCGTCGGCGTTGCGCGAGAATGCCGGCATCACCTCGGTGGCGAGCAGCTCCATCGAGCGGCGCCAGAGCTTGGGCTGGTCCCAGTCCTGGCCCGACATCAGCAGCGTTCCGAAGTGACCGACCTCCTCGCGCAGCGCGACGAGCTGCTCGAGTACGCGCCGCGGGCTGCCCGCGATGACCAGCGCGCGCTTGACCGCGTCGAGCGTGACGGCCTCGTCGGGCATGTCGAGATCGGGCTTGAGCATGAACAGCGCCTTGCGGCCCTTCGAGAAGCTGTGGATGAAGAAGTGATAGTACAGCGCGGTGTACTCGCGCGCGGGGTGGTGGAAGGGCATCGTGAACATGCCGAGCTTGACGGTCACGGGAAGCTCCTTTCGATCTCCGTGAGGCTATCACAGTCTCGAGGGAGGGCCCGAGGCGGCGCGGATGGCATACAATCCGGCCAATCTCTTCATCGGCGCGCCTCGACCGGCGGGGCACCAGCCCCGCGACGGCCTGCGGCGCGCACTACCGCAAAGGAGCCCGACCATGGCCGTGAGCGAGACCTACGAGAAGGGACGCGAGATGCGTCGCAAGCTGCTGGGCGACGCCTACATCGAGCGCATCAACCAGACCGCGTACGCCGATCCCCACATGAAGAAGTTCCTGGACGTGGCGACCGAGAACGTCTTCGGCGCGCTGTGGACGCGGCCGGGACTGGATCTCAAGACCCGCGCGCTGATCTGCGTCGTGTCCGATGCGGCGACGGCGCGGACGCCGGAGCTCGCGCTGCATATCCGGATGGCTCGTCGACAGGGCTGGACCGAGGACGAGCTGATCGAGGTGCTGCTCCACCTGTCCGGGTACGTCGGGGTGCCGCTGATCCGCGAGGCGATGCTGACGGCGAAAGAGGTCTTCGCCGAGATGAGGAAGGAGGGCTGACCGAGCCGGCGGTCTAGGTCAGGAACCGCCGGTAGGCCAGGGCGACGATCAACGCCAGCGCGAGCTGAAACAGATCCAAGGGCGATATCATCGGCATCACGGTTGGCCACCCTCCCATAGGGTGTCTGGATCGTTTTCGGTTTCGATCACTGCCCCAGCGCTCGCGATCAGGTTGCAATCGATGTACCCGTCGCGAAACCTCCCCTGAACGCGGCGGAGAACCGCGCGAAACGTCACGCCGATCGCTCGGCAGGGGGCCGAACTCTCGAGGCCCGGCCCCCCGCCTCGGTCCGCGAGTTGTAAAGTCTGCCGACGTCGGGGCCGGCCGGGTTCCAGAGTCCGGCACGACGTGGGCGTGCTATCGTCGCCGCCGGGAGGTCCCCTTGTCCGTCGTCCTCGTGACCGGAAGCAGCACCGGCATCGGCCTGGCCACCGCCCTCCACTTCGGGCGTCTTGGCGACGGAGTGTACGCCGGAGTCCGCAACATCGCCAGCGCGAGCGAGCTGAGCCGCGCGATCGAGGTCGAGAAGCTCCCGGTCCATCCGATCACGCTCGACGTGGACGACCAGGCCTCGGTGAGCCGCGCGGTCGGCGAGATCGTCGCCCATGCCGGCCGCATCGACGTCCTCGTGAACAACGCCGGGATCGGCGGCGGCGGGCCGGTCGAGGAGGTACCCGTCGACTGGGTCAAGAGTCTGTTCGAGACGAACTACCTCGGCGCCATCCGGATGATCCAGGCCGTTCTACCCGGAATGCGCGAACGCCGAAGCGGCGCCATCGTCAACGTCAGCTCGATCGCGGGGCGGCTCGCCATCGCCGGACACGGCCACTATTCGGCGGTCAAGCACGCGCTCGAAGCGATCAGCGAGGCGCTCGCTCAGGAAGTCGTCGAGTTCGGCATCCGCGTGGCCATCGTCGAGCCCGGCGTCGTCGTCACGCCGATCTTCACCAAGGCGAAGCGGTTCGCCGACCCTGCGTCGCCGTACGCGGCACACGTGCACCGGCTGCTGCTCTTCTACCAGATGCAGATGAAGACGCCGAGCCAGCCGGCCGACGTCGCGTGTGTGATCCACGAGGCGGTGACGTCGAACAGACCGAAGCTGCGCTATCTGGTCGGGGACGACGCCGAACGGCTGGTGGCAGGGCGGCGCAAGCTCAGCGATGAGGAGTACATCGACACCGGGCGACCGATGCCGGACGCCGAATATCTCGACCTGATGCGCCGCCGCTACGGATTTTCCTGGTAGAGCCCGGATTTGGCTCGCTCGCGCAGCCGTGCCGCACGAGTTGCGCGGTTTGTCGACTGAATCCCGGGTTGTTGGCGTCGGCCGCAGCACAAGGCCCGCCGCCCCTGACAGACGGGAAATGCCCGGCGACCATAGAGTCGCAGATTGCGCGATAATGCGCCCATATTCGGGCTCGTCCATGGAGGAGGTCCATGAGCGCTACGAAGATCACGGTCCTGAACCCGATGGGCTTTCCGCCGAAGGTGGTCAAGAAGCCGCTGGCGCCGCGTCTGTCGACGCTCGAGGGCAAGACCGTCTATCTGGTCGACTGCCGCTTCGACGACTCCGACGTCTTCCTCAAGCAGATGCAGGCGTGGTTCGGCGAGCACATGCCGGGTGTGCGGACGGTGTTCAAGCCGATCTCGAGCGTCTATCTCAAGGACGACCCCGCGACCTGGGAGGAGATCAAGGCGAGGGGGCACGCCGCGATCGTCGGCGTCGGCCACTGAAGCACCTGCGCGCCGGCGGTCGCCGCGCACGCGATGACGATCGAAGCACAGTACGGCGTTCCCACGGTCGCGATGCATACCGACAAGTTCGACCGCGTCGCCCGCTCGGTGGCCGCGGTGAACGGGATGTCGGAGCTGAGGCAGGTGTTCGTCCCTCAGCCAGTGATGGGCAAGTCACCCGCGGAGCTTCGCGCCTACGTCGACGGACGTGATCCACTGACCGGACGTCTGGTCATGCAAGAGGTCGTCGAAGGGCTCACGCAGCCGCTCGACGGCCGCGGCGTCGGCACGATCGAGTACGACCGCTCCACACCGCGTCTGGTCGCGCCCGATACCGAGGAAAATCTACAAACGCTCTTCATGGAGAGCCGCTGGACGGATTATCTGCCGATCGTGCTGCCGACGGAGGCGCGGGTGGCCGCGATGCTCGCGGCGACTCACCGCAAGCCAGACGAGGTCGTCGGGCGCATGCGCCCGACGCACTTCCGAGAGGCGTGGGAGTACACGGTCGAGAAGGTCGCGGTCAACGCGGTGATGGCCGGCGCGCGGCCGGAATACTTTCCGGTGATCCTGGCACTGGCGTCGACCGGCGTCAGCGCGCGCGGCAGCACGACCAGCTCGATGGCCGCCATGGCGGTCGTCAACGGGCCGATCCGCAACGAGATCAAGATGAACGCGGGCACCGGGGCCCTGGCGCCCTACAACCACGCCAACGCGACGATCGGGCGCGCCTACGGCCTGCTCTCGCAGAATCTCCAGGGCGGCTCCCGGCCCGGGCTCACCTACATGGGCTCGCAGGGCAACAACTACGCGTACAACAGCATCACGTTCCCGGAGAACGAGGAGCGGAGCCCGTGGGAGCCGTTCCACGTCCAGCACGGCTTCCGGCCGAGCGACAGCACCGTCAGCGTCTTCAGCGGCTGTCGCGCCACCGCCTACACGCTGGGCGTTCGCGAGAAGCACTGGCGCGAGCACGTCCGCAACATGCTGCGCGGCATGGATCCGCACATTCCGCCAGTCTTCGTGCTCGATCCCATCACGGCGCGCCAGTTCATCGACCGCGGCGGCTTCACCAAGAAGGACGCGCTGATCGACTGGGTCTACGAGAACGCGACGATGCCGGCCGGCGAGTTCTGGGACTACCAGCTCGTCCAGAACTATCTCTACCCGCGCGCGACGTTTGGCGAGGAGCCGTGGGCCACCAAGCTCAAGGCCGCGCCGGACGAGATGATCCAGATGTTCAAGCGCGAGGACATCCACGTGGTGGTCGTCGGCGGCGAGACGAACCCGTACTGGCGCATCATGGGCGCGACCTATGCCAAGACCGTGTCGGTGGACGACTGGCGGTAGGGAAAAACCGGCTCCGCACTAGCCGTCGCGTGCGACAGGTTCCTTGGTGGCCGATCAACGGCCGTCTAAGGTGGTGGTATGCCCATTTACCGTCACCCTTCGAGGGTCTGCTGGAGCACCATCGCAGCGTTGGTCGTCGTGGCGATCGGCTTCATCGGGGCGGTGCCCTTCGCCGGCACCGGCCCGGCTCAGGTGGCGTTCCCGCCCGCGCCCGGGCGCGGTGCCGCCGTCGTCGACGAAGCGAAGCTGATCGCCCCCATGCATCAGGTGGATATCGAAGTGCTGGCCAGCGAGCTCAAGCGCGAGCACGGCTATCCCGTGACCGTGGTCACGATCCGGTCGCTCTCGGCGTATGGCGCCACGGGCTACACGATCGAGCGCTACATGTCCGAGATGCTGAAGGCGTGGCCCACTGACGCGGACCGGCAGGGCTACGGGCTCACGCTCCTGGTCTCGGCCGACGATCGACTCGCGCGTATCGAGCTTGGGTCCGCCTGGCGTGGAGTGCACGACAGACGCGCTCGGGAGATCATGGACCATCTGATCCTGCCGGCCTTCCGTCGCGGCGACCTTTCGCAGGGGATTCTGAACGCGGTGCGCGGATTCGACGCGATGGGCCGCGGGAAGCGGCTCCCGGGGGAGTCCGCATTCGGGTGGCTGGTTCCGGCGGCCCTCGCCCCAGCGGATCAGCCGTGGTGGCTCGTCCCAGCGATCGCCGCGGGCATCCTGGCGCTCATCGCCGGCGCCATCTCGCTCGCTCGGAGCGGGCGAAAGGGGCTCGCGTGGGCCATCGCGGGATTCTTCGGCGTGATCCTCCTCTCGCGGCTCATCGCCATGGCCAAGGGCGACGAGTCGGGCGATTCCGGCGGCTCGACGGAGAGCAGCGGCGCGACCGGGAGATGGTAGTGCGCGCCGCAGGCCGTCGCGGGGCTGGGGCCCCGCCGGCCGAGGCGCGCATCTGAAGATGGTAGTGCGCGCCGCAGGCCGTCGCGGGGCTGGGGCCCCGCCGGCCGAGGCGCGCATCTGAAGATGGTAGTGCGCGCCGCAGGCCGTCGCGGGGCTGGGGCCCCGCCGGCCGAGGCGCGCATCTAGATTCCCAGCAAGCGCTCCAGGTTTCGCCAGAGGATCGCCTCCTTTTCCGCCGGCGTGAGGCTCTCCATCGCGAGAATCCACGAGACCGGCCAGTCGAGGGCCATGTCGTACGGCCAGTCCGTCCCGAAGACCACGCGGTCGGCGCCGACCGTGTCGATGAGGAAGCGCAGCGCCGACTCGGTGTACACGATGCAGTCGTAGTAGAAGCGCCGGAGAAACGCGCTGGGCGGCTGGCTGATGTGGGCCCGCGCCTCCGTACGCACCTGCCAGCCGCGGTCCATGCGCCCGATCCCGTAGCAGGTGTAGCCCCCGCCGTGGCCCAGGGCGATCTTGAGGTCGGGGTACGCGTCCAGGACGCCGCCGGACACCAGCGTGGCGAACGTCACCGCGCGGTCGACGAGATTGCCGATGCTGTTCGGCAGGTGATAGCGACGGGTGCGCTGGGTCACGAGCGTCTCGCCGGCCTGGTGGAAGAAGATCAGGGCGCCCAGCTGCTCGACGGCCTTCCAGAACGGCCGAAATTCCGGCTCCTCGAGCGTGCGGCCGTTGACGTGGTCGTTGATCTCTGCGCCCTTGAGACCGAGCTGGGTCACGCAGCGCTCGAGCTCGGCGATGGACGCCTTCACGTCCTGCATCGGCAAGGTGCCGAGCCCGGCGAACCGCTTGGGCCACGCGCGCGTCATCGACGCGATCTCGTCGTTGGTGGCTCGGGCCGTGGCCGTGGCGACCTTGGCGTCGAGCTGGTAGTTGTAGAAGCCGACGTAGGGCGAGACGACGTGCACGTCGACACCGAGCGAGTCCATGTCGGCCAGCCGCTCCTCGGGCGTCCACTTCGCCCGCGGCGGGAGCACCTGCCGGCTGCTGCCGACGATGGCGATCTCCTGGCCGCGCTCGTCCTTCTCACGCCGGAGCGTGTGCCAGTCGCCGCCCTTCTCGGTGGCTTGCCAGAAGCACTGCGGTGTCAGGTGCGCGTGAACGTCGATGCTCCGCATCGTCGCCTCCTGTCCCTGCTATCCTTGCGCCGTGCCCATACGCGTCGCCGCGATCGGGGTCGGCCACTGGCATTCGCTCTACGACTCGGCTTATCTGCGTCACCTCGTCGGCATGCACGACATGCAGCTCGTGGCGCTTCAAGATCCGAGCGCGGAGATCGCCGCGCAGCGGGCGGCCGCCCTGGGCGGTCCAGCGGTCTTCACCGACTACCGGCAAATGCTGACGGAGACCCGGCCCGACTTCGTGATCGCGCTCGGCCGCCACAGTAGCATGGCCGAGACCGCGCTCTATCTCGTGGATCAGGGACTGCCGTTCCTGATGGAAAAGCCCATGGGCATCGACGCCGACGAGGTGCGTCGCGTCGCCGACCGCGCCGCCGCCAAGCACGCCTTCGTCGCGGTGCCGCTCGGGCAGCGCTATCACCCGTTCGTCGCCCGTGCCCGCACGCTCGTGGCCGAAGCGCGCTTCGGTCCGCTGTCGCATTTCTACTTCCGGCTCAATCGCCCCACGTCGGCGCGCTACGTTGCGTGGGATGCGCCTTGGATGCTCGACTTGCGGGAGGCCGGCGGAGGCTGCCTGCGCAACCTCGGCCCCCACGGACTCGATCTCTTCCTGCACCTGACTGGCGAAGAGGCGGAGGTGACCGGCGCGCAGATCAGCTCGCGCGCGCTCGATCGCGCGGTCGAAGACTACGCCTCCGTGCTGCTCCAGTCGACCGGGGGCGTGCTCGGAACGATCGAGGTCGGCAACACGTTCCCGCGGATCGGGACCGACGGCGAGTCGAAGATCGCCTGGCGCGACGCGCTCCTGGTCTTGAAGGACGACACGCTACATCTGACGACGACGGCGGGTGAGGAGACGGAGCCCTGCGCGCCGGTGGAGCCCATCGCGCTGACCGCGCTGCGGGACGCCCTCGATCACTGGCGTCGGGGCCAGCCGCCGCCGATCAGCGTGCACGACTGCTTGCGCGCGGTTCGCTTGATCGATCACGCGTACGCACTGGCTCGCTCGCACCGCGCCTGATCGCCGGTGTGCTGCGCCGACGCCGGCGACGCGCGCGGCAGGCACTGAAATGACGACGGCGTGCCGGGCGAGCGCTTCTCGCCGCGGCACGCCGCGTGGTTCAGCTTGGCGAGCGGTCGTTACTTCTTGGCCATCCCGAGCCGCTGCTCGAGGACGAGCCGAACTTCCTGCGCGGCGGCGCGCCAGAGCGGGCCGCCCGGCTGCGCGTACAGCTCGCCGACCTGCTTGCGCATCTCGTTCATCGCCTCGTCGGCCTTCTCCTTCGGCGCGACGTCGGTCGTCTTCGCACGGATCTGCGCGGCCTTGCCCGTCGCAGCGTGCGAGCGCTCGATCCAGCGGCCGATCTCGTTCCAGTCCTTGTCGAAGAACGCGACGACCGGAATGGACTGATAGCCATTGTTGAGATAGGTGTCGCGGAGGTCGGTCTCCTTGTCGCGGAAGAAGACTCGAAGCTCGCAGCCCGGGATCGCCTCGCAGATGTGGGCGAGCAGCGGCGAGTTGCGATGCACGTCGCCGCACCAGTTCTCCGCGAGCATCATGGCGTACTTGACCCCGTTGACGCTGCCGAAGAACTTCCGCTCGTCGTCGGTCAAGGTCGACTTCGAGTAGTACTCTTCGGTGCGCGCCCGGGTGTCGCCCATCTGGGCCATGTAGTCCTTCCAGGACAGGCCTTTGGAGAAGCGCTGGGCGTCGATCGGGATCTTCAACTGAGCCATCGAGTCTCTCCTTTGTTGGTGTTCGAGCTACGGGCCCTTGTTATACACCAAAGCGGAAGGGCGCGACAGCGATGCCCCCGTCGTACATGTCCTGACATCTAGACCGACACTCTGTGGCACCCGGGGCGACGGAAACGGCAACCGGGCGCTGAAACGGCGCCGCCAACGCTCCCTAAGGGATCGATTTCCCAGGGGGCCCCCCTGGCATACCGGTTGCTCGACCACCTACTGGCGTGTCGCGCGCCAGTGTTCCCGGCGCGCCGAACCCCGGAAAGGGGAGGGCCGGTCATGAAGACCGCGGTCGGACTGATGACAACGACGATCATCACGGCGCTGGTGGCGACCGGCGCGTCGGCCGAGTGGCGTCTGTACGTGAACCGCGACAACAGGGCCTGGTCTCTGGAGCGGGCGTTCGTATCCAACGACGAGTGCGACCGCGCCGCGCGGACGCTCTATCGGTCGGGGCAGGCGCTCGGCGTGGGATGCGCTGAATATCCGTCTGCGGGAGCGGCGCAGACTCCGACGCCCCGGCCAGCCGAGTTCACACGTACGACCTCATCGATCGAGCGGCAAGCCGCGTACGCATACGAGACGCCGCGCTCGAGCACCGCGCGGACGCCGCGTGTCACCGAACGTTCCACTCGCACCGTGACGCCGCGCCCGGTCCCGGTGGCGGAGCGCGTCTCTGATCGGGTCGCCGCTTCCTCGTCTCACCCGGCCGCCGTCATCTTTCCGCCGAGTGGCGGCATCGAGATCCGCGCGGAGGAGGCGCCGCGTCCGGCCGTCGTCGCTCATCGCGCGCCGGAGCCGCGTCGTCAGGCCGCGGCGATCGCGCCGCGCCCGATCGAGGACGACAAGAGCTCGCCCGCGGTTTCGCTTGCCAAGGCAGCCACCGAGGCACCCGCGACTCCCGCCAAGGAAACGGAGACCGAGGCGGTGAAGCGTGAGGCCGCGGTCATGGCCGACAAGGCGGCGCGCCGGATGCTCGGTCGAGTCTTCGGCGGAGTGGGGCTGGCGATCCTGACGGGCGTTGTCTACAGTGTCCGCCGCGTCGCCCGCGCGAATCCGCTTCGCGGGCTGGCCGTGGGCTTGATCGAGCTCGGTCTGGTCGTTGCGGCCTTCGCGTATCCCGTCGCCGAGCTGTGGACGCGGCTCAATGTCGCCGACTCGATCGTGCTGTCGTGGATACCCGGCGTGATCGCCGGCATCGTCGTGGCCGGAGTCGGTGTGATCGTCCTCGCGCTCGAGCTGACGCGCAAGCCGGCGCACCCCGGCAGCATCAACCTCGGCACCAGCGCACCGGCAGCTGCGAAGCCGCCGGCGCCGGTCGAGCTGATCAAGCCCGGCGAGACCGTGAAGGCCACCGAGCCAGTCAAACCCGCCGAGCCAGTCAGGTCGCTCCAGCCGGTCAATTTCCTCGAGCCCGCCGCCCCACCGGAAGCGCCCAGGTCGGAATTTCCCAAGTGGGCGAAGCCGCCCGCCGAAGCCCCGAAGCCGGTCGAAGCGGCAAAGCCGGTCGAACCCGTCAAGCCTGTCGAGTCGGTGAAGCCGGTCGAGCCGGAGAAGCCCGTCGATGCGCCGGCGCCGATGGTCGGCGGCTCCTGACCACCGGCGCCCGTTCAGCGCTCAGAAGGCCAACCGCACGCGCGCCGCCAATATATAGGCGTCGCGCGCGTCCCGCCGCGTGTGCACGCCGTTGAGGAGCTCGGCCGTGTTGAGCCCGGCACCGGTCAAGAGATACCCACCCTGCAGATCGAAGGCGGTGTTCGGGGCGAACCGCCACGTCAGCCCGAGGTCCAGCTCGGTGCCGAGATAATTGGAATCGCCCTTCACCCAGCTCTTATCGTCCACGGTCGCGCGGTTCGTGAAGGTTTGCTGGGGAGCGAGGACGACATTCGTGTCCGTGTCGACCGCCTCCGCGGTCCATGTCGGGCTCGCGATCCCGTAGAACGCCAGCGCCGGCGTGAGGCTGTAGGTCGCCCTGAGGCCGAGCGAGGCCCGACCGAAGCGGTCGTATCCGAGGTTGGTCGCCATGCTCTGGCTGGGACCGCCCCCGCCGTTGAAATAGTCGACACCGCTGCCAACGAGAATCGCCCCCCAGCCGGCGTTGTAGCTGCCATCCAGGTCCAGCGGCTCGTAGTAGCGCTTGCTCAGGGCCAGGTTGTCGCGGGCCTTGTTGCCGGTGCTGTAGATACCGCGGGCCTCGAGGAGCAGCGGCCCGAGCTGGTAGCTGGCGATCACGTCGACGAGCCAGGCCGACTTTTCGCCCTGCACCTGCCCTACCGTTCCGTTGGTTCTGATGGCCTGAGT